>Ga0138256_10001296_pt1 | contig 26974 bp, 21 predicted proteins | sample KNB2016incub_MG_FD_105486 | JGI IMG/M metagenome (GOLD analysis project Ga0138256, IMG submission 105486) | Active sludge microbial communities from wastewater in Klosterneuburg, Austria - KNB2014incub_MG | ecosystem: Engineered > WWTP > Activated sludge > Unclassified | place: Austria...
CAAAAGATCAGCCGGGCCATGAAATGGTTTAGATCCTCGCGACGCTCCACCGTGCCCCAATCAGGATTTTCCTTGAGCAGTTCGATGTATAGACGATTCAGGCGACCCGTCGCCTTGATATCAAAAGCATTCTCACGGATCTGCTTGACCGTCGATATTCCGGCCAGTGCGAGAAAAAACCCGAAATGATCGCCGAAGTCCGAGTAATCACACGCGACGGTTTCACCGTCCGTCAGATTCTCAGCTTCTAAGGTCTTCCCATCCGTCGCCAGAATGAACTTGGCCTTTTGTTTTGTGGTTGCAGGACATTGCCGAAGTGCATCGAGTTTCGTTGAAACTTCGCCCTCATTACAGGTCAGAATATGAATGTTGTTTCGTTGAAGTACACCGTCGGGCAGGTCAGACTGGTTTGTCGCTCCGGTCTTCAGCCGTTTAATAGTCGTTTCCTTGTTGCCAAACGCTTCAAGAAACGCGAAAGGAAAACTCGTCGCGTTAAATGGCTGCTCGGCGAGCAGAGAAACGGCTTCTTCGATCTCTACGGCATTCATACAGGACCTCTTCTTCCCAAAGCTCGCAAAACCACAAGCTTCCGACGTTAGGATCGATCACTAAAGATCAGTTTTATTTATAAGGTTCGACAACAAGTACCAGCTTGGCACCGTTTACTTGCTTGCTTTGACTACCAGTGACTTAATCTCGGGTAGGGCATCACGTCAGATTCCGCTTCGAACGACATGCTCAATCTTTCTTTTTCGTTCTAGATAAGCCAGGTATCTTTTTGTCGGTTTGCCGTTATAGTATGCCCGATATAGCTTCCGATTAAAAAGATCCCATACTAGCTTGGGATTCTTCGTTGTTCCGGCCAGCGTGATGTATCTGCGAAGCCCGCGATCGCGTTTCGATTCGGCCTGACTTCGGTACATAGCTGACGGAAAGGCGTGTCGGGAAAGAAATCTGTCGTTGATGCCATAGAGCTTGCGGCACCGCTTACGAGTCGCCGGGCATATGAAAAACCAGACAAGTCCTTTTCCGAGATTGCTCCGCCGGGCCTCTAAACAAACGAGCCGAGTTGTATCCTCGGCCCCTCCCGTAAATGCGACAAAACGCGTGATCATATCAACCTCGATACGAATGCTGGGGCCTGTCGCCCAAGAAATAGTACCGCCCGCACGTTGATTCGGCTTCATATAGCCGCATTCGCGAAGAAACGCAATATCGATTTGCGGAACTTCATCCAGGATAACCCCACCTAACGATTGTTTAGGCATAATTAGCAAGATGATCAACGGCTCCCTAACACCGTTGCAAACCACGAAACCTAAATCTTTAGGGAATACGTCGTTTTAACGTCGATTGCCAAAAACTTGGGAAACTCCCAAAACCGGCAAGCGGCTTAGTTCCGATTCTACAATTGATTTGATCCTATCCCGAAGATCGAGCGGTAGCGGTATGGTTTTAGTCGCTGCTTTTGTCATTGTCATAAGATCGCGTTCCTCTTGTTCCAACGGATTCGTTTTTTCTCGCTCGAATGAGGGTTGCCTTTGAAAATGGCCATTGCTTCAGGACATCCTTCTCCCGAATGTACTCGGTCAAATGTGGTTCTTTGAATTCTGATCTCATGGTTAAAAAACTGCGTCGTGATACGCAAAGATTCTCCTGTCGATATTATTTTGACGGTCGCGCTTAAACGCAAAATCGCCGAGCAATGCTCAGCGACTATGAAATCAATTCTGTAAAATCCTGTCGTGGGGACGTTGAAAAATAATTTTAGAAATTCAACGTCCCCACCTTAACCCGATAAGTTTCGCCACAACACCAACCTTTTTCTTTACTAGATCGCGGCGATTTTCATGAATATTGTCAATTGCTTGCTGCCCGGTAAGCATTTCTCCTTGCTTGTCCGATTTCACGATTTGCTTTTGAATTTCTTTGCTTTTTTTCGCGTCCGAAAGACGACCGATCTCTTCAGTTGCTATTTGTCCATAAGTCAAGCGTGTTTCCTTAATCTGGTGCTGTGCGAGCCAGCGCAAATTGCGTTCGAGTTCCCTATGATATTGAAGCGATACTGGTGGAAATAGACGATGAAGCATCTTCTCAGCCTCGACAATGACTTTGCTCAGGAATTGATCGACTTCGCGATTTCTGCGATCTGTGTCGTCAAAATCTGTCCATAAGCTATCTGGATATATCGCGTTGTAAAGGCTGCGATACATTTTCTACAAGAGTTTATCCTTTTCTCTTGCCAAAGAGTCCTGCTCAAGAATCGCTGCGAGCCGTGGGTTCAGCAGCAGCATAAACCCTTAGAACCGAGGCGAAAGTTTGTCGCCTCCGCGTAAAGCATACGGCCAAACTCTCGACACCAATCCTCATCAAGGTTCCATCGTTTTGACCACGAATCTATCGCCGATTCGTCCAACGCAGTTTCAAGCTCGCTGAGAACACGCGGCTCGATCTCATGAACAACTTTCCAAAACATTGTGCGCGCCGTCTCAACGGGCACAACACGGACTCGCCTACTGGTTGACTTATTCTTTTCCAATGGATAAAACCTCTCTGCTAGTTCCAACTCTGAATAGGGTTCAACCGTCAGCCGCGTCAGAGAATGGCGGTTGTCCGCTTGTTAATTAGGCAAGCGTGAGACGGTTGAAGGTTGTTAAAGATCACGCCGTAATCTGTTCGGCTTTGCGGTTTGCGTAAAGGTGACTTTCGCCTGAAGGCCAGGCGAATATAGAATACCCATAAACATCGGCTTTGCCCATTTTTACTGGTGAGGCTGGGAGAACCGTTACCAAATACTAGAGTCCGCTACCAGCTTTTCCCATCATCGCCGAAGTCCCAGACCGATGGTAAAGCCGTGATTTGTGTAGTCGCCGTAAAAGTTTGAATTAGCGACCGGTGTCACGACACGTTTTAGTCCGAAATAGCCGGTGACGCTCGCATTCCACCAAGAGCCATTGATCTTTTTGCTAAAACCGCCGGTCAGGCTACGGGCGCCGGTGTTCATAATACCGGGGTTAAATGTCGCGTCGGGGATGCCGTTTGTCGTATATCCGGTGCCGAAATTGAGTTTGTGAGAATCGTTTAGTTCGTAATATCCGCCTAATAGCAACAGTTTGACGTTCCGTGCGTTTATTGGTTGGCTCGCAACTACGCTATTCGTTGAGCTATCAATTACCGTTACCGTATCGAGGGATCTTTTATAGAGAAAGTATCGATAATCAAACTCGATCAGCAGCCGTTTGACGGGCCGGACAGCGATGCCGGTTTCGACAACCGCCGGGAATCGGAATCGCGTGCGAACAGGCAGCTTAAACGCGACGAGTTGCAAACCAACCGGAGTAACAACCGGCTGAAATGCGTCGAGCGTACCCTTTAGCTTGTATTCGCGTTGGGATTTGTAGTTGATGCCGAGCGTAACTTGTTTTGCGGGTCGCCAGTTTGCTCCAACGCTGCAGGCGACACCGCCGATCTTTGCGACGTCGAGCCGCGATTGCCGAATGATACCGACTGCCGCAAGGTCCGGGATCGTCCCGATCTGGAGAAGGAACCCGCGTCCGAAAATGACCGAGCCGCCGACAGAAAACTGTTTGTGCAGACGAACCGCTCCGGCAACCGTAATATCCTGCGAAGCGACCTTTGTATCAAAGAACTGAGCTTGAGAACCGAGCGTAGCCGGATCTTTGAGTTTTGATTCAAATCCGAACTCCTGCGACAGCCCGACGCCAAAACCAAACCGCCGGCTTTTTGAGGTGAATGTGACCTCGCCCGACGCATTTGGCACCGCAACCGTTCCCGCAGAGGTTAACGCCGACGGCAAACCAACCGACGGAAAGCGGCGTTCATATCGAAAATACGTCCCCTGCACCTCACCCATAAACCGCCACTTCGACCGTTTGAGAGCACCGCCGTCGTCTGCATCGTCCTCATCCTCGATCTCCGTCAAACCCGCAATATTATTCCGCGTAAAAAGATTATCAGCGTCCCTACGCGCATTACCGACACCAGTATTCATCACGGGGCTGTTTCCTGGATAATTAAGGCCTTGAGCGTGTGATTTACTCGATGCCGACATAAGTAGGGCGACTACCGAAACAGTCACGAATAAAATTTGGACAGAATTTTTTATGCTTATCCTCGGAGTTGTTGGTTTGCCGGAGAAATCGAGCCATTGATGGTTATCGTAATCGTAGAGCTTGCAAGCCTTGAGAACGCTAACGGTCGATCTGAATAGGCCTGATTGCACGGTTATCGCGCCGGGAAACGCTGACTCTAAAGCCGACTGCGATTCGCGCAGATTGTATAGCGGAATTCTTACATCGGCGTGATGAGCAGTATGCCGGAATACGTTGTTTGTAACGACTCCGAAGAGTTTCGGAACCGATACATGAACGCTCGCCTTGATCTGGCTATTGAAGTAATTCCATTCAGATCGCTTATCGAACCAAGGTACGTTTGGATTCGTGTGATGCAGCAGCGTAACTTGAACATATAGATAGATCCAAAACGAAAATGGCAAGAACACTGCCAGGACAAAATCCATGATCGGCCGTGGATTTCCTACATGGAAATAATCCTCCACTCTCGGAACCAGCAATGTTATAACGACAATCTCCAACCCCAAATACGCTAAGATCATCGACAGATCGAGTAGAAAGGCGCTAAATTGCATTCTGCTCAAATCAAACTTTCGCGGAATGATCGTCCTTTTGAGCCAGACCTCTATCTGATAATAGAAAACGATCCCGACATTGGAGCGATAAAATCTCTGAATAGCTTTTCCAAATCTAGAAAGGCTGTCATATTCCTCTTTTGACAGGGGAACATAGACATCTTCGACGCCTTTCAGGTTTGTGTATCCGTGATGAAGTTGATTGTGCGCAACTTCCCATGCCGTAAAATTATTCAGCGATGGGAAAAATGCAATCCGCCCGATCAAGTGATTTAAATATTTTCGCGAAGTAAAACTGCCGTGGCATGCATCATGGCCAACAACAAAAAGGGCACCGATGGATAGGCCATTCAGAAAAATTGCAGTTATTTTCAATGGCCAATACGGCAATAAAATAATTATCCAGAATGTGGCAACGTATGCCGCGATATCGGCCCCGAATATGACTAAAGCACTAAGATCGCGCTTAATGAGTCGGCTTTGGGGCATTTTTGAGCGCACGTATCCGGCATTCGGAGTTGCGGCATTCTCTTCTTGATAACTATCACTCCCCTTCATTTTTTAATGATTTCCAGATAGATCACATTTTTTCCTTTGTCCCGGAAAATCCGTTGACTGGCGATCTCACTTCGATCAATGCCGCTGGCAAAATCAGAAACTTCGGCTTCGATTCTGTAGATCAGATTCCACTGCATGAAAGTCTCGAGATATGCGATGTCCCTAAGGCACGGCGCAAAGTTGGCGGCTAGTATCTTGCCGCCGGGTTTTACCATGTCAAACATTATTCTCGTCAACCGAATGGCGACCGGTTGTGGTAGATAGTCGTAAAGACCCGCCGCATAAGCAAAATCGAAACCGTCAAATTCAGGCTTGTTGGCGAATAATTTCTTGATGGGGGAATTGATCGTTTTGATGCCGAGATCCGCATAGTCGCGCTTTACCACCTCAAGCGATAAAGCGTCTTGATCGAGTGCGAAAAAGTCTGTCACCTTTCCGTCGGCAACTGCCGCGGAAATGGCAGCTTCTCGTAAATGGCCACAGGCGATCGAGAGAACGCGTAGCTTCGAATCCTTTTCCGACAATTCGTCGATCATTTTGGCGATGATCTCACGTCGATCGCGAACACTTTGCGGTGCCGGGGTGTTCGTCGTATAGTCGAATATTCTTAAACCTAGTTGCGTGATATCCAATCCTGGCTTTCGCTCTCCATACATATAATCGATCAGATCAGCGTCGCCGGAATAGCCGCGCGGTTTGTTAAAAGAGTGCCTGGTAAATGGGTCCTGATGCAATATCGAAACGAGCGGATGCGCCGAGAATTGGTCGGAGGCAAATGGTCGCCAGACTTCCGGCTTCGCGTTGTCGCGAACCTCCTTCAGTCCCAAGGTCAGATTTGTCAATGCATCGTCAATCTCACCACGAAGCAACCCCGCCTCAGCCTCGTCCATTATCCTGAATGCATCTGACGCAACTGTATGCACATTGCGGTTAACCGAAATCTCCATATACGGGCGAACAGTCTCGATGACTGATGTTCTAATTGGCTCCTATCTGGCGCGAATCAGGAAATGGACATACGCATTTTTCGGATGCGTTTCAAAATTTGACACTCTCACAGCGATTTGTGTTGTGGTGGTTTCCGGCTCTCGGATATCCGCTTTTGCAGACGCTGTAGACCTTGGGGTGGCTACAGGGTAGCGCATCGCTTGGAAAGTAGAGCCACCTTCACAGAATTGAGTCCCACTCTCTCTGACATCCTGATATGTGTGAACGTGGCCAAAATCCGTGTGTCGATGAGTTTGAATCTGGTCATCCTGATACGATCCAACCTGATTTCCTGAGTTACCGCCGGGATGATTTGGAGTTCGTTCGCCGCTGTCGAGATCGCGGCCAGTTGTTCCTGAAACCCCGCGGAGAAATAGTCCTCTATAGTCGGGTAAGTTGAAATCCGTATCGGGTCGTGGATCATCCTGTCCGTCACCATGAGCAGTACCGATAAGCTGGTATAAAGAGTCAAATGCGGCACGCCCTATTGCTGCCCCATTGCATAGGTACCAACCGCGGGTCACTTGCATGAGCCGACCGGTATCCGGTTCCGGGAGGATTCCGGCGTAGGCCACCACAGCCCCAATACCCGTAGCCGCCAACTTAAGTTCTTCGACCTCTGTCGTCAGTTCCTCCAATGTCATTTTTTGTCCTCCTGAATGTGATTCAATGCTAGTTTGAGATTGGATTTTGACGGTGGTTCTACGCCATCATCCGATTTTTCCGCAACCCCAAAAATACAAGCGCCGAGGGGTTCGCGGTCTATTGAGATCGCGTTTCGAGGGATACCGGCTTTTAGAAATAGGTTTGAGAGCTCCTCGTCGGAGCGATGTATCAGGAACCATTGTCCGCACCATTCCATATAGTTGCGGCTTGTATTTGACGGGTGAAAGTTGCCGACGATCATTTTGCCGCCTTCGTTTGTGCAATCCCACATTCGCTTTATAACATCGACGGCGGTATCGTCTTCGAGATAATCAAAGAGGCCGCCCGACCAGACCAGATCGTATTTACGGGCGGCTTTGAATCTGAGAATGTTCTGCCGCTCAAAGGTTATTTTTGCTTGATCTGCATACGGCTCGACCAGTTTCTGGCCGTATTTGATCGCTTCGCGGTCTATGTCGATACAATGAAACTCGATGCTTCCGGCATCGCCATTCAAACTTTCGAGACACTCGGCGACATCACGACACGGCCCGCTCGCGAGGTTCAGGATCGCGATATTTCCCGGTTTTTCTTCGGCCAGCTTGTGAATCGTATCTATAAAGTAAGCCTTTCTATTTCGAACCGCCTGCGGAGCATCGAACCTGTGAAACAATTCGTCCCACTTTCCGCCCGCGTTTGTCGGAGCCACCGACTGCTGGTAAATAAGGTCGATCGTCAGATAATCGCCTGCATATCCACGAGGCTTATTTCGTCCGCGGTTCACAACAGCGCTTAAATCAAAATATTGTGCTGTAGTTTTGAAGAACTCGGCCATTACCGTGCTGCGGTTGTCTGAGGTCTGAATCGACAGTTCGTTAATACTCGCAAGGCCGCGCTGAAAACCTTCGTAAAACTCGCTCATCGGCAACGTCTCGATCTGATCGAGATATGCCACCAATTCATCAATTTTGTCGTCAAGCGTGCGATTGAGCATATTTCGTTTAATCTGACGAACACATCGTTTCCGGCAGCAAGTCAAACTCCAAAATTCCTGACCCATGGTTGGCTACTTGAAAAGTTCCTGCTTCGACCACATATTTTGTTCCCTTTGGCAATGTCCATGGAAACGTTCGTCCCATTATTGACAGGCTCGTCTGGTAATCGCCTGTAAGTACCAAACAACGAGGCTCGATCAGCTTTATGTCCCTAGTTTCGCCGGGTGATATTGAGAATCTGTTATCGTCAATCTGCGCCCGCACGGTCGTATTCACGCCGGACAGCAATATCAATATAAAAATTTGTAAGGTGATGACCTTCATATTATTGCTTCGCCTCCGCTTGGATCTCGATCAATAACGACAAGCCAGAGGCTTCTTTTTGAATTGCTAGAATTTCGGGTTTTCCTCCGATGCCGTCGAATATATGCCTGAAATCCGCGTCATTGCGTTCGATTAGAAACCAACTTGCGCAGTATTCCATCCAGATTCTGTACGGGTTTGGCTTCGCGATGTTGGTAAAGGCGAATTTGCCGTTTGAAGCGAGCAGCTTTGACGTGACCGCCTTTATGAGAAACGCCGCCTGATCGTCTTTTAGATAATCAAAAAGGCCGCCCGCGAGAACGAGATCAAACGGGCCGTCGGCAGCGAATTTATTGATCTGCCGGAACATGTTACCGGGAACCGTTTTTAGACGATCGCCGAGAGCGGCCAACCTGTGCGCCGAAAAATCAAGAGCTTCGGCATCCATATCGCTTAGAACGATCTGGAAGTCTTTATCTACGATCCTTTCGAGGCACATCCTTACATCCGGCGACGAACCGCAGGCAAGCATCAATATACATGCCGCCCTCCCGGCCTTTTCACACTCGTTGATCGTGCGTTCAATCTGCTCTGATTGCCAACGAACCTTGTTTCGATGCTGTTGTGCAACAGCTGTATTGAGACAGTATTCTTCTATCCAAAATGCAACGGTGTCCGGGTCGGCTCGATTGACCGACTTCATCAAATACTCGACCGTTTCAAAATCACCTGCATAACCTCGGGGCCATCGCTGCAGACGGGACACGAACGGCGAGCTCGCCTGAATGTCACGGACACGGGCGAGCATTTCCGCGAGTTCCGCTTTTTCGGCGCCGGCCGCTTCCGCCTCGAAAACGCAGTGATTGATTGCATGCATATGGCTAGCGACCAAATCCATGGTCGTCGGCCGGGACGCGTCCGCGATCATCGAGCAGGCAACAAACTTATCCGCCGTAGCTCGCAAATTGACCAGAGCGGCGAGCTTCTCACTGCCATTCATCGGCCGGCGTTTTTTTTGCCCGGAATGATTTGCTGTCGTTAAGGTTGAAACTGAGTCGTCCATATTTATCGGCATTTAAGCCTTGGTTCGATCTAAATTCTTCCTCTCATTCATACACCGCGATATTCGATAACTTTTTATGTCATCTTTTTGAGAACTTTTTCACCCGAAGTCGCTAAGAACGCCAGGAAGACGCAAGTGGTTGACAGAACCTAGAGCCAAAGGTAACCTCAAATCAACACTTGACACTATAATTTTCGGAATCCCATTGATGAGTGATTTCCCTAATAACTCCGGACAGATCAGTGAGTTGCTCGCCGCCTGGAATGGTGGTGACCGTGACGCGTGGAACAGGCTTGTGCCGATCGTTTATAACGAGCTCCGCGATGCGGCGCGTCGGCATTTGCGGCGTGAGCGAACGAACCACACGCTGCGTACCACTGCGCTCGTGCACGAGACTTATCTGAAGCTTGCCGGGCAGCGGGTGGTCGAATGGGAAAACCGGGCCCATTTCTTCTGGCTTGCGTCTGAGATAATGCGCCGGCTGCTTGTTGATTACGCCCGTTCGCGTCACCGGCAAAAACGTGGCGGCGAGGCGGAAATATTGCCGATGAACTCGGCCTTTCAGGTGGCGATCGACAGTTCCGGCGTCGATCTGCTGGAGCTTGATGAGGCCCTAACAAGGCTCGCCGACTTGGATGCACAGCAGGCAAAGATCGTCGAGATCCGCTATTTTGGAGGATGTAGCATTGATGAAACGGCCGCGATCCTTGGTGTCTCGACCGCGACCGTAAATCGGGATTGGGCCGCAGCCAAGGCGTGGCTGCATCATCAGCTACGTTCGATCACATAATGGACGGTAAAAACTGGCAGAAAATAAAGGAAGTATTCTATTCGGCTCTGAATCGACGTGAGTCCGACCGTGGAGCCTACCTTGACGAGGCCTGTTGGGGTGACGCCGAATTACGCGGCGAGGTTGAATTGCTGCTTAGCTCCTACGAGAGTGATTATCTTGAAGACGCTATATTGCCTCTTGATGAAGATATTGCGGCTTTCCGCCCGCCGTTCCTCGCTCCGGGTGATGAGTTCAGCCACTACCGCATAGTTCGACTCATCGGCCGGGGCGGCATGGGCGAAGTGTATCTCGCCAATGACACGACCCTCGACCGGCTGGTCGCGGTCAAGGTCGTCCACGAAGGTTCGGGACTGGGGGAGATGGCGGGCAGGCGCCTTCTGCGTGAGGCGCGCTCAGCCGCGAGGCTCGATCATCCGAATATATGCTCGGTTTTCGAGGTCGGCGAAGCAGCAGGGCGGCCCTTTATCGCGATGCAGTATGTCGAGGGAGAGACTCTCGAAAAACTCATCCGAAACGATCCGCCGACGCCGCAAGAGAGCATCCAGATCGTCATTCAGATCGCCCACGCTCTTAGCGAAGCCCATAAATGCGGCATCGTCCATCGCGACATAAAGCCCTCGAATATCATCCTCGATGTCAGAGGCCAGGTTAAGGTGCTCGATTTCGGTCTCGCCAAACGTGTGCTGATCGAGGCGGGCGGACACACGGTCAGCATGCTCACCGAAATAGGCACTATCGCGGGAACGGTGGTGTACATGTCACCGGAGCAGGCCAGGGGCTTCGAGATCGATTCGCGCAGTGATATCTGGAGCCTGGGCGTTGTGTTCTTCGAACTGTTGACGCAGCGGCATCCCTTTGCCGGAGCAACCAAGTCGGACATTATCGCCTCGATCCTGCAAAAGAGCGTTCCATCGCTTTCGAATTTTTACAACAACTACCCTGTTGAGGCCGACAACATAATTACTCGGGCATTGCAAAAGGATATTGACGCGAGATTCGCATCGGCATCTGACTTCGCCCGAGATGTAGGTAAGCTAGCCACCGAGAACTCTCAAGTTGATTGGATCCGCGGACGACCGACAGACGACGGCTCACGCGTCGCCTTTAGTTCCGATTGGTCATTCCTACCTACTACGGGAGAAGTTGGCAATGATACGTCTCCGATCACAGCGCAAACCACTGCCGAAACTGCCGTAAGGCCGTCTCCGAATACGGCCATCAGAATCCTGGCTTCGACGACTTCGATCGTTTCACTTTGGATCCTCGCCATACTATCGGTTGCCATGGTTGGATGGAGGTATTATGCCGCGCGCGATCAGCAAATAACCTTCGCGAAGGAAATGCACAAAAAACTTGCCGTCGCTCCGCTATTTCCGTCCGACAAACGGCCGGAAGGAGCCGTCGCCAATCCGAGCTACTCGCCGGATGGCAGATTTATCGCATATAGCCTGATGAATGACGGTTCCAGCGCGATCTATGTGAAGAACATAGAGGCCGGGGAACCCGTAAAGATCAGCGATGGCCAATCGTATGATCGGACCCCCGTTTGGTCGCCGGACGGTTTGCGTCTGACATTTCTCAGTGTCCGCGGTGGAAAAGACGGACTCTGGACCATCTCGTATCTTGGCGGTACGCCGGTGTTTCAAGTCGCCATAGAGGGCGGCGGTGGGCAGCACGCCCTAAAAAAATGGGCCAAGGATGCCGAACGGATCTTTTCTGAGTTCCGTGGACAGCTAAAACTGATCGATCTAAATAACGGCAAGGTCTCCGACACAGAGTTTAATTTTCAAGAGGGTGCGAAACAGATCGAAATTTCGCCGGACGAGACAAAAGCAGCTTATGTGCTCGGCAATGGAGCGATCGACGAAGTCTGGATAGCGGTACTTAATTCCGCAGATCCGAGGCGAATCACAAATGCCGGAGTCAGAGGCTTCGGCCCATCGTGGTTTCCGGACAGCAATGAGTTTGCCTACTGTCAGGATATCTCAGGTAGGCTCCAGGTCGTTGTTTATAACGTTGGTCTGAATATAGTTGACCAGATAACGTTCAATGAATTCAATTCCCGTACACCGATGGTCTCAACCGATGGCGGACACGTCAGATATCTGGCGTGGGATCGGTTTGAAAACGATTGACGAATCGATATGTCAGACTCATCTGCCCTTCGAACTCTTATGTCGGTGACCGCCATTCTGGTGATCGGCATGGCTTTTTTCACCTCGGCCTTTGTTGTTCAGCGAGACCAAAACGACATCGGCATCGTCGATCTTGGCTTAGCGCGGACCCGATTGCTCAGGGAGGTTGAGATCGGAAAGAACCGAGCTTTTCGGGCACGGGTGCCGCGGCCCGCGCTGGATGAACGCGAACGCTCGGACCTTTACACACGAGGAAGCCACGCGATAGCCGTGCAGGATATAGATGGACTCTCGGCAGTAATCCTGGATCTTGACACCGAGGACGCAAAGATGGCGGCTTCGGATGAGCAAATGAGGTCATTCAAAGCAACAGGTTCCGATCTCTTTGCGGCGCGGGCGAGGAGGCGACGCTTCGAAGCAGATCGCGTACTCGACGATCTTGTCGCGACAGAATCCGCATTGGAATCAATACCATCGTCACCGATACTTCGTGAACAGTTGAAAATTATGACGGAGGCACGGACGATCCTGCTCTCGGAGTATTCTGCGGATGCGAAACGCGCCATCGGTCTGAATCCCGACAACGCTCGAGCTCTCTACGATGTGGCGCGATTCTATCAGGACAGGCACACTCGCTTTGACGATCTTGCCGCGATTGGCTATTTTGAGCGTGCGGAAAGCCAGATGCGCGGAAAGATGGAAAAGGACGCCGATTTTGTCCGGACGATCCTCAACCTCGCGATACTGTATTTTGGAGTCGGTAATATTGAGAAGGCAGGCTGTTACGCGTCTGAAACGATCGAAAAGTATAAGGCTCGCAGTGATGACGATCTTGTCTACCTGTTCGGCACAGAACCAAATGGAAGGCTAAACGAGCCAGAATTCGTAGAAGTGAATAGCGCAGTCAATCCAGACCGCGTCTCCAAACATCCGGACTGCCGAAAGGTATTCTGAGGCGAGACTTCGACCGGGCAAACTAACATGATGAGGATATCAGGCACAGTCTTAATCCGAGTAGGCTTTTCAGCCGGCTCGTTGCTCGTCATCGCGGCTTCGGTGGTCGGATACGCCGCCTTTGTTGGCCGGATGCCGACGCCGGACGCCGAGAATACGGTTCTTGAATCAAATCTTAAACGGCTCGAAAGTGAAACTTTCACCGCAAAAGAACGACGAGGTGCGGTGCTAGTGCCGGGTGCGTCTTCGGCGGCTGAGACGGAAAAACTTGCGTCAAATGCTCTCACCTTTGCAGACCCCGAAAGTATGGAAGCCGTTTTGCGTGAGGCTAGCTCCAACGGGTTCAAGAGAAACCCCGGTGTTCAGTGGATTGAAAAACTCGGAACGACGGCATCAAACGAATTGGCGGCGAGGGCCAGGAAAAGACGATTCGAGTCCCATCAGTTTCTGCAAAAAATCAACGAGATCGACGCGCGGTTGGCAATCGACCCGACAAATCGTGATCTGCAACAAAAGAAGGACTTATTTGTAAGGACACGGGCAATTCTGTTGGCGGAATACCCGAGCGACACACAACGCGCTCTGGCCATAAATCCGGACAACGCAAGAGCCATTTACGACCTCTGTCGATTCATGCAGGATAAGGTCGGCAGCTACGACAGACAAGTTATCATCAGGAATTTTGAGCGACTTATCGAGATTCGGCACGGGCAGTCAGAAAAAGACGGTGATTTTCTCAACGCCAATATTAACCTGACGGTGCTGAGTTATGAGATTGGAAACTTGAAAAAAGCCAGATGCTATTCCGCTCAAACGCTGGAAAAACACCTCGCTCGCAGTCAGAGTGACTACGACTATATGTTCGGCTCGCAACCTGACGGTCGAATCAACGAGCCAGAATTTCGCGACGTCACGAACAAAGTAAACCCGGCATGGTCAATGGAACATGAAGATTGTTCTCAAATACCACTGTAGAAACCGTGCGTCGATGCGGGTCTGCCCAGTCTGCGAACGGCTAGCGAGGCACTTCAGACGGCTCTTCTTGGATACAGAACGGGTGATTGAGCCTACGGCACTTTTAATGCGGGGTCGCCGAGCAGAACCCATGAGAGCCGTACGTCGGCCCCGAATGTGATCACGGTTTTGGAATCCCTAACAAGATCGCCCATGCGGTTCAGCGGGCCGTCTGACATTTGATCAAAGAATCTAAGGCCCATTGCTAGCTGAATATCAGGTGTTGTCTCTGCTGTCGATGCCCACGACGCCACGGCCCCGCCATTGGTATGGTTGAGCAAATCTTCGGCAAGCGACTCGCTTCCGTTCTCCGGGCGAATAAAGAACCCATTCAGACACGTAAGCATGCTGAAAATTGTGGGGCTGTTAACATTTGTTAATAGCGGCACGGTAGGTTTGGCAAAAAAACCGCTGTTTACCCAAAGGCCTGACGAACCATGGCCCGAATAGTTCACGATCAATTTCCCGGTATTCATGCTATTTACGAGTGTGTTCTGAGAATTTGCCTCGCCGTAGCTAACCATTGTTGAAGGGGTTCCCGGCGGCAATTCGCCATTCATTTGTTGATTCATGCCCTCGAAATCGAACCCTACGGGTAAATCATGGGCGAAAAGAGCTCCGCGAGAAAACGATTGCAGTTCCGGCTTTTCAAACAAAATCGTTTTATTGAGCGCGTTGGTTATCTGCGCGGATGTCCGAGCAGGTATGCGGCCAACGGATAATTCTGCAAAACCGTCGTCGTCAAAATCGGCGAGAGCATCATCGCTGGCCGTTTCTCGAGCAATCACGCTGACCGTTTGCGAGGGCACCAGGTCGTAACTGCCCCAGCCTTCATAATTTCGGGGATCGTATGATGCGTCGCCGAGAAATAATACATACCGAGGCGGCGTCTGCCATTCGTCGGAGGTATATTTCAAGAACGATTTAATTCCCGCCGCTCCAAATGTACCGTAATTGAACTCGTCAAATACATCAGTAACATCGACAACTTTAACATTAAATGAACCACCGGCAGTGCTACGGCGATAGGTCGCCCATTCCTCAGCGGCCGCCATAAAGTTTGGAGCTGAATACGAGATAATCAGCATATCCGCCTCATTATTCACCGCAGAAAGCGTCGAGGGTTTGTTTTCAGTAACTGAGAAGGCTTGCAGTATTCCAGTCTCCTCGACAGCATAGGCGACCATGGTGCGGCTCGATGGGATCTTTGCTGTAAATGACGTGCCATCCGCAACGACCGGAATATTCGACAGGAGAATCGGGTTACCGTCAAAGGTCATATCAAAAACCCTGGTATTTGCAGATGAAAACCCTTTGATGTCAACCTTTTTGTAGCCTGGCGTGAAAAGTGAAATTCTATTCTCATCAGCCTGGTACAGGCGATCGTATTTTACTTCGACATTGTCAAATACGTTGTAATCGTTCGGGGCGCTTGCCGTGAGTTGAAGCCGGTTGTTTCCTTCGTTTAGAAACGCCGTTGGAATATTCGCGGTGTTCCAGAAAAATACCTTTCCGTGCTGCGTCAGCAACGGAAGGTCGTTGCCGTTTAGCCTAGGACGCACCGAATGAGCCACATCCGTAAAACCATATAGATTTATAGTGATCTCCGCCGTTGGGACACTGAAATCGACACCCGTCAGCGTAAAATCGACTGTTCCCGGCGTATCCGAAAAGATGCCGCCAAGATAATTATCAAGCTCTCCATTAAAGAGCAACTCGAAATACGTGGTCCGCTCCTTTTTTAATGCTGAAACCGAATAGCGTGTCGATATGGCCGATCCTGGTCTTGCACGTAACGCCCGTGTGACAATTCGCTTGCCGGGTACGGAGCCATTGATCAGAAAATAGTTCCGAACATTGGTCTCGGGAGTATCAATGGCTTTACCGTAAAACTCAACGTACTGCCCCCCGCTTGGAACAATAATGGATTGCTCGACACCATCGACGAAAAGCCTCCAATTAGTCGAGTCAGTAGCAAGGTCAAAACCCGCCGCAAGCAGTTCCGCCGCCATAACACGGTAAAACCCGTCCTTTTTGATACCGATCTTCACCCCGGGCTGAGCTGCGACCCAAGCCTGGTTTTCCGGATCCGGCTCCTGTAGGTTTCGGCTTACCAAGTCTCGCAATTCAGAAGGCAACTCCGATTTGCGCTGTTCGACGTTTGAATTATTTGCGGATGCAGCCGTTCTAAAACCTTCGGTCGATGTTCCAGTCTCTGCCTCTATATCTTTTACGGTTTCGACAATTACAGTCTTACTCGTAAACCGACTACCATCGATTAACTGCCCCTCGACGACATAGTTCGATGAACCGGTTCCGAGGGAGTCATAAACATTATATACTTCACCTTTTGCCGTAGCTGCACCGAATCGGCCCCATGAACCAGCTATTAATCTATTGTTAACCAACTCGCGCGAGTCATCACCAACTCGAAATACGTTGTATCCGGCAGTTTTAACCTCCGATTTCATGTCCCAACGTATGACGACGCCTGAACCATCGGTTATGGCACGCACGACGCCAAATTCAGTTCGATCTTTGCGGTCGACACGAGTATTGTTTCGAGTTTTCTCCTGAGCCAGAGTCGAGCTAAACGTAGAAAATGCCAAGACAATCAACAGCGCCGATGTGACGGTTTTCTTCATCATAATCCTCCAAAAAGGGCCGGGGAAGGTCGGCACACGAGTAACCGGTTAACAATCTAGTAAATCTATCACCTATCAGTCACCAACACAAGATAAATTTAGGCGACTAGTTGCCTTAAAACATACGGCAAAATGCCGCCGTTTTTGTAATATTCAATCTCTATCGGGGTGTCGATCCTCAAGGTGAGCACCACGTCCATAGCATCGCCATTCGAACGCGTGATGCGAAGCGAAGCATCCTGCCTCGGACGCACCACAACGCCTTCCAGACCAATCAAATCATAAGATTCAGTTCCGTCCAAGCCCAGAGTTTGTGCATTTTGCCCCTCTTTGAACTGCAACGGCAAGACACCCATGCCGACAAGGTTAGAACGGTGGATGCGTTCGAACGATTCGGCGATCACGGCCTTGACACCCATTAGAGCCGTGCCTTTTGCCGCCCAGTCGCGCGAACTGCCCGTTCCATATTCCTTACCGGCTACAATGATAAGATGCGTTTCTTCGGCCTTATACTGCATCGCCGCATCGTAAATCGTCATTTCCACGCCATCAGGTTGGTGCTTGGTCAGGCCGCCCTCTGTCGGCGAAATCATCAGGTTCTTTATCCTGACATTCGCAAATGTACCGCGAAGCATGATACGGTCATTGCCCCGACGCGAACCATACGAATTAAAATCCTGCGGAGCAACCCCAAGTTCCTGCAAATATCGTCCCGCTGGCGAGTTTGCCTTTATAGCCCCGGCAGGTGATATGTGGTCTGTCGTAACGGAGTCACCAAAAATGGCCAAAGCACGGGCACCATGCACGTCGGCAAAATTCCCGGTATCCATTGAAAAGTTCTCAAAGAATGGTGGCTCCTGAATATAGGTTGAGCTAATATCCCATTCGTATATTTGCCCAATACTGGATTCAATATTGTTCCAAAGCGGGTTTTCTTCGGCGAATTGTGAATACAAGCGCTTATAGGTGTCGGGATCAAAGGCCAGGCCCAGCATTTCCCGCACTTCATCCATTGACGCCCAGATGTCCTTAAGAAATACATCCTGGCCGTTCTTATCCTGACCAATCGGATTCAGAGCTATGTCGTTAACAACCGTGCCCGCCAATGCATACGCCACGACCAACGGCGGTGACATTAGGAAATTTGCTTTTACGTTTTGATGTACGCGCGCCTCAAAATTGCGGTTTCCGGAAAGCACCGATGCCGCAATGATGTCGTTTTCCACAATGGCCTCCTCAATCGACGGATCAAGCGGCCCCGAATTTCCAATACACGTTGTGCAGCCGTAACCTACCAAGTCAAAGCCAATCTCATTTAGGTAACTTTGAAGGCCAGCCCTCTCGAGGTATTCGGTGACAACGCGCGAGCCCGGGGCCAGCGATGTCTTAACAAAAGGAGGAACTTTCATTCCCTTTTGCACGGCCTTTTTTGCAACGATCCCGGCAGCTATCATCACCGCCGGGTTCGAGGTGTTTGTGCACGAGGTTATGGCCGCGATCAACACGTCACCGCTGCCAACATTTGTACTAATGGCCGGCATCTCCGCTTCGTCAAAATCCACCCGGTCAGGCGTCGGCCGATTATTGACCATTTCAATCTCGGTTTTGACATTTGTATTGTCGGGAGACGTTGTATTGTGTATAGTCTCGGGAATCGATTTTGCACTTTGCTCACCACCGCCAGCGACGACGCTTGCTGTGTTGCAGCCCATAGTAACGCTAAAACGCTTTTCGAGATCTCCGCCCTGTTTTCCGAAGCCGCCATCGGCAATCGGTGTCGTAAAAAGTTCAATAAACCGACTGTCCAAATTCGAGAGTTCAATTCTGTCCTGTGGGCGTTTGGGGCCGGCTACTGACGGATTAACCGTGTCTAGACTTAGTTCTATTACAGTCGAGTAATCAATCTCGCCGTTGCGCGGAATGCCGAACATTTGCTGTGATGTGTAATAGGACCGAATCGTTTCGATATGTTCCGCCGGACGACCGGTGTTGCCAAAATATTCGAGAGTTTTTTCGTCAATTCCAAAAAAACCCATCGTTGCACCATATTCAGGAGCCATATTTGCGATTGTTGCGCGGTCAGTCGCGTTCAATGCGGCCGCTCCTTCGCCAAAAAATTCGACGAATTTGCCTACTACATTGGCCTTTCTGAGCATCTCCGTTATGCGTAGGACAAGGTCCGTAGCAGTTGAACCCTGCGATAGTTCTCCGGTAAGATTGACCCCAACAACATCGGGAGTTAGGAAATAGACCGGCTGGCCAAGCATGCCCGCCTCGGCCTCGATTCCACCAACGCCCCACCCGACTATCCCGAGACCATTGATCATTGTCGTGTGAGAATCTGTTCCTACCAGCGAATCCGGGAAATATACGCCGTCTCTCTCGAACACTCCCTTTGCAAGATATTCGAGATTAACTTGATGAACAATACCGATCCCCGGCGGAACGACGCTAAAGCCGTTAAATGCTTGAGTTCCCCACTTCAAGAACCGGTACCGCTGATCGTTTCGGCGGAACTCAATCTCCATATTTCGCTGATATGCCTCGTCGCTGCCAGCAAAATCGACCTGCACAGAATGGTCGATAACCAGATCGACAGGAACGAGGGGCTCGATAACGCCCGGATCCTTGCCTAATCGGCGGACCGCAGATCGCATTGCCGCGAGATCAACCAGAAGTGGCACGCCCGTAAAATCCTGCAAAATCACTCGAGCTACGACAAATGGGATCTCTTCCGTGCGCTCAGCAGTTGGCTGCCACGATGCGAGAGCCTTAACGTTGGCCTCGCTCACCTTGCGGCCGCCATCGAAATTTCTGAGAACTGACTCGAGGACGATTCGAACCGAGATAGGCAGCCTGGAAACCTTACCAAGCCCGCTGCTTTCAAGTTCCGGGAGCGAATAAAAAACACCCTCAGTACCGTACCCGGTCGTAAAGGTTTGCCGAGTGTTGAATAGATTATGTGTCATAGTCTTATTTTAGGCGGTCACCCCAAACTAGTAGTTTAAAAACCAATTCCTATAAGGTCAAGCAAGGCTCTGAAACAGGTAAGGTCGCTACCAATTGGGTCAACAAACGCTTCTCGTTCCTTGTTTGCTCAATTCAAGCGTTTGTCTTATAATTCTTCATGATTTAGGAATGGCGCCTTCGTCTATCGGTTAGGACGCTAGGTTCTCAACCTGGAAAGAGGGGTTCAACTCCCCTAGGCGCTACCAACTATCCGCGTTTAGCTGTCGGAACGGATAACTTTCAACCGACACGCGACCACCACGAGCATGATCGTTACCACTGGTTTTGACGTTCAAGGAAAGCAAGTCGCCGAATACCTTGGCGTTGTTAGGGGTATTGTAGTTAGAGCAACCGGAATTGGCCGAGGTATTATCGGGGGAATAAAGTCAATTGCAGGTGGTAATATTGAGGAATGGTCCGTTGTTTGCGAAGAGGCCCGAAAAGAAGCATTTAACCGAATGGTACAACATGCGCATGAAATTGGTGCCGACGCTATAATTGGAATGCGATACGATGCGACCGAGTTTTCGCAGGGTGCAACCGAAGTACTTGCGTATGGCACCGCTGTCAAACTCGGTTAGGCCTCGTAAATAGGTCAAAATAGCGGCGACCGGTCCTCGCTACCTATCCTCAGTCCGGAAAGCCACCGAAATACCCTATTTTGCAGGCGGGCTGGATTAATAAATTCAGTGATACCGATAGCATTTCGCGGTTTGCCATCGCGAAGACCCAGGGTAATCTCACTAAATGTCTTTACCTCAGAAAAACCGGATCGAAAGGCATTGATCGGTTTTACGCTGAGCCGGATACCATCTTCGGACTGAAATGCGACCCGGCCTGGCACACGCATGCCCCAGCTTGTCCGCCGAACCTCACTAGCCTCGCAGTTTGCTTGATATTCTTTGATCTCTCCGTTCCGAATCAAATAGAACCTGCCGGGGTTTCTAGGATTCTGGACCCCGCCGAGCCGGTCAAAAACCACAGTTGTGTCCGTAAAATGGGCCCGCCCCCACATGCGCGAGTTGAGATCACGATAGTGGACATTCGAGCTCGAAACCTGGTCGTGATATCCAGTACCTCTAAAATTGTAGGTCTGCCTGGTTCTGCCGCGACGCCCAATCAGGCTAATTCGGCCGCTGACATCCGACCGCGGTGCAACTACGTTCCAAACCGCAGATGTTAGCTCGCGTTCGGGTTTCAGGTCCGACTCAACGAGCAGCCACTCGAGATCTGCTCGAATACGACGACCGCCAAACGTTCGAACATCGATTGTGACCATAAAGCCGAAACCGTACTCGGCCATTTCAACGCGAAATTCCGAACCTCCTATTGCGCAGCCCGTTCCAGTACTTGCAAAATCGCCCTCGACAAATTCATTGACTGCGTGCAAGATCGGCTTTCCGTCGATGGCATAGACAAACGAAACGGCCGGAAAACGGTGATTACCGGAATAAGTGATATTTTCAGGGGATTTAGGGTTTCGATAAAACCTGGGCGACAAGACATGATTGTCATAGAATGAAATCACGACGGCGGAGCGCCCGTCATCAGCAACAGCATCGAAATGCCAGCTTTCGAAAGCGTTAGGTCCGGCAAGATTGTGCCACACGTCGTCTCTAAGACTCGAACAGAACGACACGCTCGCAATGCCTTTTGAATCGGAGTCGTTATTCATCTGGTGAAAAGGGGATATTGCACGTGTAGAATCGCATCAAACCCTAAGTTTGGCAACAGCCCTTGGCAGAACCTGTGAACCTTTTTTCTTAATGGTCTATAATTCAAGCACGACGACACATATGGACCCGATCCTATCATCATTCGACCAATCATTCCGATCGCTCGACAGACGAACGCGGTCATTGCTGGCGATTGCAACAGAGCAGCAACTTTTTGCAAGACCTCGTGAAACGCAAGACTCGATGGCAACATTTTCGTGTGGAGAATACTTGCTCCGATCTGCTGCGATGGTTGAAATGACTTTTGGAGGCCTAACTTCGCGGCTTTGGGATGATCCATTTGAATGGACTCTTGCTGAGAATCTGGGAAGTCGAGAAAAGATTCTCGAATACCTCGACGAGGTTGAATCAACACGCCGAAAAGGGTTTGCGTTCGTGGGTTCTGATAATGAACTGAATAGAATAGTCCCGGCCCCGTCCAACCCGAAATCGTTGGTTGCGATTATACTTGACGCACTCACGAGTTCCGAACATTATCAAGGGCGGGCATTTGCCGTTTTCCAAATGATTTCCAATGAAAGGCTCCCTCGCTTGTAAGCCTGGTCTTCACCCCTGCGTTCGGTTTCTCATGCGAATGCCCGGCCTGCAAACAGTTTTGCATTGAGAACTTTTTCATGTAAAAATTCGTTAGCACTTGGGTCAAAGATTAAACGGAGGATTACCATGCATTGTCCTAGCTGCGGACAACAACAGATTTCAAACGAAACAAAGTTCTGCTCACGGTGCGGACTGCCTCTCGGCTTAGTCGCCGAAGTTGTCTCCTATGGTGGCTACCTGCCTCAGTTGGCGGAGCTTAATAAGGGAAAGAAATCGTTTTTTTCGCGTCGCAATGGACTCGGATTTAGCCTCATCTGGTTTCTTTTCTTCCTACTGATTATGGCTCCGTTTTGGGGGATTATGAATGTGGAGGAACTCGCCGGAGTTTCGGCCGTTCTTGGTATTTTTGGTGGTCTGATTTTTATGCTTTCTTCGTTTATTTTCCTAAAACCTGATGCCCGGAGGATTTCGCTGGAACACGCACTTCCGCCTCCGCAGTACAATTTGCACGGTGCAGGCAGCCAACCGGCACTCCCGCCCGAACAGTCAGTCGCCGCGCGCGTTTACGCGCCACCCAAGGCGGGAAATTGGCGCGATACGAACGATCTGCAGCCAACAAGCATTACGGAAGGTACGACAAAACTTTTGGATAAGGACGAAATTTAGGAGACACCCAGATGTTTTGCCCAAAATGCGGCCAGGAAAGAATGTCGACCGATACCAGCTTTTGTTCGCGTTGCGGATTTCTGTTGACCGGGATCGCTGATATTCTACAAACTGGCGGCCTGATCCCCCGACTGACACGCGAGAAGGTATATGTTCCGCCATCGCCGCGTGCTCGGGGCATAAGGCAAGGTTTGTTTATTTTCTTGCTTTCCTTCCTCATTGTGCCCCTGCTTATCCTGTTCTCAATGGTGACAAATCTAAGATCGCCAGCATTGGCCATGTTTGCCGCCATCGTACTTGTTGTTGGCGGATTGCTTCGAATGGCGTATGCATTAATGTTCGAAGCACCTGTTTTCGCAATCCCAGCACTGGGAAATACCGTCGATGAGGAGCATTTCCTGCAAACGCCCTCAAATTTACAAATACCAGGGCAAGAGAATATTCCCGCGATGGCCTACGCGAGGCCGGGTACAGGACATTGGCGCGACACGAATGATCTCGAACCCCTAAGCATTACTGATGGCACAACCCGCCTGCTTGAAAACGAAAGCAAATAACGCACTCTAACGTTCCAGCGCGAGCTTTCTAGTTTCCGGCCAGAACTTAATACCCGTATGCCAAACCATCGCTCCGGGAATCTATAGCCCCAAGCCTGACACCTTTGTCATCGATCATAATTCCAGTTGCCGAAGCAATATTGCCCGGCCGGCCGACGAACTTGTGTCCGAGACCAGTCAGAATTGACAATGTGTCCGGCGAAAAGCCGAATGGTTCGTACATCAGCTCATCAGGCAGCCATTGGTGATGGATGCGCGGCGCATCAATCGCTTCCTGTATGTCCATGTCATGGTCAATCACATTGATAACTGACTGTAATACGGCCGAAATAATTCGCGGACCGCCGCGAGCCCCGAGTGCAAACCATACTGACTTATCCTTTCTTAGGACTATGGTTGGGGTCATTGATGAAAGTGGCCGTTTGCCCGGCTGAACAGAATTGCGCTCACCCTGAACGAGCCCAAACAAATTTGGGCGTCCGGGCCTTGCCGCGAAATCATCCATTTCGTCGTTCAATAAAATCCCGGTTCCCTTAGCCGTGACTCGCGAGCCATATAGGTCGTTGATCGTGTAGGTATTTGTGACCACCATTCCGGATGGATCGACGACTGTGAAATGAGTTGTGTCCATTGATTCCGTACCAGGAATGTCACCGTGACCGACATCGCGACTTGATGAAGCCTTTCCGAGATCAATCGACGCTCGCCTGCTATCCGCATATTTCTTGTCGATTAGAGTGGCGACTGGTAGCCGGTTAAAGTCAGGGTCGCCCATAAATTCGGCACGGTCGGCAAACGCCCGTCGCATGGACTCGGCTAGAACATGGTATTTTGCAGCGGAATTGGCCTGCATCTTCCGCACATCATAGGCCTCCAGGATATTAAGGGCTTCGAGCATCACCACACCTCCGGAACTGGGCGGCGGCGGCGCGATAATCTCGTACCCTCTGTAAGTGCCGGTAAGTGGAGTTCGTTCCTTGGCTACGTAGTTTTTCAGGTCGTCTTGCGTGATAAGTCCATTATGGGCACGCATGTCGTCAGCAATCATCTTGGCTGTCAGGCCCGTGTAAAATTCTCGCGCCCCAAATCGTTCGATACGCGAAAGGGTTTTTGCCAGATCAGGCTGGCGAAAAAGATCGCCTTCCTCGAAAAACTTGCCGTTGTTGAGGAAGATGCGGTTGCTGTCCTCATATTTTGCAAGGTTCTCTTTATAGGATTTGAACAATTCTGCAAGGCGATATGAAAGGATGTAGCCGTTTTGCGCCAACAACCGGGCAGGGCGAACGAGATCAGACCATTTTAGTTTGCCGGAACCGTACTTGGAAAAGGCGAGGTCAAATCCCGCGAGTGTTCCCGGGACACCCGAGGCACGGTAACCAATTGTTGACGAGCCCTCACCACGAATAAGATTGCCGTCCTTGTCAATAAAAATATCATGGTTGGCCGCTTTGGGTGCCATTTCACGGTAATCGATAAACTTGTTTTCACCATTTGGCGTTCTAACAAGCATAAAACCGCCGCCGCCGATATTTCCTGCCTCGGGGTACACAACTGCGAGGGCCAGACCCACCGCGACAGCTGCATCAACGGCGTTACCACCTCGTTTCATAATGTCGGCACCGATTTTCGATGCCAATGCGTGCTGCGAAGCAACCATGGCCTTTTTTGCTCTAGCCGGTTCGGGCCAGGCCGCAAAAGCCGTATGGTTAACAGGAAACAGTGATGCAGTAAGCGTCAGGGAGAAGATTACCGCCAAGGTTGATCGGACGAGCGTATTTTTCATAAGTGGAACTCTAACAAAAGACTTGAACGGCGACAACCCCGCCACCCAGAGATAATCAACGCGGTTGTGACATTTAATTTTTTTTCTAAAAGAGTTATAGTCTAGCTGTTACAAACAGCCAAAGCGAAGCGGGCCTTCGCAATATGCACTCGCGGTCGCTATGCAATTTAGCCGCAGATACCTGATGAACGACGACGGCAGTAGTAGAAATGGAGCCGACACGCTTTTCACTGAAAAAGTCCGTGCAAAAGGTGCGCCGCATGCCGGCGCGGCTTCGCCGAACGCTCTCTGAGTACCGCTTCCTTACCTATCTCGCCATCCTCGGTCCCGGCATAATAGCCGCTAATGCCGGCAATGACGCCAGTGGCATCGCAACATACTCCAGTGTCGGCGCCGGCTTTGGCTATTCCCTGCTCTGGACGTTTATTCCCATGATAATTAGCCTGATCATCGTGCAGGAGATGTGCGTTCGAATGGGTGTAGTAACCGGCCAGGGACTCGCCGATCTTATTCGTGAGCAATTTGGCGTTAGGTGGACCGCATTTGTAATGCTCGCATTACTGATTGCTAATACGGGCGTCATCATTTCAGAGTTTGTCGGCATCGCCCAGGCTTCTGAGCTCTTTGGCATTCCACGATATTTCACGATTCCACTTACTGCTGGGCTGATTTGGTGGTTGGTTGTTAAGGGTTCGCAGAAGCGTGTCGAAAGGGTCTTCCTTGCGATGTCGCTGGTTTTCTTCTGTTACGTAATCTCGGCTTTCTTAGCTCGCCCGGAATGGGAAAAGGTTGGCGCATCTCTTTTTCAACCCACAATCAGTACTGATACAGGCTACCTATTCATGATGATGGCATTGATTGGCACGACAATTACGCCGTTCATGCAAATATATGTGCAGTCGTCGGTTGTCGAAAAGCGTTTGGACGTGGAGGACCTTGGAATCGCCCGAGCCGATGCAGTTATTGGGACGATCTTTGCATGCATTATCGCGGCCTTTATTGTTATTTGCTCAGCGGCAACACTGCATCTTGCCGGCATTACCACAATTGATTCCGCTGCAACGGCAGCGGAAGCGTTTGAGCCGATTGCCGGCACTTATGCGAAATATCTATTTGCGGTCGGACTCTTTGGCGCGGCGATGCTTGCAATGGGCGTCTTGCCACTAGCGACCGCTTACAGTCTGAGTGAAGCTCTCGGATTTGAAAAGGGATTATCGCGAAGCTTTCGCGAGGCTCCCATCTTTATCGGGCTTTTTACCGGGCTAATCCTGGTCGGGGCGATCGTCGCCATGATTCCCGGAATTCCGCAGATCCGCCTACTGCTCGCAACGCAGACTGTAAACGGGTTGCTGCTGCCGATTATTCTATTTGCTATCGTTTCATTAGCCAACAACCGTGAAATTATGGGTCAACACAAGAATGGACGGCTTTTCAATCTAGCCGCGTGGCTTGTGACGCTAATAGTATCCACACTATCGCTTGCATTGATCGGAAAAACGATTGCTGATATGTTTTAGCTCTAAATTCTAAGTATGGCCTCATCCGAACTTCAAAAAAGGGCAACCTTCCTTATCCTTCTTGTTGGCATTGTAACCATCATATTGCTGCTGCTGCCCAGTGATCCGGGTTTTCACAGTTATCTACTCGAAAGATTGGGCATGACGACTGGCCCTGAAGGCGAGTTGCTGATGACATCGGGCGAAAAAGCATCGATGATGAGCACGGTGCTGAGTGTTCTGGAAAACCTGCTCAGGTTTGCCAGGATAATTCTCTGGATGACGATTATAGTCGTTGCAATTCGTTTTATTCTCTTTGTCATTACAAAGGTGCTTTATCGAAATGCGGCGCCAGGCGAAATATCAACACTCCTTCAAACGGTTGTCTCGGTCATCATCTATATTGTTTCATTTTTTATCATCTTTCAG
>Ga0138256_10001297_pt1 | contig 26942 bp, 21 predicted proteins | sample KNB2016incub_MG_FD_105486 | JGI IMG/M metagenome (GOLD analysis project Ga0138256, IMG submission 105486) | Active sludge microbial communities from wastewater in Klosterneuburg, Austria - KNB2014incub_MG | ecosystem: Engineered > WWTP > Activated sludge > Unclassified | place: Austria...
ACGTGCTTGAAGGCCGTGAGCCCTATCAGCCCGACCTTAAAGAAAAAAAGGATGTTTTGCTCGAATTTTTCTCGATGTGCCGAGAGGAAATGCCTGAAATCGTCTCGCTGGGCAAAATGAAGCAGCTCGCCGGCCAGTTTACCAAAGGCCTCGTCGGCGGGGCCCAGTTTCGCCAGACGCTTTATCATTCCCACTCAGCCGGCGAAATACTGGATAACATTACGATCTATTTCGAGACGCTGGAACGCCGCGAGACATTTGGTGATGGCGTTGTCGAGGCAGATTCGAACGATGATTTGCAGCTAGATTCCTGTGAAGTAAATCCATTGACGTTTTCGGCAGCATCGGCGGACCTGCGGTCCATTGTGACCTAACGTGCTTGCCGCTTCCTGGCGTTGAACTCTTTTGGAATGAGGAACTTGGAAACCATGATTAAATCAATACCGGCGTTGCTCCTGATCCTGGCGGCCGCGGCTGCGGCTTATGCTGACAGCCTAAAGCCCGAAGAAATTATTGCCAAACATCTCGAATCAATCGGTACAAAAGACAAGCGGCAATCGCTGACCACATTGATGGCGCTTGGATACAGCGAATTCGAATCGCGAACGCCTGTTGTCAAAGGCGGCGGCAAAGCGGTTGTGGTTTCGGATGCGGGCAATCTCTTTTTCATTATCAGCCTTAATTCGCGAGAATATCCGTTTGACAAGATCGGCTATTTCGACGGTAAACCGAACCTGCCTTTTGTTACGGCCGGCAGCCGGTCGCTGCTCGGTGCATTTATTTCGGAGCATGTGAATATATTGAGCGACGGCCTTTACGGCGGGGCGATCTCACTTCGGTGGCCGTTCCTGGCTATTGAAAAAAACAAGCCAAAGCTCGGCGGCGGCGGCACAAAAAAAGTTAACGACCGCAAGGCCTATATGATTGATTACAGTCCGGCGGGCGGCGGTTCCAAGGATTTTACTATCAAGGTCTATTTTGATGCCGAAACTTTTCGTCATATTCGAACCGAGTATCGGTATGAGGTGACGCCGACGGACGCGACATTTGGTGCCCAGAATCGCCGAGCAAGCGCTGTCGTCACACTGACCGAGGACTTTTCCGATTTCAAGACGGTTGATGGCCTAACGCTGCCGCATTACCAGCGTTTAGACCTGGTGACAAATGGAAACAGCGGGACGCATCAAAATATTTGGGGTGTAAAGGTCGCTGAGTTTCGACTAAACCAAAAGCTGGAGCCGGGTTTCTTCACTTTCGATACCAAATAGGGATTACGCATATGCGCTTGCTGTTGGTTTTGATTTTTGCGGCCTGTCCGACACTGCTGATTGGACAGTCGGTATCTGCGGTTGATGCGGGATTTATTCGCTCATCAGCAGCTTATGCTGAGATCATTCTGCGAAAAACGGAACTGCAAGCCGATCTGGAAACATTTCTGGCAGGCTATACCGATGCAAACCCCAAGGTCATCGATCTTCGATCTGAAATTGCCTCGCTGGACAAATCGATGGCTCTCATTGCAGCGGTCAAGCCAACTGAGGCAGGCAAACTGACCCTCGCACTTGGCAAATTGATCGTCCGCCATGCCAGCCTCGATGCAGACCACTCGCGGCTGTCAACCGGTCACAACAAAGATCACCCCGACCTGAAACGAGCGAAACGGAAATTGGAGTTTTTTGACGCCGCGATACGGGAATTGCTTCGTTAGATTGCCCGGCGGTTGGCCCATACCGGACAAGGTGCGGGCAATTCTATTTAGATTTTTCCTTGCGCTCATCGGCGAACAAGATCGGGGCGACTATCGGCCGATAGGTATCACTGATTTTTATGTACGACGTTTCGCGAAGTTTCGTCATGAATTTGCGCTGTTCTTCCGGAATCTTTTCGTTCATCATCGCCAGTCTTACCGCATTTTCGTCAAATGTGGACTCATCGCTGGCGGCCTGTCGGTCATCGATTCGGAGTATGGCAACGCCAAGCTGTTCAACATCGAACGGCTGAGTGTATTCACCCACCTTTACACCGGTGATTGGTTTTCCAATAGCTTCAACAAGATCTTTCACGCGAATCTTCTCGATCTTGCCGGAGCCGTTAGTAATGATGCCTTTGTCGTTGTCCGCAACGATTTTTGCAAAATCGCCGCCCGCCTTTAGGTCCGCGTAAATTTGTTTTGCCTTTTCACGAACCGCTTTTTCATCGCGTCCGGCAAATCCCAAAAATATTTCGCTAAACGACACGGTTTCAGGAGTTGCGAATTTGCTCTTGTTTTTCTCGTAATAATCTTTTAGGTCTTTGCCGTTGAATCCCCAGTAAACCTTTAGCTGAACTTCTTTTTCGATCACGCGGTCCCGGGTCGCTTGCTTCCGCCAATCTTCGCGTATTTGCTTCGGATCGACACCGCTCTTTTCCATTTCGGCATACAACTCCTCGACCGTTTTGAGGTTGTATTGCTTCATGATCTCGATGAATCGCTGGTTCAGGCTCGCCTCGATGTTGCTGTCCAAACCGGCCTCTTTAGCCTTTTGGACCAACAGTTCTTCGTTTATGAGGCCGGCGATCAGTTCGCCCTGTTTATCATCGACGATCTTTTGCGCTTCGGCAGGCGTTTTGCCTTCCTTGACATATGTATCGACGATGCCCTTTGCTTCCCGTTTAACACGTGAGAGCGTGATTACGCCGTCATTTACCTGGGCGACAACTTCGTCTATTACACGAGTCTGCGTTTCCTGAGCGAACGCCGTAATACCATAGAGAACGATCGCCGCGACAGCGAAAACTACTTGTCTGAAATGCTTCATTAAAAAGAACTCCTTTAAGCCGTAACCAAGAATAATATTACCGGACGGCTGTCTAGTGCAAACTTGCACAAACTTACGGGTTTGATGCACAAACGTTCCAACACGTTTATCCTGACGATGAAATCGTCCAAAAACCGGAACCGAGGGCTATTGAATATTTCTATATAGTAGCAGTTGTCTGCGTCGCGTACGGTATATTTGATGAACAAAAAGTGCCCCAAATGCAATATCGCCAACTACCCGACCGCGTCGCGGTGTTTACGGTGTGAATCCGACCTTGGTGCCTATTCAAGAGCAAAAGGGCGAACACGTTCGCTCGCGGTGCGGTTTGCGATCCGCGGCGTTGTTTGTTTTTGCGTCAGTCTAATCGTGATCTTCGGGTTCTATCTTTCACTGATCGGGTCGGCCAAATCGTTGACTCTCGAGGAAAAGCAGCAAGTCCGGGGAGCAATTGAGGTGCTAAAGCAAAAGGGCTTCGAACGCGAGGCATTGCTGCTTGAGCACTTTACCGTTTACCGCAGCAATGACAACTGGCTGAATGCATCGGTCGAAAAGGAGAACGCATTTGCCGCGACAAATTTTCCGTTTGAGATTATGACGCTCTACCCCGATTTTTTTAACGATCCGATTGACGCCACGGAACGGGCCGCAATATTGCTGCACGAGGCCAGGCATCTGCAGGGAAAGGGCGAGCCGGACGCCTACGAGTTTGTTTGGAAAAATCGGGTTCGTCTCGGCTGGACGGATGAAAAATACGCTGACGACAGGGTCTGGAAGAGCGTCAGAAAATTGACGCACGAATACGTTCCAAATCTCTTTACTTGCACTTCAAGCGATGTCGATGACTGCGAGTAGTATTATATTCGTATCTCCGCCAGGGACCTCGCGGCCGTTGCAATCGGGTCCGCCGTCGTTACGGCCATACGCAGAATTCCGGTTGGCGAGAAACTCGCACCATCGCTCTCCTCGACAAACCGCATCAGTTTCTCAGGGGCAACCCGTGCTGATTCGCCGAGTTTGATGGCAATGCCATCGGCGGTTCGGTCAATTGAGACGATTGCCATTTTCTCGGCTAACTTTCGCAGGCGTCCGTATTCGAATAGCTGATCAACGGAACGCGGAATTCTGCCGTACCGGTCTTCGATCTCGGCATGAATACGAACGAGTTCGTCCTCGCTCTCAGCGGACGATATACGTTTGTAAGTCCTAAGCCGCTGGCTTGTATCGGCAATATAATCCTTCGGAATCGAAACATCCACGCCCAAATTGATCGAAACGCTCGTCTCGTCAACGATTTCGTCGCCTCGTATCTCGGCAATCGTGCGTTCGAGCATTTTTGTATAGAGGTCAAATCCGAGGGCATCGAGATGGCCTGACTGCTGGCCGCCCAGGATATTTCCGGCCCCGCGAAGTTCGAGGTCGAGAGCCGCAAGACGAAACCCGGCTCCGAGGTCGGAAAACTCGCGTATTGCGCTCAGACGGCGGCGGGCGATGGGCGTCAATTCGATCTCGCTCGGGATCAGCAGGTATGCGTATGCCCGTCGATTTGACCGCCCAACGCGCCCACGCAGCTGGTAAAGCTGCGATAGGCCGTAATTATCGGCCCGGTTGATGATGATTGTATTTGCCCTCGGGATGTCGATGCCGTTTTCGATAATTGTCGTCGCGACGAGAATATCGTATTTATAGTCGATAAAATCGAGCATCACCTGCTCCATTTCTTTCTCGTTCATCTGGCCGTGGCCAATGGCGACGCGGGCATTTGGAACGATCTTTTGGATCAGGGCAGCGATTGCCTGGATCGATTCGACGCGGTTGTGTATAAAGAAAACCTGGCCATTGCGCGCAAGTTCCAGTTCGATGGCCGACCGTATGACGCTTTCCGAAAACTGGACGACCTGCGTATTGATCGCCAGCCGGTCACGCGGCGGTGTTTCTATTACCGAAAGGTCGCGCATTCCCAGCAGCGACATATTCAGCGTACGTGGGATCGGAGTTGCGGAAAGCGTTAGAACATCGACTTTTTTCTTCAACTGCTTGAGCTTTTCCTTGTGTCCGACACCAAATCGCTGCTCTTCGTCAACCACGACGAGGCCCAGCTTGGGCATCTTAACATCCGTCGAAAGCAGGCGGTGAGTTCCAATCAGCACGTCCACCTCTCCCTTGCCCGCTTGTTCCGCGACGGATTTCTGCTCCTTGCTGGTCCGAAAACGGGAGAGCAGCTCAATATTGACCGGAAACGCCGCAAAACGCTTCTTAAAGGTCTCAAAATGTTGATACGCGAGCACTGTTGTTGGCGTGAGGATTGCGGCCTGTTTTCCGTCCATAACTGCTTTGAACGCCGCGCGCATCGCAACTTCGGTCTTGCCGTAGCCGACATCACCGATAATCAGGCGGTCCATTGGCGACGGCGTTTCCATGTCGCTTTTTACGTCCTCGATCGCCGTAGCTTGATCGACGGTGAGATCGTATGGAAATGCATCTTCAAACTCATGCTGCCACGGAGCATCGGGCGGAAAAGCATGGCCGCGTACCAGTTTGCGCTCGGCATAGAGCTTCAATAGCTCGTCCGCCATGTCGCGCATCGCGCGTTTGGCTTTTGCCTTTGTTTTTTGCCAGCCGAGGCCGCCGAGCCGGTCAACTGTTGCCGTCGTGGTTTCGCCGGACGAATAGCGCGAAACGAGGTCCATTCGTTCGACCGGCACGAACAATTTTGCATTGTCCGCATAGACGAGCAGCATGAATTCGCGCTCGCTGCCCTGCGAAGAGATAGTCTGCAATCCGTCAAAACGGCCGATACCATGATCGACATGAACCACGAAATCGCCGGTCTTAAGATCCCGAAAATCGGAAATAAATGCGCCGAGTTTGCTTTTTGACCGCTGCGGCTTGTCTCTTGCGGTGCGAAATTCACCCTGTGTCGCTTCGCCAAAAATATCGGCTTCGGAGTAGATTGTCAGATCGAGGTCTGGCAACTCGAAGCCACTCGAAACATTGCCTACCCTGATCGCATCGGTTGCCAGGGAGGCGTCGTATTCACGCAGAATCTCCTCGAGCCGGTCCGCCATTCCGGGTGTCTGTACTACGATCTCGGTCCGGCCGCGATCGTCCGTAAATTTTGCCGCCGTCGCGAGTTCGGTCACAAACGCCTGAATATTTCCCTGGAACTTACGAACGGAACGTGAACGGACCTCAAACTCCACCTCTTTCTCAGCGCTTGAAAAAAGAAAAAGGGGATCGTCGGAGGCAGAAGTACGACCAGCAGGAATCGTGCCGCGGCCCGGCACACTCACAGCAGTTCCGGCGATCAAATCACCGCCATTTATCGCAAATTCTTCATCAGTTCCCGCAGCCGTCCGGCCCAATGCCCGCATTTCCAAGCGTTTGAGTGCTTGCAGCTTTGTCCTCAGTTCTTCCGGGGCCATCAGCAATTCACTCGGATCGAGACCGGTCTCGCCAGCGTCGGCGATTGAGCGAAAGCGGTCGCCGATGTGCCGATAAAGGCTTGTCAGACTAAGCTCGACTCCGTTCGGTTCATCGATTACAAAAATAAAATCCGAAAGGTGCTCAAAAACAGTGGCGGACAACGGTTTTGAGAGAGGAAGGAGGAATTCCCAACCGGAAAATGCTTCGCCCGCTTCGGCAAAATCCGTGCGGTCTTTTAGGTTTCGGGCATACTTGTCGTCGGCAAATCTGTCGCGGGCGAAAAATGCCCAGTCCTTAAAATCCTGAGCGGAAGCGGCAAGTTCACGCATCGGAGCGATTGCGATTTGCTTTAGGTGGCCCGTCGAAAGCTGTGATTCCGGGTCAAAGGAGCGTATCGACTCAACAGTGTCACCAAAGAATTCAATGCGGACCGGACTGTCGGCGTCCGGCGACCATACATCGACTATCCCGCCGCGCACAGAAAGCTGGCCGGGTCCAAAGATCGGGTCCTCACGCACATATCCTGCCGCAAACAGGCGCTCGATCAATATTTCAGGTGCAAAATCACGGTCGCGTACAAGAACGGCCCCGAGATTTGCGATCTCATTTAGGGACACCGTCCGTTGTACCAGGCACCTGGCGGACAAAGTGACAAATGCTGGCTCAGAATTGCCCAGTTTCCAAAGTCCGAGTGCTCGACGCTCCTGGGTTTCCGCGTGGGGCGAAACGCCGGAATAGGGATCGGCCTCGAAAGATGGCACTGAAACGATCTGCGAATCTGAACCGGGATTTGCTGACAGGAAGAAGGTTAGGTCCGACGTCCAACTATCGAGGTCCGAATTAGATTCCGTAACGACGGCAAATTTCATGCCGGTTTCGGCATGAAGACGACTAAGAAGATGGGCCTTTGCCGCAATCGACGTAAGGCCGCTGATCCAGATAAGACGAGAACCCGCCGTAACACCGTTTCTCAGTTTTTCAAGTTCATTTGCCACAGGAAACGCACCTAGCCATAGAAAATGGCGGGATAGGCCCCCTCGCAACATTTCCTATGGCAATGAGAACTATTGTGTCATAGATTCAGAAATATCTAAATCCGTCCGGCCGTTTGCCATTTCCCGCCGATCCGAACGGCCGGCACCTGGTTGGCTCCGGGCATCGGGGTCATCTGGGTCGGGTTGATTTCGGGAAACCCGGATGCGGTTCTCGCGAAGCTTGTCCATGATCGCAAATGTGAGATCGCTTCTGAGCGCCGTCGGTTTGTGCAGCCGGTGTTTACTCCAGGCCCGCAGTTCAAAATAAAGCCCTTCTTCATCGACTCTGATAAACCTGACGGCTGGCGGCGGATCATCGACCACATCTTTATTTTCTTCCGCGGCTTCGACCAGCAGTTGTTTGAGCAGATGAATATCCGTCTCATGCGCAACCATAATCGGGATCTTAAACCTCACCGTCTCGTTCTCGTAGCTCCAATTGATAACATTTTCGGTGACGAATTTGCTGTTGGGAACGATGATAGCGATGTTGTCGTTGGTTAGAATTCGCGTGCTCCGGGGACCGATAGCAACGACGCGGCCGGTGACTTTTCCGACCTCGATCCGGTCACCCGTCTGAATCGGGCGCTCAAGCAAAATTATCAGCCCGCTGATAAAATTGTTGGCAATATTCTGCAACCCGAGGCCGATACCGATGCCGACCGCGCCCGCCAGGACGTTAAATGCCGTCAAGTCTATACCGACGGTTTGCAGAATTATCACAAAGCCGATTAGCAGCATTAAATAGCGGAGGATCGTCGCTATTGCCTGGCGAGCTCCGAATTTGAGCGGGGTGCGTTCGAGCAGTTTTGTTACCAGCAGATGCCTCACGCGTCCGGAAATATAGACAAGCAGGATCGATAAGACGAGAAAGGTCAGGATGCTCATCGGCGTGACCTTCGCCTGTCCGAATGAGAAGAGCTGATAGTTAAGCAAGTCCAAAACGGGATTCAAATACTCACGCATATCAAATAGGATGACGCGAACGCAGCCATAAGTTTGTATTATTCGTGACAGTCGTTTGCGAAAAACTAACGGCTTGCTTTGTTTTAGCGAGCGGTTTCGCGGAAACTATTGGGATGAGCATTCCGGCATTTGAAGCAATTGTAGAGCAAAACGACCAAACCTCGGTGCGAAGCGAACATCTTGAGATGCTGCGCGGTTTGGTCGGAAACGTTTATCCAAACAAATTCACCCGCAGCCGTCTCAGCGGTGCAGAGGACACAATAACCGCCATCAAGGCGAGCGATCCGGTTGCCAGTACCGAAAGCGAAATGGCCGCTATCCGCGCAAATCTTGCCGAAGGCGAGCGGCCGCCGGCTGAGAAAAAAGAAGCCATGAACGAACGGCTCAGGGCACTAGGCAGCGTCCGCATCGCCGGCCGCTTGACCACACCGCCGCGGGGCAATTTTGTTCACCTTACTGACGGCAAAACAAAGCTTCAGATCTACGCTAAAAAAGGCACCTTTGCTCTTATCAAGAATGACGGCAAAGACACGCTCGACCCCGAAAATGGCTGGGCCGCGTGGCAGTTGATCCACCACGGTGATTTTATTGGCGTCGAAGGATATTTGTTTGTAACAAATACCGGCGAGGTAAGCGTCCATGTCGAAAAACTGCAGTTCCTCGCCAAAGCAATGCTCCCCATGCCCGACAAAATGCACGGCATCGCCGATCCGGAGCTGCAAAGGCGGTTTCGCTACGCTGATCTCATCGCATCGAGCCTGCAAGTCAAGGCAGAACCACCTGCGTCAGCGAGCGGAACGGACAAGGCAGAACCACCTGCGTTAGCGGGTGGAACTGACAAGACAGAACCACCTGCGTTAGCGGGTGGAACTGACAAGACAGAACCACCTGCGTCAGCGGGCGGAACGGACAAGACTGAACCACCTGCGTCAGCGGGTGGAACGGACAAGGCAGAACCACCTGCGTCAGCGGGTGGAGCGGACTCGGCCGTCAAAGCTCTCGATGACAACCACGCCGCCTCAAACCCGACGCCTCAACCACCCGCTCACGCAGGTGGTTCTGCCTTGACGACACGCGAAGTTTTTGAGCGCCGGGCCAAATTGATCTCTGGTATGCGGCGTTTTCTCGATGACGCGGGATTTATCGAGGTCGAGACGCCGATGCTCACGCCAAAGGCGACCGGTGCAGCGGCAAAGCCGTTCGAAACACATCACAACGCGCTCGATATTCCGCTCTATGCTCGTGTTGCGCCGGAGCTGTATCTCAAGCGGCTGGTCGTCGGCGGTTTTGAAAAAGTTTACGAACTAAACCGGAACTTCCGCAACGAAGGCCTCTCGCAGCGTCACAATCCGGAATTTACCATGCTCGAATTCTACATTGCGTATATGGATGTGAACGGGATGATGGATTTTGCGGAAACGATGATAAAAGAGGCGGTGGCAAAGGCAAACGGCGGCAGCCTTGTCGTGAACTATGGCGGGAATGAGATAGATTTCGGGAAGTTCCAAAGAATCTCGATGAAAGCGGCTATCGAAAAGTATGCGCCGGGAGTTGCGGTCGATGATTTGAACGTTATTGCCGCCTTTGATGAACATGTTGAAGCAAAGTTGATTCAGCCGACGTTTGTGATCGACTATCCAAAATCCATCTCGCCACTATCAAAAGCTGACCCTTCGAATCCGAATATTGCCGAGCGGTTTGAGTTGTTCATAAACGGCATGGAGGTCGCCAATGGATTCTCCGAGTTGAACGATCCGAAAGAGCAGTACGAACGCTTTGTCGATCAAATGTCGGAGCGTGAACGTGGCGACGAGGAGGCGATGGTTTTGGACGAAGATTATATCCGGGCCCTCAGCTACGGTATGCCGCCCGCCGCCGGCATCGGAATCGGCATCGACCGGCTCGTGATGCTGCTCACCAACAAACACTCGATCCGCGATGTCATCCTGTTTCCGCACATGCGCCCTGAGCGTAAAGCGGAAGACGATGTTTCGAAATAACTGAAAACTCGAAACTGATAACTCGAAACTGTAGATCCAGCCACAGTTTTCAGTTTCGAGTTGCCAGTTGCCAGGTTAACCATTTTCGGACGGAGATACTAACGGAAATCATGTGAAACAACTTCGGTAGTGATCTCATCCAACGCCATGAAATGGATCGCTTTCAACATTCCGCGTTCCTCAAATATTCCGCGAATAATCAGATAGTTGCTCTGATTTATCACCGCTCGATATTGTTCGAATTTATCCGGCATGACGACGAAATTTGAAAAGCCTGTTTCGTCTTCGAGCGTTATAAACACGACATTATTTGCGGTCATCGGACGCTGGCGGATGATAACGGCCCCGGCGGCCGAGACGACCTGGCCTTTTTTTAGATTGAGCGTTTCCCGGGCCGATATAATGCCGCGTCTATTCAATTCCTCTCTAAAGAAAGCCATCGGATGTTTGCCGATCGAGATGCCGGTCTTTCTCAGGTCAGCATCGACGAGCTCGAGGCCTTCCATGCGTTTGAGGAAGGGCGTCTCTTGCACAAGCCCGCGCGTAAGCAAGGGCGAATCACTCAAGTTGGATGTTACGCCCTTGCTTACGCGCGGGCTTGTGCATTGATCGAACAACTCACCCGCCGGTTGAATCGCCAGTTCGGATTCCCACAGGGCCTCGCGGCGATGCACTGTGTTGTCAAAATTTAATGCACCTGCGAGACTTAAAGCCCTGATCTCGCGTTTATTGATCTCAGGCACGCGGTCGATGAGGTCGGCTATGCTGGTATAGGGAACCGGGTTTTGCGGCTCTGCCGCTCTATTTGCAGAAAAGCTATGCTTTTCCGTGGCGGCCAGAAAAGGATTTGCGGCTAAGCCGCCGTTTCCTGCGAGAGGCGGCGGCATAGCCGCAGGAGGAGACGTGGTATTTCCGGTGAGGCAAGCCTCACCACAAATAGAGCGGCAAAGCCGCGAAGAATTTTCGCGTTCGGCGACAATTGCGCGGCCGATCTCTTCTCTCAGTCCCCTAACAAAGTTCAGGCCGACGCGTACTTGCTTTTCGGTACGATCTGACCTTCCGCTTATGCACGCCGGTCTGACTTCCTCGACCGTAAATTCGTATTGCGATTTATTTATATCCATCGCGATGAAATGCAGCCCGTGGCGTTGGGCGTCTTTTACGAGCGTGGCGGCGGAATAAAACCCGAGCGGGTAGTTATTAAACATCGCCGTCATAAAACACGCCCGGTAATGCACCATAAAGTAGGCCGAGGCATAGGCTAAAAGGGCGAAACTGAACGCGTGAGATTCGGGAAAGCCGTAATTTGAAAAAGCCAGCACGCAGTTGACGATATTTTCCTGCACCTCGACCGGCACATTCTTTTTCTGCATTCCGTCGCGCAGGTCGCGGCTGATCTTTTCGAGCTTTGCACCGGGCCGTTTAAAGCCCATGGCCTTTCGCAGGTCTTCGGTCTCATTGGCAGTAAAACCGGCGATGTCCATTGCTATTTTCAGGAGCTGCTCCTGAAAGAGCGGCACGCCGAGCGTGCGTTCAAGCGTCGGTTTTAGACGTTCGTCAATGTAATCGACGGGTTCCAGGCCCTGTCGCCGCTTTAGATAAGTGTGGAGCATTTTGCCGACAATCGGCCCGGGCCGGATGATGGCGACCTGAACGACGATATCGTAAAAAGTTTTTGGCTTGGATTTTGGCAAAAAGGCGATCTGAGCGCGGCTCTCGACCTGAAACATCCCGACCGTGTCGGCATTTTGCAGGGCTTCGAATACTTTTTCATCATCCGTCGGCAGCTTGTAAAGCCCGAGGTCCACGCCGTGATGCTCTTTTATAAGCGTGATCGTATCGCGCAAAACGGCCATCATTCCCAAACCGAGCAGGTCGATCTTGACGATCTTTAGGGCATCGCAATCGTCCTTGTCCCACTGCACGATCGAGCGATCAACCATTGACGCCGGTTCGAGCGGGACGATACCGTCGAGCCTGCCCCATGAAACGACCATGCCGCCCGAATGCTGGCCGAGATGACGCGGAAAATCCAATATCCGGTTATAAAGATCCGCAAACTTTCTGAGTGCCTGGTTTTCCGCCGGGTTAAAACCCTCTTCTTTTAAACGCCGGCTGAGTTCCTCGCCCTTGAATGTTTCATAGTGGGAATTTAGCTTTGACAGCCGGTCGAGAACCTCGGGGCCAAAGCCAAAGGTCTTGCCAACCTCGCGCACCGCCGATTTGCCGCGATAGCAGATGACATTTGCCGTCATGCCGGCCCCTCGCCGCGTATATTTTTGATAGACGTGTTGGATGACGCGTTCGCGGTCGTCGCCCGATGGCAGATCGATGTCGATGTCGGGATATTGCTCGTATTTTTCCGACAAAAACCGCTCGAATAAAAGCTTGTTTTTGATCGGTTCGACCGCCGTGATGCCGAGTGCGTAACATACCACGGAATTTGCCGCCGAACCGCGTCCCTGCGAGAGGATGTTGTTTTCTTTGCAAAAATCCGAGATATCGGTAACGGTCAGAAAATAGCCCGCCAGCTTTTTCATCTCGATCACGCGAAATTCTTTTTCGAGACGCCCCAGAACCTGGGCCCGCAGCGGCCACGGTTCGTGCATATAACGCTCGTGCGAACGCTCGACGGCCTTGGCCCGCAGCACGGACATCGGCGTTTCGCCCGCAGGCACGTGGTAATCGGGGAAATTATAAGAAAGCTCGTCCATCGAAAACTGTACACGGTCGGCGATCTCGCCGGTGATCGCGACAGCCGCCGGGCAATCCTCGAAAAGCAGGCCCATTTGCTTGCTGTTTTTTAGATAACGCTCGCTGTTTTCCGAGAGCAGTTTGCCCGCGTCATAGATAGTCGTGTGATTTTTTATACAGGTGAAAACGTCAAACAGCTCACGGTCGTGGCTGTCGGCGTAATACACGCCGTTCGAAGCAAAATAGGGAAGCCTCAGCTTATGCGCGTAACCGATAAGCGTTTGGTTTACGTGTTCCTCATGCCTGAGATGATGCCGCTGCAGCTCGACATACAGCCGCTTCTCAAAAACGTAATTGAGCCACGCAAGATCGGCGAGGCCGTTGCCGTTTTTTATGCTGTTGTGCATAAATCCATCTGTCCCGCCGGTAAAGCAAATGAGGTCTTTTGAATATTCCTCAATATCATTTCGCGTGGCAAAATGCTCACCTTTTTTATGACGAAATTTTACGGTTGTTATCAGTTTGCTGAGGTTTTGATAGCCGTTTAGGTTTAACGGAATGAGCGGCAACGCGCTGCCGTCGTCCATCGTTATCTCGGCCCCGATGATCGGTTTTATGCCATGCGAGCGGGCCTCAAAATGAAACCGCACGGCGCCGGCCACAGTGTCGCGGTCGAGCAGAGCGACGCACGGCATTCCCAGCTCCGCCGCACGCGTTGCCAACCTCTGCGGCTGCGAGCCCGAAGAAAGAAAGCTAAAGGCGGAACGTGTGTGAAGTTCGCAAAACATTGGAAAGATTAAATAACTTCTATGGTAAAATTACGGTCATGGGACAAATTGTTATCGAGACCCCCAATCGCCTAAAACGCCGGTACCAAATCGATCGAGAGAATTTATCTGAGCTTGTCGAATTTCTCGATTCCTCAGGTGTCCGTTTGGATCATTCAAAATTAACCTCCGAGGATCTCTCCGATATTCGTGCCGCCCGGAATGCGAGAAATGAAGAATCGATCTCATGGGAAGATGCTAAAGCCCAACTTGGCCTGTGATATACAAGATCGAGATCAAGAAATCTGTCCTTAAGACGTTGCGACGGCTTGATCGACAGACACTTGATAAGATCAAAATAGCTATTGATAAACTTGCTCATGATCCACGTCCTTTTGGCTACAAAAAACTAGTCGACGAAGAAGGGCTCTTTCGCATCCGTGTCGGAAATTACAGAATAATCTATGAGATCCATGATCAAATTCTCTTGATCATGGTTCTGCGTGTTGCAAAACGGAATGAGGACACATACTAGAACCTCCGTTATTCATATTTACAACTCGACGAAAATCTTCAGTCATATTCCCCAACCAAAAAACACTCATCGCCGCCCTTGCAGAGGCGGTAAACACCGTGGTTTTCAACCTCGACGTCCCATTCCAGCGTACGCCAGTCGCGGGACCACCATTTTGAATTTGTCTTCCAAACGCCGCTGTAACCGATGACGTGGCCGCCGAAATGGCGGGTTTTTATGTAAACCAGCCGGCCTTCGCGGACAAGAACCTCGGCCCGGACAGGCGGGCGAAAGTAAGTTATGGCAATGATGCCGCACGTTCGAGAGACTTCCCGAATCACAGGTGTAGGCGGCTTTGCCGCTCTATTTGCGGAAAGGCTATGTCTTTCCGGGACCGCGAATAAGTGATCTACGGCTATGCCGCTGCTGTTCGCGGAAAGCGGCGGCATAGCCGCAAAATCATTTTTAGTCTCGTCGGCGAAGCGAGCTTCGCCGCAAATAGAGCGGCTGAGCCGCAGTTTGTTAGAAATGCGAGCTGTCTCTGCCGTCATAACATCCGGCATCTTGTCATCGTCGAGAGCAAAAGGTTCGGCCAGACGTTGATTGAGCAATACTGGAACGCCGACGTTTTCCTCGCCGACTAGTTTTTTTAATTTGCCGACGGTCAGCAAAAGGCTTTCAGGCTCAGGCCGGTTGATGGCATAGAGTCCGTGTTGATTGGGGCGCGGCTTGGTAAAATGAGCGACGACGCCGACCGACACGATTCCTGTTTCCGGCGGGTCGAGCGAGACACGCAGGTTTATCAGCTTGAGCCAAAATGCCTTTTCGAGTGCCGGGAATGAGGTTTTTATCTCGTAAGTTTTTGAGGACTGCGCAGCGCGCGTGAGCAAGGGCGTATCACTCAAGTTGGATGTTACACCCTTGCTTACGCGCGGGCTTGTGCAAACAGTGCCCTTACTATCGTGCGGGCTTGTGCAAACAGTGCCCTTACTATCGTGCGGGCTTCTGCCCACTCTGTGTAGCTGAAAAGATATATCAAGATGCTCGGTGCTGAATCCGTGATGGGCGACGCGGGCAAATAGATGGTCGAGGCCGTGGTTGATGATAAATATCAACTGCTCAAAATCGTCAACCGCAAAATCGAGATCAAAATCCCACGCAACGTTGCTCTCCTTTATATTCGGCGTCAAAAAGCTCTTGCCTTTCTGCTCGATGAGGTCGATCACGTCACGAAATTGCCGCCCGTAGCGGTCGATCAGGTCGTCAACCGGGACGCGGCGGAGTTTCTCGACCGTGTCGATCCCAAGCTCATTAAAAATACCGATCGCGTCGTTTTCAATGCCGAGGCCCGAAAGCGGCAGTTTTTGAAACTCTTCGGGAGCGGCGACAGCGTGCTGCAACCCCTTTTTCTGCCGAGCCAGGATCAGAGCCGTATCGACCGTATCGGCCACCGCGATGCTGCCGGGAATGTTCTGCTGTTTTAACGAATCGAGTATTTTTTGCGCAACCTGAGACGGCTTGCCGATCAGCCTTTCGAGCCCGCTGACATTAAACAACACGCCGTCCTCAAGCATCTCGATGCCATACGAAAATTCGCTGGCGACGGCGGTCAGAGCGTCCTTGCCCGCTTCGGAAATGATGCATGCGTAAAGTTTAGAATCAATCGTCATTTGGGTGTATAATTTCCCAATATGGGACAAATCGTAATTGACATACCTAATAGGGCAAATCGCCGATATAATGTGGAAAATGCGTCCGATGCTCTGCAGTTGCTGCGCGTATTGGACGAATTAAAAGGAGTGCAGCGCAATCAAGTGAAACTGAGTCGTCAGCAAATGCAGGATTTGCGAGACGGTATTCGGGCGGATCGAATTGTCGCTGAAATGGAACGAACAGGTAAGTCATTTTCCGTCGAACAGCTTCGAGAGGAATTTGGGCTTTCCTAAATGAAATATTTCGTAGAAATTTCGAACCATGCTCGTAAGCAGATAAAGCGAGCCCCAAAAACCGAAAAGAAAAAGATTCTCGACAAAATCTATTCGCTTTCAAGCGACCCACGACCATTTGGTTATAAAAAGCTAAACTACTACACAGAATATTTTCGAGTCCGCGTCGGCAATTACCGCATAATTTATCAAATTCATGACTCACGGCTTTTAGTAGTGGTCGTCGAAGTAACAGACCGCCGCGACGCGTATTAAAAAATGCAGAAGCCCGCGCGTTAGCAAGGGCGAAACACGGACGTTGTATGTATCGCCCTTGCTTACGCGCGGGCTTGTGCATCCTATACATCCCTGTAATCCATCTTGATCCTTGTCCTCACAGCGGGTGTGAAAAAACCTTTTGACTGCATCGAGAGATGAAATTCACGCAGCAGCTTAAACCGTCCGCTGCCCGACCACGTAGTATTCTCGCGTGAAAAAACTAGTGATTGGTGCGATGCCGAGCCGGTGACGGCTTCGGTTGAAGTGACGAGCAGCACAGTTGGCGTTTCTTTTATTCTCGTGCGATAGCGGTACCAATACGTCTTTGGCACCATGCGAAGTTTGTCCTGCGAGAGGCCGCATAAATTGAGCCATACGCAGCCGAAACCCTTTGCCTGCACCAGATAGTCGGCCGACATAAACGCCTTTTCGATGTCACTGCCGCATTTTATCCACAACAGATTGTCGAGCTTTACACCGGCCATGTGTGCCGTCATCGGGTCAAAACCGCCTGTGGAATCGACACATGCACATATCTCACCATCTTGCGTGAGTTTCGCGAGCAGCGTCATCGCCAGACTAGTCTTCCCCGTACTCGCACCGCCCGCGATCTCGGTGACGGCCCCGCGGGCAATGGTTAACCCGGCGGATCCGATCACGATCTCGTCAGAGTGCCGCTGCTCTTCACGAAGATGCGATAGGGTTTTTACGAGTTTTAATTGCGCCGGCATATTGTTAAACGATGTTGCATAGATGAAACATCAGGAATAGAATAGAACACTTTTGAGGGAAAGGCAAAGGTTAATTTAGAACTAATCGGTTTGCAGTATTTTCAGAAACTGATCAGGCGTGACGATCTTTAATTTCCGGAATTTTTGTCTGAATTCCTTCGCTTCAAAGGAGAAATCGGTCATTAGATCAAGCAAATCTCGGTCGCGGGTTACCAGAAAGTCAGCACCACATGAAATGGCTAAATTGATAAACTTCTCGTCTTTCAGATCGCGTGGAAACTCAAAGTGTACCGGCGTTCGCTCTATTAACTTGGCCGTTTCGAGCAATTTGTCAGTAAATGATTGGACCTTTTCGAACGTCAGAGCAGTCGACAATGCCTGAATGTTGGGCCGTTCAACCAAATCATCCAGTTCCGCAAGGGTTTCTTCGGAGATAGATAATCCGACGCGTCCAACAAAAACGTGGTTAACACAGGCCGCGGCCGGGCCGTTGGAATTTAGGAGACACTGGAGAAATACGTTCGTGTCAAAGACGGCTATGATCTCAGCCATTCTTCCTATTCCGGCCGGCGTGTTTCTCGTCCCAGATCGCTTGACGTTCAGCCTCGATCAGTTCATCCAGTTCATCTTCCGTCATCCCGCTCGCGGCAAATTCCGCTCGAACAGGTGCGAGGATCTCATCCAGTGACGGACGACAGACATCTCGTTCGACGAGGTCTTCGACATATTCCGCGGCATCACGGCCGGTCCTTCGCGCGCGTTCGGCGAGTGCGGAGCTGACATTCGCCGGCAAACTAATGGTTAGGGTCTCGGCTTCCATACTGGGATTCTAACACGGTTTACAGAGGCGGGAACATGATTTTTATATCTAGAATCTCGATGCTCTGGTAGAAAAACTACTCATTCACCATTACCTCGACCGGGTCAATCGTTGAGGCACGCCAGGCGGGATAGAGTGCGCCGAAGAGGCTGCCGCCTATGGCGATGGCGATGGCGGTCAAGATCCAGCCGGAGCTGAATTCGAAGGCAAGGCCAAACTGTTTACCGATCCAAAACGACGCGGCGAATGAGGCGATAAAGCCCAGCCCGATACCGAGGATGCCGATCATAAACGCTTCGCCCTCGATCACTCTGATAATAAAACCCTTTGACGCACCCAGAGATTTTAGAATGCCGATCTCTTTGCGGCGTTCTGTGATGGTCGTGTACATCGAGAGCAGGACAAAGGTCATGCTGACAAAGGCGCCGAGCGCGACGAGGACGCGGAGGAACGTGTTTAGGCCGGGAATACGCTCCTGAGCGTCGATCACAAGGTCACTGGTAAGACTGACCTTGTTTCCCGGCAAAACCTCGTCTATCTTGGCGGCGACAACTGTCGGATCGGCTCCGTTCTTAACTTTTACCAGAATATATGTGCATTTATCGCTCTGCAGCGCGTCCTGCATCGCGGCGAGCGACATTTTGATCCTTGCTCCCGATGGCGGCGAAAATACGCCTACAATCTTGTACGGTTTGTTGCCAAATAGATCGTAATTGCCGCCGATTTTTAGATTCTCATCCGCTAGCTGGCGCTGGTCGATAACGATCTCGTCGATAGCTGACGGAGCACGTCCCTCGACGATCTGTATGTCGTTCATGGCGGCAAAGGGTGCCCATTCGACGCCGTCAATCTGTTTGATGCCCCAGCTGCCGCGCGAATCGGATGCAATATATTTATACATCGGCACGGTCGAATCGACGCCTTCGATCTCAAGCAATTTTGGGACGTAGGCAAGATTTACCGTTGCATTTGAACTCATTGCGTCCATGCCGCCCGGCCGCGTGAATACGATCTCCGCCTTCCAATTTGTCGCACGTTTCGCGATATCGTTGGTCATGCCGCGGGCAAGGCCCGTGAACAAAACAACCAGAATTACGCCTAGTGCGACGCCGACGACGCTGATGAGCGTACGAAACGGGCGAACTCGCAGGTTTGCAAATACTAATTCGAGCATTACAGGGTTGGGAGGAGTTAATATCGCTTTCGATACATTACACCCTTGCGTTTGGAGATGTATCGAATCAGAAGCGTGACTAGTACCGTGATAAACAACAATGCCCATGCACCGACGGCGGTTGTCCACGCCCATTGCCATTTTTGGCGAACGGTGCCCAATATCGTGCCAACGGCGATGCCAAAACCCAGAATTGTGCCAAAGGCGTTTAGAATTCTTCCGTCTTCGATAAACTTGGCAACGAGGACAGGTAAAAAGGCTGTAAATTCGCCGACCATGCGAGGCATCCGCTTAATGTCATCCCAGATCGAGAGAGTTTCTTCGCCGGCACCGACGAGCAGTACGCCGTGTTTCATCGCAAATAGGTTAAACAACGCAGACAGCACTGAAAACAAGACCGAGATAGCGAAAGCCCTTTGGCGGGCCACACTGTTTGAGGACGCGGCAAATACATCAAAAAAGTAACGTTCCTGGGCGTAGTGCGTAATAAATTCGACCGTGTGGCTAAATAGCGGAAGCGAGACAGAAACGATGATATTTGCGAGCCAAACGGGCGTTGCCCTGCGAAACGACTGAACGACAGCCCCGGAAATGCCGGTCGTAAAAAACCTGAACAGCAGCTCGACCAGAACCGCTGTCAGCGTCACCAACCAGCTCTCGCGGCTTGCCTGATAGACGCCGAAATAGAACGATGCTCGCAAAACAGCCCCGAGCGACGCAGATTTCCAATTCCAACGAGTAATGACCTGGGCCGGGTGGTGCGCTAGATTTCGGAAAACGTCAGAAACCGAGACCGCCGGATCCCACACCTCTTCCATGTCGTCGGCGTCGGCGATCGAGTGGTGTATTTCTTCGGATGTGATCATCTGCTGGGGTAAAGTCTCGCTATCCATTTTTCCCATCGTTTGCGGCCCTATTTGAGCGCATCTGCAATCTCGCTTTCTGGTCAAGAAAACGAAAATACTAATGGTAACATACCATTTTCACAAGCGCCCATTTGCGTTGTAGATTCGCGAAGGATAAATACTGTTCAGATCTCACCATGTAATATCTCGACACATTTCCAGAAAAAATCAAAAAATAGCTGTCACAAAAATGATTTTGATGGTGTTTTGCATGTAGATACGGGAAAATTTTCCTAACTGCCATCGCAAGGAGATGCAATTATGAGTTGGTTATATACATTAGTTTTCGCGGGCCTTATGGTCTCATCGCCGGGTGCTGCCTCGCCGACGGCCGTTAACGGTAATCTGGCCGAACCGGCACCGGCAGCCGTAATACTTCAGGATGAGACGGAAAAATTTGAACAGAGCTATCCACTGAATGCGAACGGGCGAGTCTCCATTTCAAATGTCAATGGCTCGATCGTTGTTGAGGCGTGGGACCGGAATGAGGTCAAACTGCAATATACAAAAACGGCCGATAGCCGCGAGCGATTGGCGGATGTTGAGGTAAAAATCGATGCCCGGCAAGATTATTTTAGTGCCGAAACCGATTACACCAGTTGGAAAGGCAGAAACGACGGAGACCGTTGGAAAAACGGCGGCAAACTCAACGTGGAGTTTCGTCTGATGGTTCCCCGCGGCGCGGCACTCAATGAAGTTGAAACGGTAAATGGTTCGGTTACGGTATCCAATTTTGTCAATTTGACAAAGGTTTCGGCCGTAAATGGAACCGTTATGGCAACAAACATTCGGGGCACGGCTAAACTTGAGACCGTAAATGGCGAGGTAAAAGCAGATTTTGACCGTCTCGAAAGCGGCAGCAAGATTTCACTCGAAACCGTCAACGGTAAGGTAAATCTAACGCTTCCATCAGATGCAAATGCGACTCTTAAGGCCGATTCGCTTAACGGCGAAATTTCAAACGATTTTGGACTGCCGGTTCGCAAAGGCAAGTATGTCGGGCGTGACCTGTATGGAAAACTCGGCGGCGGCGATGTCCAGGTGAGATTAAGCAGCGTCAACGGAAGCCTGAGCGTATTGCGTAAGAATGACGGCAAATCTGTGAGTCCGGCGGTAAATTTACTTCAGCAAAAGGACACAGACGACACGGACTGGGATGATTCCAGGGATCCGCAGAAGGCAATGATCGATGCGGCTAAGCTGGACAGGGAAGTCGCGCGGGCCACAAAAGATGGTATGAGGGCCGCGGCCAGGGTCACTGCCGACGCAGCCAGGGCAGCCGCGGATGCTCGGCGCGAACTTGACCGTATCCGGCCGGAAATCGCCATGGCCACATCAAAATCCATCCAGTCGGCTGCCGATGCGCTGCAGCAAACTGCACAGACATTCAACACAGAGGCGATTAGCCAAAGAATCATCGATGCTCAAACTCAGCAGAGAATAGCGATGACGGCAATGGCAGACCGTGTTTTTTCCGGCATTCCCCGAATCGAGAAGAAGAGCGAGTCGTTTGTCGTCAAAGGAACTCCAAAGGTAACCGTTGCAGCGCCCGGTTGTGCGGTTGTGGTTCGCGGCTGGGACAAATCTGAGGTCCAATATCGTGTTACCCAGTTTGCTGACCCGCGAAACTCCGAGCCGCTAAAAATGTCCGAGGACCACAATGATACATCGGTAAATATTAGGGTTGAAAATCCAAACCGTGACGCCCGCCAGGGGATGTTCTTTGACAATGCACGCCAGGTACGGGTTGAGGTCTTTGTTCCGCGCAAATCCAATCTGCAGATAACAACCAACGGTGAAATTCGAATTGACGGCGTCTCCGGCGAGGTTGATCTTAAGGGAGCGGACGAGGCGATCAATATTCGCGATACTGAGGGTAAATTGCACATTACCAATGCCGATGGCCGAATCAGGGTGATCGGTTTCAAGGGCGAAGTAGTTGCTCAGACAGATGACGGCGCCATCAGTCTCGAAGGCGACTTTACCAGCCTTAAGGCTAACACGACGGACGGTGCGATCGTACTAACTCTGCCGGAAAGCACCTCCGCGATTATCGAGGCCAATTGCGACGCCGTTAAGAGCGAGGGCATTGCACTTGATCGAATCAGCACCGACGAAAATAAGAGCCGGTATAAAATCGGAAAGGGCGGGTCGCTATTTCAGGTCTCGACCGGTGGCGAAATACGTGTTCGCGGCGCCGGGGCACTGAAGGAAACGTTTTAACATTGGCCGGAACTCAGGTTACATCGAGTTCCGGTCATTTTATTGAAACTTTGTGACTCAAACTGCGTTTTAGTCACAAGCGGAATATACATCAGGTTGTACCAATCCTTAGAAAATTTAATAGGCATACCAAATTCGTCATGCGAAAAGTTTATTTATTCGTTGCAATCATTTTAGCGGCACTGTGTGTCAACGCTCAGCCTGCAGAATCAAACGGCACCAACGGTGCGGCAAAGACAAGCGTGCCCACTGTCGGCAAGGTTGAACTTCCGGTTGAAAAGCGAGGGCCGGTCAATGTTCCAAAGAGTTCCTCCGTTCCTGTGATCGACGGCAAGCCCGATGAGGAGATATGGAAACAGGCCGCGGTCTTTAAGGATTTTTACCAGACATATCCAGGCAATAACACGGCACCGTCAAGGAAGACCGAAGTTTATATGCTTTACGATGAGAAAAATCTTTACGTCGCGTTTAGATGCTGGGACGAAAAAGACAAGGTCCGTGCCACCATCGCCAAGCGAGACCAGGTTACCGGCGAAGACAACGTTCGAATGTGGCTCGATACCTACGACGATCAGCGTCGGGCATATGTTTTGGCGTTTAATCCATTCGGTATTCAGCAGGACGGGATTTTCACGGAAGGCCAGGGCGCCGATTTTTCAGTTGATATCGTGATGGAATCAAAAGGCGTAATCGAGGATTGGGGCTGGTCGGTCGAGGTCGCTATTCCCTTTAAGTCGCTGCGTTACGCGGCTGGCAAAGGAAAAAAATGGGGCTTTAACGTGGCTCGCAATATTGATCGATTTAATGACGAATTTGATCAATGGATGCCCGACGACCGCAACCTGTCCGGGTTTCTGATCAAGCACGGGCGAATCACCGGCCTCGATGACGTTAAATACAGCCGGACACTCGAGGTCGTTCCCAGTATAGGGTTTAGCGAAACTGGAAGCCGTGTCGCCGCCAATGAGGTCCCGGCCGGACGATTTGTAAATCAGCCGATCAAAAAGCAGATCGGTGTAACCCTAAAATATACCCTGACACCGAGCATTACGCTGGACGCCGCGATAAACCCGGACTTTGCGGAGATCGAGGCCGATGCTCAGGTCGTTACCGCCAATCAACGCTTTCCCATCTTTTTCCAGGAGAAGCGGCCATTCTTTCTCGAGGGAGCGGACATTTTTACCTCGCCGCTGCAAGTTTTTTATTCGAGGAACATTGTCGATCCTGACGTTGCGATCAAACTGTCCGGTAAATCCGGCAAGACTTCGTTTGGACTGCTGGCGGCCTCGGACAATGCTCCCGGAAACTATTCAGAAGATGAGCGAAACAACCCGAATATCCGGCCGCGTATTGATGAATTCCTTGACAAAAACTCGACATTCGTAATCTTGCGGGCCAAGCGCGATTTTGGCGCAGAAAATAACATAGGTTTTTTTGGCACCTATCGCTCGTTTCCCGAACAAAAAAATCTACTCGCCGGTTTTGATGGGCGGCTGAAAATGAATCCAAAACTGGTGTCAAGGTTCCAGGTTGTCGGGACGACATCCAAGCGATGTTTCTTCGATCCGGAATTTGAACCGACGCTCGATACGGTTCAGGCCGCCTCGAATCGTGCGATATGCGGCGGCGGCACTTTTGGCGGGGTCACTGTTTCAGGCAGCCCATATAACCAATATCGCGTAGGTAATGGGATAGGATATTACGGAAACCTCGACTATAACAGTGAGACCCACGGCTGGTTTCTCGAAGTGGGCGGCCGTACGAAATATTACCGGGCCGATTCCGGATTTACGCGTCGGACGAATACAAACAACGCATTTTTCTTCAACCGCTTTTCAACCAAATCTGATTCAAAAAAGAAAATCATACGTGCACAATGGAACCAAATGTCCGGCATCGATTACAACGGCGATGGCAATCTAACCTCGTTCAATGTTGAGACGAACGGAAATATTGGCATGGCTAGAAATACATTTATAAATGCGGCTGTCGGGACCTCGTTTGAGAAAATTTTTGAGCATGAATTTGGGCTCAAACGCTCGCCAACCCGGCCGCTGGGCACATTTCTGGGCAATCCGACTAGATCGACATGGCAGCAGTTCGTATCATTCAATTTTGAGCAAACCCCGACAAAACGCCTGAGCTATGGGTTTTTCCTCGGCACGATTCGCAACGCTTTCGATTTCTTCTATTTTGATCCCGTTACTGGATTACAAAATCCCGGTCCGGGCAGTCAGAGGGATGCAAATGTATATATCACCGTTAAGCCGGTCGATCCGTTCAGTGTTTCCGTGAGTTACAACAAGAGCCGCCTGACCAGAAACGATAATCGTCTTCGCTCGTTTGACTCGGATTTGGTCACGGTTCGTTCGACCTACTATTTTACGAGATTCATATTTACGCGATTTCGTCTGGATTATGACGGGACAGAAAAAAACTTTGCCGGCCAGGCCCTTTTCGGATGGACCCCGAGCCCGGGAACGGCCCTTTATGCCGGTTACAATGACAATTTGAATCGCAACGGCCGCAACCCGTTCAACAATGATTTTGAACCAGGGTTTGCCCGCAACAGCCGGACATTTTTTATTAGAATGTCTTACCTATTCCGAAAAAGCTTTTAGCATTCTTCCTCCTCATGATACCTTTTGCAGCGAGTCGGGCGGCTCGCTGCCTTTTTTGTTTTAAACACGCGCTTAGATTTTCGCATTGCCGGCAAATGCAAAAAAGTTCTTGTAAGTCATGAGCAATTAGTGTATAAACATAAGCAGATATTGCATTTCTCACCAGACACGAGGTAATTTACAGGAGATCAAGATGAACTTAAGTAGGAATCTACGCGTTCTCGTATTAAGCGTTATTTTATTGGGCCTGGCCGGAACATACGGCTTTACGCCCGCAGTTTCAGCCCAAACGCAGGACGCCGGCGTTGCGCTTCAACGCGGCTACCGTACCGGATTCTCCGATGGATATATGTCGGGATATCGCGACATTATCGATAGCGCGGCCCGAAATCACGCTCGGCATGCTGAATACGCCAAGGCAGACCGGGCCTTCAATAAGGATTACGGATTGATCGACGATTATCGCGACGGCTATCAACAGGGATATGAGGCAGGCTACGCAACGGGATATGAGCGCCGCGCCTTTGACTCAAATTTGCCGTCTGGTTTGAAGCGGCGCGGAATAATCGAGATGGGCGGCCAGGTCGCCTCGAATCAGACGCCGGTGCAAACTGGTGGTTCAAACTCGGCCGACGGATATTCGGACAACACAAGACAGTCGAATTCTGCTGTCGATCCGATTCCGACGAGCTATCATCTCAACAGCACGCCGATCATCATTATCCCTCGCGAAACCGAACTCATACTTGAACTGCAGGAAGACCTGAATACGGAACAAAGCCGCGAGGGCGAAAAATTTAAAGCCCGAGTCGTGTCACCGTCTGAACTCGCCGGAGCGACCATCGAGGGCCGTGTGGCAAAAGTACTCAAACCCGGCCGAATCAAGCGCCGCAGCGAGCTTGCACTCTCATTTGACCGGATCATTCTAAACGACAACCGTTGGAGCAATTTCAATGCGACGCTGATGGAAGTACTTGCGATCAAGGGCGACAATGTCAAAAAAGTCGATAACGAGGGTACGGCCATCGGCCAAAGTTCATTAAAGGGCGATGCGATTAAGGTCGGCGGAGCCACCGGAGCCGGGGCATTGATCGGCGGTGTGGTCGGCGGCCCTGTCGGCGTAGCAGTCGGTGCGGGCGTCGGCGCGGCATTTGGCGTCGGTGCCGTGGTTATCGAACGCGGTAAACACATTCGCCTTAATCGAAATCAGCAACTGAGAATAAAGACGTCATATCAAACTCAAATACGTTGATCTGACGTAATATTGATTTCCCGGCGTAACGGCGGTGCGGCAGTGGATGTCCGCGCCGCCGTTACGTTTTTACTGATTGGCAATTGCGATTTCGCTATTTCGATTTGAAAATACAAGTGTTGCGGCGCCGGGCTGCGACAGCGTGATTCCCGGGTTCTGAGCCGCGTATTTTTGACCCTCACCTGTTAAGAGCCAGTCGATCGACGCACCGGTTGCCTTTCTGATTCCGAGCAATAATTCAGCCGACGGCATCCGTTCGCCATCGACGACGGCGTTTAGCTCGTTCGAGGTTGTTTTAAGCCGATATACGATAATCGAAATCTCGCGATAGCCAAACAATTCGAGAATTCGTTGTCCGATTTCGAGGCCGATTGGGAGCAATTCCTGTTTGCTGAACAGCCGTTCGCCCGGCTCGGACGTCTCGCACATCGGTTCAAACTCACGCCTTCTCTTTTTCATTTGGTTATACCCAAAACTCACCGCCTCGACCGTTAATGTCACCTAATTAGACACTTTACAAGACTTCTGCGATGGCGTGTGTATAGCAGGCTACATTGCGGCCGGGTGCGGGAAAGTAATGGCAAAAAGGTCGCTAAAAGCAATTTGTAGCTTGCTGATTCGCCGGTACTGGGTCAATTTGAAACCCGATCTTTCTTTTTCTGCTGAAGGCGGCGTGTAGCCCCGTCGTTTACGGCGGGGCCGGATGTGGCCAACGATGGCTTTTAGCCCGTTTCAACGGGCTAACCTCTTCAAGGTGGCTTAAGCCCTGATGAGAAGGACGTTAAAACGCCCTCTTTGAAAACTCGACGAACC
>Ga0138256_10001299_pt1 | contig 26931 bp, 18 predicted proteins | sample KNB2016incub_MG_FD_105486 | JGI IMG/M metagenome (GOLD analysis project Ga0138256, IMG submission 105486) | Active sludge microbial communities from wastewater in Klosterneuburg, Austria - KNB2014incub_MG | ecosystem: Engineered > WWTP > Activated sludge > Unclassified | place: Austria...
GGCGGCCTGACGACGCCGATGTTAGTTCGATGGAATAAAAAGATAAAGCCGAACACGATCACGAACGAAATAGGACATTTGATCGACCTGCTTCCGACGTTCATGGAAGTTTCCGGAGCAAAGTATCCGGCCGAACGCGGCGGAGCAAAGACCATCCCGGTCGAAGGCAAGAGTTTGATGCCGGTCCTTAAAGGCGGGAAGTTTTCGAAGGAGCGCGAGTTGGGCTGGTTTCTTTACGGATCAAGGGCGTATCGGATCGGGAAGTGGAAGCTCGTCTGGGGCGTCACGGCAAAGAAATGGGAACTCTACGACATGGATGCCGACCGGACAGAGACGAACGATGTTTCCGCCAAGCATCCGGAAATGGTAAAGAAGCTGACCGATGCGTGGCAGATATGGGCAAAGAATAGCGAAGTTCCTGAAAATCAAAAGTGATCGGCCCCGCCAGTTCGCCGATCTAAACTCACAGGACCGTTTCCGTTAACCAATGCAATTAAATGCGCTCGATATTGCGGTGATCATTGCCTACCTGGCGGCGATGTCGTTGATCGGGCTGTATTTTTCAAAAAGCCAAAAGTCGCGCGAGGATTTTTTTCTTGGCGGCCGCGGCATGCACTGGATACTTGTTGGCGGAAGCCTTTCGCTTTTTTCGACCATAAGCTTTATGGCGATCCCGGGCGAGATGATCCGGTATGGACTTGGGTTCTTTGTTGTTTACCCGTTTGTGCCGCTTGTCGTTCCGATCATCAATCGCATCGTCCTGCCGGTACTGATGCGGCTCAAGATCACGAGTGCGTACGATTATCTTGCCCAGCGTTTTGATCTCCGCATTTCAAAGATCAGCGAATATGTTTTTGCCGTAAAAACGCTGATCTGGATGGGGGCGATAATCTATACGGCCAGTCTCGCGGTTTCGGAAGTGACCGGGCTGAACATCTTCCTGATCATCGCGGTCATTGGCGTTATCACTACTTTCTACACGTCGGCGGGCGGGCTGCGGTCGGTTATCTGGACCGATTTTATTCAAACGGCACTGTTTACAGGATGCGCTTTGATAATTCCGATCTACGTTGCATACGCGATCGGCAGCGGGCCGCTCGGATGGTGGGAATCGTTCTCGCAGGCCGGCAGAACGGAGATCATTACTTTCAGCACCGATCCTACCGTGCGGGTAACCACGGTAGGAAAGATGGCGTCGGTGATGTTCTATTTCATATGCACCAGCACCTCCGATCAAATGATCGTTCAGCGATATTTGAGCACGCCATCGCTTCGCGAAGCACGACGTTCGGTGTGGGTCTTCATGATCTCAAATCTGACCTCGATATTGTTTCTGGTCATTTGCGGGCTGGCGTTGTTCGCGTTCTATCATCACCAGTCAACCGTTCCGATGGACGAGTTTCAGGCCGCCATCGCGGGAATGGCCGACCGGGCAATGCCGCAGTTCATTGTACAGGAATTGCCGCACGGCGTTTCGGGGCTAATAATCGCCGGCCTGCTCGCGGCGGCAATGTCGGGCTTGAGCTCAGGCATGAATTCGATATCGAGCGTTCTGATCAGCGATCTTTCCAAACAGTTCAGTCATGTCGCGTTGTTCAAGAAAGATCTTGTACTTGAACGCCTCGTCGGGATCGTGGTCAGCGGATTCGGCGTGGCTCTTGCCGTCGCGATCACGTTCGGGATGCGTGAGACGAATTGGAATCTGATCGAGTTGAGCGGAAGGCTCGTAAACCTGTTCGTCGGCCCGCTCGCGGTTTTCGTCCTTGCCGGCATACTTATAAGGCGAGTGAACGGAACTTCGGCGATCCTTGGTTTTATCGCTTCGGTGATGACGAGTATTTTCATAGCCTTCGGTAAACCAATTTTCGGTTTAGAAGAGAACATCTCGTTCACCTGGATCATTCCGGCGTCCTTTTTGGTTGGCTTTGCGATTGCGGTGATGTTCAGCTTTCTTGCCGCGGACAATGAAGTTGCCGAAGTTTAAGGAGGCCGGGCCTTTCGGATATGAAGAATTGTATAGTTTGGACCTTTATTGCGATCTTGTCAGTCCAGGCATTCTCTCAGCAGACTGTTGAGATGACGTGGCATAACACCGCCGACATTGGAATCGGCGGCAAGGGCTGGCCGAATTCGGAGACAAAGACTCCGTTTGACCGGCTGCCTTCAAAGGCGCAGAAGCCCGTGAGCAAGGAACTTTGGGAGCGTTCGATCAACTCGGCCGGGCTTTACGTGACATTCTCGACGGACGCTGCTCAGATCAACATTCGCTGGAAGCTGAGAAACCCCAGTATCTCGACCCCAGTGCTTTCGGCGGCCAGCGTTGCCGGAATGGACCTTTATGTTCGTGAAGGCGGCAGGTGGACGTGGGCGGCGGTCAAACCGCCGAATATGTCCAGGCCCGCGGGAAGCCCGGTCGGGACGCCGCCTGTGACCGAGGCCGCGTTTGTCCAGAGCCTGTCAAAAGCGGAACGTGAATTCAGACTGTATCTGCCGCTTTACAACGGCGTTGACCGGGTTGAGATAGGCATTCCAAAAGAGGCCGTTATCAAGCCGGTGCCCGCTCCCGCCGGCAAGCCGATAGTCATCTACGGTACGTCGATCATCCAGGGATTTGGCGCATCTCGAGCGGGAATGAACATCGGTTCCATCTTGGGCAGAAGGTTGAACAGAGAAGTTATTAATCTCGGTTTTTCCGGTTTGTGCAGAATGGAGCCCGAGCTCGCCGATCTGCTTGCCGAACTCGATCCGGCACTATTTGTCATCGATTGTCTGCCGAACATGACCGCGGAGGAAATAACGCAGCGGACGGTGAACTTCGTTAAAAAGATCAGGTCCGCACGTCCGAATACGCCGATCCTGATGGTCGAACATCCCAACTTTGCACACACCTCCTGGGATACAGAAGCGCGTGAATTGATAAATGAAAAGAATGCGGCGTTTTTACAGCAATTCAATAAGCTGCAAAAAGACCGGGTCGCGGGCCTTCATTATTTCAAAGGCGGCCATTCGTTTGGTGAAGGCGACGGCACTTTGGACGGCGTTCATCCGACCGATCTGGGCTACACCATTTATGCGAATGCATTGGAACCCGCGATCAGGCCGCTGCTTGGCAATAGTAAATGATCGAAACGGCCGTGGAGTAAAGAAGGAGAAGGCGGTTATGAAACGATTTTTGTGTATGGCATTGGTCACGCTTTTTTCGATAAATGCCTATTCACAACAGAAGATCGAAATGAGCTGGTATGGCGCCGCTCAGATAGGGATCGAGGGAAAAGGCTGGCCCGATTCCGCGACCAAAACGCCGTTTTACCGCCTGCCGGCAAAGGCCGAAAGCATGGTGAACAAGAACGTATGGCAGCGGGGCAGCAACTCCGCCGGCCTTCACGTCACGTTCACGACCGATGCCAGTTTGATAGCTGTTCGTTGGCGGCTGAACAACCCAAGCTTCTATACGCCTTCGTTGTCCTCATTGAGTGTTGCCGGCATGGATATGTATATGAGGGAGGCTGACAAATGGGTTTGGGCCGCGGCCAAGCCGCCGAGTGCGGTGCGCCCGCCGGGCCACGAAGGAGCGTTTTACCCGGACACGACCACGACATTTGTCCGGAATCTGTCCAAGAAACTTCGTGATTTCAGGCTCTATTTTCCGATCTATAACGGCGTGGACGTTGTCGAGATCGGCGTTCCGGCCGGGTCAAGGATCGGCAAGCCAAAGCCGGACGGGAAAAAGCCGGTTGTGATCTACGGCACTTCGATCATTCAGGGCAGTGCGGCATCGCGGCCCGGTATGACGCTGGTCTCACAGCTTAACCGGAGGCTCGGCCGTGAGGTCATCAATCTCGGCTTTGCCGGGCTTTGCAAGATGGAACCCGAAATGGCCCAGCTTTTGACTGAACTCGATCCCGACCTTTACATAATAGATTGTCTGCCGAACATGTCGTTTGCCGAGATCACCGATCGAACGTTCGATTTTGTCAAAACGATCAGCGCCGCACGGCCTAAAACACCTATCCTGATCGTCGAAAATCCAAATTACGCCCAAACGATCTGGAATGCCGGAACCCGCACAACGATAAGGGCAAAGAATACGCGTTTACTGAAGGAATACAATAGATTGGAGCAAGCCGGAATAAAAAATCTTCATTATTTCAAAGGCAGCAATTCGTACGGTGATGACGGCGAGGCAACCTTTGACGGCGTGCATCCGAACGACCTCGGTTTTACAAATTACGCAAACGCACTCGAGCCGGTAATTCGCGGCCTGCTGGACAGATAGTCTCGCCTATGACGATCGATCTTTCGGATAAGACGGCGGTTGTCACGGGAGCGGCGAGCGGCATCGGCCTCGAGATCGCCGCGGCCCTCAAGGCGTCTGGAGCGTCCGTTTGCATGGCAGACCTCCAACCTGACGCCCTGGAGATCTCGCTTGCGGAACTGACATCCGTCGAGGGCCGCGCGGTCACATGCGTTGCGGACGTTAGCATTAGCGATCAAGTTGAAAAACTGCGCCAAACCGCGATCCGTCAGCTTGGTCAGATCGACATCCTGATCAATTGCGCGGGCCTTCAGTATGTAAGTTCGTTAGAGGAGTTTCCGTTGGAACAGTGGGACCGGCTGATGAACGTGATGCTTCGCGGATCGTTCCTTTGCACACAGCAATTCCTGCCGGGAATGATGTCGAAAGGCTGGGGGCGGATAGTGAATATCGCGTCGATACATTCAGTCGTTGCTTCAAAGTTCAAGGCGGCGTATGTAAGCGCAAAGCACGGCCTTATAGGACTAACAAAAACGGCGGCACTCGAGGCCGCCGAAGCTTGCGTGACCGTTAATGCCGTTTCGCCGGCCTACGTGCGGACACCTTTGGTAGAACGGCAGATCGCAAGCCAGGCAGCACATCATGGAATTTCCGAGGATGAGGTCATTAAGAAGATCATGCTTGCGCCGATGCCCCAGAGAGAATTGATCGACGCCTCGGAGATCGGCGAGATCGTGGTGTTTCTCTGTTCCGATGCGGCCCGCCATATCAACGGCCACAATCTTGTGGTTGACGGCGGTTGGACGATAGCTTAAGGAGGATCATGGGTTCGATTAGTGAATTTGACAGACGGCAATTTCTAACCGTTTCGGGCGGAGTGGTTGCAGCCGCCGCGGCCGGTCAGCTCACGGCCGCGGATCAGGCATTTGCCGCTTCAACGGCCGCATCGGTCATCCGGGCACCGCAGCCGTTTACGCTTGATCTTGGTTATCGGGCACCGCGTTCGGGACCGATCGCCACGCTGAAGAATGGAGACCTTTTGTGGATATCGACCGAACCCGAGGCGCCGTATTTATCAAAGTCGATGTGGAGCCTCTCGCGGATCGCAATGCGGCGGTCTGCCGATGGCGGCAAAAGCTGGAGCAGCGGACATATCCTGCAGCGGGGATCAAAAGAATATTCGGTCATGTCATTCGGACTCCGCACGCTGCGGTCAGGAAAGGTCCTGCATGTATTTGCACGCTCCGGCGGGTATGATTACGAGACCGGAACGCCGGAAAAGTCGCTCAGAGAGCTGTTCTTTCACTATTCGGCCGACGGTGCAAAGACGTGGAGCAGCGCGCAGAAGCTGGACACGGGTGAGCGGTATCACGGCGACGTTCTCTCGTTCGAACAGCTTCGCAATGGGCGGATCGTATATCCGTTCTGCTTTTTGACCAATGTAAAGTCGCAGTTCGCGGTTTCTGTGATGTTTTCCGATGATGAAGGCAAGACATGGACGCGTTCGGCGAGTGTGCTTACGACCGGCGGAGGCGGTTTTGAAAGCGGAGCAAGCGAACCGACCGTCGTTGAACTTTCTGATGGAAAGTTATGGATGCTGATCCGGGCCCAAACCGGACATCTGTGGGAATCGTTCTCGACTGACAACGGAAAAACGTGGACGAAGGCGACCGAAACGACCCTGCCGTCGAGCAATGCTCCGGCAACAGCATTGCGACTTCGGAGCGGTGAGATCGCAGTTGCGTGGAACGATCACGTTAACTCAAATTATGCCCGACAGACCCTTGTCGTCGGCCTGACGGCGGATGGTAAGGACTTCAGCGGTCTGCGCGAGATCGATCTCACTGATTTTCCTGATGATCCGGCCGCGTCGATCCCGCATTCGACATATGCATTTCTAACCGAAACGATCGAAGGCGATCTGGCCGTCTCATACAACAAGGGAAACTGGTCAAGGCACAATCGCCCGACCTTTGCACGCGTGAGCAAGGCCTGGCTAAAGGAAAGGCGCGTCACGGCGGACCTCAAGGATGGACGGACCGGGTGGCACACGATCGATCCGGGCCCGAATCTTTCAGCTGCCGTTGAACGCTATATCCTGGAAGACGGCCTTCTCTGGCTTGAGATCGAACAGAATCCAAAAAGTAAGGCCGCGGCGGCGGGAATTATAAAAAATCTTCCGCTGATCGCTGACGGAGAAGTGGAACTAAAAGTGAAGGCCCCGAAGTCGGAAGCCTACCTGCTTTTCAATAACAGTTTGTTGTCGCCGAGAAACGCAGACGAGGCCTGCCTTCGGATCCGATTCAGCGGCAACAAGATCTTTCTCGGGGCCGGCAAGGCGAAAACGACCGAGAACAATAGGCGTTCGACCCAGTATCAATATCCGGCACTCAAAATAACAGATGAGGTCGCGTATTCCGGAACATTTGAGCCGGGAGCAGCATTGAACGTCCGCTTGCGTTTTAACGCCGCTGCCAGCAAAGCGATGGTAACTATTGGAGAGGCCGAAACCGTTGAACTTCAAACGGACAAGATATTTGGGCTTACATTCGTTGGTTTGCTGGCCGGCCAGGGCGGCAAACTTCGATTCAATTCAATGACGACCACCCTTGCGTAGTTGGGATATCAACGGGAAAGGCTGGATGAGAAAGAATATGGGCAAGAACAAACTTGGGAGAAGAGATTTTTTGGCGGCATCAGGCGGTATTGCGGGCCTTGTCATAGGTTCGGCGGGACCGCTTCTGCCGGCTGCCGCTCTCGCGTCGGTCCCGGTCTTTGGCGAAATGGAACGCCTTACGCTTGACCTTGGCCACAGGGCAACGCGAAGCGGGCCGATCACCGCGCTAAAGAACGGAGATCTGCTTTGGGTAACAACTGAACCGGAGGCACCGTATCTTTCAAGATCGATGTGGTCGATCTCGCGTCTTGTAATGCGGCGGTCAACTGACGGCGGGAAAAGCTGGGGCGAACCCAAGGTCCTGCAGCAAGGCACAACGGAATATTCGCTCCTTTCCCATAACATCCGCCAGACGGCGGCCGGGACGCTTCTGCACATTTTCGTTCGTTACAGCGGCTATGATTATGAGACCGGCACGCCGGAGAAATCCCTGAGCGAGGTCTTTATCCAACGCTCGAATGACGAAGGGAAGACGTGGAGCAATGCCGCGAAAATGCCGACCGGCGAGCGATATCAGGGCGACATCCTGTCGATGGAACAAATGAGGGACGGCAGGCTGATCTATCCGTTCTGCTTTCTTACAAATGTGAAATCGCAGTTCGCTGTTTCCGTGATGTACTCCGACGACGACGGTAGGAACTGGAAGCGGTCGGCAAGTGTGCTAAGGACCGGCGGCGGCGGATTTGAGAGCGGAGCGAGCGAGCCGACCGTCGTCGAGCTGCCGGGCGGCAAGCTATGGATGCTGATCAGAGCACAGACCGGCTTTCTTTGGGAGTCATTTTCAAGCGATCGCGGTTTGACCTGGACGCATGCCGTTGAGTCGGCCCTGCCGTCGAGCAATGCGCCCGCAACGGCGCTTAGGCTTCGCAGCGGAGAGATCGCCGTCGCGTGGAACGATCACACGCATTCAAACTACGCCCGCCAAAGCCTTCTGCTCGGGCTGACAAAAGATGGAAAGACATTTCAAGGTTTGCGCGAACTGGATTTTACCGATTTTACAGATGATCCTGATGCGTCAATACCCCACGTGACCTATTCTTACCTTACCGAAACCAAAGAAGGTGACCTGGCGGTCTCGTATAACAAGGGAAATTGGTCGCGGCATAACCGGCCGACATTTGCTCGTGTAAGCAGGGATTGGATCCTGTCAAAAGACGTTACGGCAGATCTGAGAGACGGACGTACAGGCTGGCATACGATCGATCCCGGGCCGAGAGCGGCCGCGGCGGTCGAGCGTTACATACTCGCCGCCGATGATTCGCTCTGGCTTGAGATCGAACAGAATCCTAAAAACAAGAACGCCGCCGGTATCGTCAGAAACATACCATTTGTATCGGACGGCGAGATCCGCATTAGGGTGCAGTCAGGCAGATCGGACGGATATATTCTTTTGGGGAACACGCTGCTTTCGCCCCGTGACCCGACCGACGCATGCCTGCGGCTGCGACTTTCCGACGACAAGATATATGTGGCCGCCGGCCAACCTGACCGGCGGCAGAACAACAGACGGACCACCGAGTTTTTCTATCTGGCACACCGTATCGGTGAAGAAAAGTTGTACCCCGGCACTTTTAAGCCGGGAGAGGACGTGAATATCTCGGTGCAATACAATGCGGCGTCGGCGACAGCCCGCATCTCGATCAACAACGGCGAACGGATAGAATTGAAGACCTCAAAAGTATTCGGCTTGACGTTCATGGGATTGTTGATCGCAAACGGCGGCCAGATGCGGATCCACTCCGTGAGGACAATTCTCAGCTAAATTTTTCTGTCGAAAACAAATAAAAATGAACGATATCATCTCATTTCTTCAGACGATCGATACGCCGACCGTCTGCAACGCGATCGAACTGCTCGATGTTCGGCCGGGGTCGGAGAACTTTACTTCGAGCAAGATCAAGTGCCTGTATCCGGAGCTTGGCCCAATGGCCGGCTACGCCGTGACCGTTCAGATAGAGACGGTAACAAAAATGGAACCGCGTGACCCCGAGATCACGATGAGTCTGTACGAAGCCGTTGAAGCAAGCCCAAAGCCGGTCGTTGTCGTTATTCAAGAGATCGGCGGCCATCGTGAGTTTGCGTCGCATACAGGCGATGTGATGACGACGCTGCTTCAAAATTTTGGTGCCATCGGCCTTGTAACTGACTGCAATGTCAGAGATTTTAACGAGGTAAGGCAGTTGGGATTTCACACTTTTGCCGTTGGCACTTCGCCGAGTCATGTCTATTGCCGGATAGCCAAGGTAGGAATGCCGGTGCAGGTTCACGGAATGACCGTTCGTCAGGGCGACATCATACACGGCGACATAAACGGCCTGGTCCAGGTCCCGTTCGAGAAACTCGACGAACTGCCCGAAAAAATTGCAAAGGTACGGCACGACGAAAAGGAATTTATGGACCGCATTCGTGCCGGCGGATTTACTCTGGACGATCTTCGCGCGCGATTGCTCGGTAAATAGGAAAAATGAACATGAAATTTTGGATCCGAGGTATTGTTACTGCTGCTCTTCTTTTTGCATTTCAGATCGCCGGCTTCGCCCAGAATGCCGGGGAGCAGCCGTTTTTCTGGTCAGGAACCGTCCGGTTTCCGTCGGTTAAAGGTGAAACTAACGCATATCCGGTCATAGCCCGGACCGAGAGCGGAAAGTTGATCACAGCCTGGTCGGTGAGCGGCCCGAAGAATAGTGACGGCCGGATAGACGTTTCAACGTCGGACGACGGCGGGAAGACCTGGAGCGAACCGGTCATCGCGATCGACACGCCGGGACAATTCGACGGCGATCCCAGCCTGATAATCGACGGCACGCGCATCCTTGTAATTCCCTCGACCGTCGTGCCGCCAAACAAGATCACCAAGAGCGAAGTCTGGATGACGGTAAGCGAAGACGACGGCAAGACCTGGTCAAAACCGACCGAGATCAAGACAGGATTCAAATATTTCGTCGGCAAGCGTCACATCGGCCTCAAGCTAAAGGACGGCACGCTGGTAATGCCGGCTTCTTACGACATCTGGGCCGAACGCGGCACGCCGGCAAAGACCGAAGGCGAGATGGACCTGAAGGCCGGCGTTCTTTTGTCAAAGGACCATGGCGCAACTTGGACGGCTCATGTTGACCTTCACTTGTTCGTTCCGAAAGTTACGCCGTTCTCGACCGGCGGCGTTGTTGAACCGGCTATCGTCGAACTTGCGAACGGAGATCTGTATATGCTCCTTCGCACGGGAACCGAATATTTATACGAATCAAGAAGTTCCGATGGCGGGAAAACATGGTCGGAACCGGCGCGGACGAAACTCCACGGGCACAATACACCGGCATCATTATGGCGCCTGGACGGAAATTCTAATGAGATCATTGCCATTTGGAACAACTCTCCGCGTAACCGCTACCCGTTGAGCGTCGCCATTTCGGCCGATGGCGGAAAAAGCTGGTCGCGTCCGAAAGATGTCGCCCGGTCCGACGGCCCGCAGATATCGTATCCCGGCATAACACAAGATACCGCCGGGAATTTCGTGGCGGTCTGGCAAGAGCAATTGCGGGACGGGGCCGGGCGGGCGATCCGATCGGCCCGGTTCAACCGAGCCTGGGTGTTGTCTGAAAAGTGAAGCGGCACTTTATGGCCTCGATACTGAAAAAATACATCGAGTATTTGCCGCTCGCCGGCACATCAGACGTGGACGGCATCGGCGAAGGAAATACGCCGCTGGTCAAAAGCTCGAGCATCGGCGGGAACTCGCGGCTTTATTTCAAAATGGAGCAGCTTAACCCGACGGGCTCTTTCAAGGACCGGTTTGCCGCACTCGAGACCGAACTGATGAAGCGGCAGGGAATTCGTGCCTTTATCGCAACATCGTCGGGCAACACCGGAGCAGCCCTGGCGGCCTATGCCGCTCGTCATGGGATCAGATGCTTGCTCTTTGTGAACGAGATCACGCCGGCCGCGAAGCTCGATCAGATGCTCGTTTACGGTGCAGAGGTGTTTCGGGTCAAGGATTTTGGCGTTTCTAATGAACTGTCGGCTCCTATCTTTGAGCGGCTTCAGCAGTTGGCGGACGAAGGTTCGACGCGGCTCGTCATTTCCGCCTACAAATATTCGCCGGACGGAATGGAAGGCGTCAAGACGATCGCCTACGAGATCGTCGAACAATTTGGCGGCGTTCCCGATCACATCTTCGTGCCGGTCGGCGGCGGCGGTTTGTTGTCAGGGATATGGAGAGGTTTTAAGGATCTGAAAGATCGATATCTTATCGAGAAATTGCCCAAGTTGAATGCGGTGCAGCCGGAACTGAATGACACCGTTGTAACGGCGGTCAACGAAAATGCCAAATCGGCCCGCGAAGTGACCACGACAACATCGATCAGCGGACTTGCTGTTCAAGTGGACATCGACGCAAGCCTGGCGGTGAGGTCTGTTTCTGAATCTAACGGCCGCGGGTTTTTGGTGTCGGACGAAGTGGTGCTTGATACTCAGTCGTCGCTGGCCCGAAAGGAAGGTATCTATGTAGAACCCGCCGGGGCCGTTTCAACGGCGGGATATCTGAAGGCCCTCGAAACCGGTTTCCTAAAAGATGATGAATCAGCGGTCTGCATACTTACCGGGCACGGGTTGAAGACTGCGTCGTCCGGTTCGGCGACGACAGCGGGGCCGGTCAAATTCATTCAGATCGGAGATATTGGCATAGGGTTATTGGCTGAGCATTAGTTCGTAATTATGAAGGTGCTTGTCGGAGGAATTTATCACGAGTCGCATTCGTTCTCGAACGTGGCGACCGACCTCGAATCCTTTAGAAGCGTTCTGTTTCTCGAGGGCCGCGATTCTATTGAGCAGCTTCGAGGGACGACGAGCGAAATGGCCGGGTTTATCAAGGGTTCGGAGGAAATCGGTTTTGAAATGGTCCCGACGCTTTGGGCCTGGGGATTATCGACCGCCCCGGTTGAAGCAAAGACGCTCGATCTTTTTATTTCTATTGTTCAACAGGCGATAGAAGAAGCAGGGAAGATCGACGGAATCCTGTTTGCTCTTCACGGTGCAATGGTCGCCGAGCAAGCGCTCGATGGTGACGGGTATATCCTGTCAAAGTTCCGGGAGTTCGTAGGGCCGGGCATTCCGATCGTTGTCACGCTTGACCTTCACGCAAACATCTCGGAACTGATGGTGGAAAAGGCAGATGCGATCGTCGGTTATGACACCTATCCGCATGTTGACCAGGTCGAACGCGGGTTTGAAGCGGCCGACCTGCTTGTCCGCACGGTACGGGGAGAGATCAAGCCGGTCATGGCGATCGAAAAGCCGTCGATGATCGTAGTGCCAAATGTTCAATTGACCGACAAAGAACCGATGCGGCAGTTGATCTCGCTTGCCCATGAGATCGAAAACAATGACGGCCTGCTTTCGGTGACGGTAGCGGGCGGCTTTGCCTACTCGGACGTGCCTGAGATCGGGCCGTCGATCGTGGTGGTGACAAATAACGACCCTGCGGCCTCGGTCAAGCATGCCCGGGCCATCTCAAACCGATTTGAATCTCTTAGGGAGGAATTTACTCCGAGATTGCCCGGCGTGTCGGATGCGGTGGCAAGAGCGATCGAATCAGGGAATCATCCTGTGATCCTGGCGGATGTTGGCGACAACATTGGTGCCGGCACGCCCGGTGACAGCACCTTTATTCTGCGGGAACTATTGGAACAAAAAGCGGAATCCGCGGTTGTGATCATCGCCGATCCCGAGTCGGTCTCTGCCTCGATCGCGGCAGGTATCGGCCAGACGGCCAGCTTGAGGGTGGGCGGAAAAACCGACGGTTTTCATGGCGATCCTGTCGAAATTACCGCAACCGTAAAGCTGATCTCGGATGGTATTTTTCGGAATCGCGGCCATATGCGCGACGGTATTGTTGAGGACATGGGCCGGACCGCCGTTGTCGAATCCGAAGGGATCAAGATCGTCATAACCGAAAAAAAGATGCCGCCGTGGAACCTGGAACAACTCAGGTCGGTCGGAATAGCGCCGGAGCACGAAAACATCATCGTGCTGAAATCAGCTGTCGCATTCCGCGCGGCATACGAACGGGTCGCGGGTGAGATTATCGAGGTCAACTCGCCGGGACTTTCCAGCGTAGATCTGACGCAATTTGAATACAGAAACATCCGAAGCGGGATGTTTCCGTTTGATGAGGCCGAAACGACACAAGCCAAATGATGACGTGCGGCCGTTTTTGCAGTTTGGAGGACAATCAGGAGTAAAAACAATGAGAAGCTACGAACGATCTCGTCAACTTTATGAACGGGCATGCAAGTCAATGGCCGGAGGAGTAAGCAGCCATTTTAGAATGGCCGGAGCGCCCCATCCGCTTTTCTTTTCGAGGGCCGAAGGCTCGCGGATCTATGATGTTGACGGCAATGAATACGTAGATTTCACGCTAAGCCAGGGGCCGATGCTCATCGGACATTCGCATCCCCACGTATTGAAACGTGTACAGGAAGAAACCGCGCGCGGCCAACTTTACGCAGGCCAGCACGAGTCGGAGCTTCACCTTGCGGAAAAGCTGCAAGAGCTTATCCCGTGCGCTGAATTGATACGGTTCAGCAACAGCGGTTCAGAATCGGTCCAGGCCGCTCTTCGCCTTGCGAGGGGCTTTACGGGACGGCAAAAGTACATCAAATTTGAAGGACAGTATCACGGCTGGTTCGATAATGTCCTGATCAGCCAGCACCCGTCCCTCGAAAGCGCCGGTGCGCTTGACAGCCCGAATAGCGTTCTTGAAACTCAGGGCCAATCGTGCGAAGTGCTGGATGAAATAATTGTTCTGCCGTGGAACGACCTCGATGCTGTTGAAGAGGCATTCGCGAAAGCGGGCGACACGATCGCCTGTGTATTGACCGAACCCATCATGTGCAATAACGGCTGCATTGAACCGCTTCCGGGATATTTGCAAGGATTGCGCGACATCTGTGACAAATATGGAGCGTTGCTCGTTTTTGACGAGATCATTACCGGGTTCAGATTGGGGCTTGGCGGAGCGCAAAAATATTACGGCGTTATCCCGGACCTCGGTACGTTTGGAAAGGCCCTTGCGTCCGGCTTTCCGATAAGCTTTCTGGCCGGAAAACGTCATATTATGGAAAAGATGGCCGACGGAACGGTAATGCACGCCGGCACTTATAATAGTAATAATCCGTCGATCGCGGCGGCCGCGGCGACCGTCGAGGTACTGGAATCAGACGGCGATCTCTATGATCGGATCCGGTCACTCGGGCTCCGGCTGCAGGATGGGCTCCGAGCGGCGGCCGCGGAAGCAGGCTACCGCGCCCTGATAAGCGGTCCCGGGCAAATGACCCACCTCGCGTTTACGGCCTCTCCGAAGCTCATCAACTATCGCGACTGCCTTGAGAACGACGGCGGTAAATACGCTGAGTTTGCAAAAGGAATGCTGGATCGAGGAGTGCGTGTGATCGGCCGCGGGATCTGGTATATTTCTGCTGTTCATACAGAACAGGACATCGACCATGCCGTTACGACCGCCGGTGAGGTGCTTCTCAGTATGAGATCGAAGGAAGCATTGTCCGTAGAAACCTCGGCGGCATGAAGATCGGCCAGATAATGTTTCACGGGTCAAAATCGCGGCGGCTTTTCCATGCCGCGTTCCCAGCCTCTCACGCGTAGAGTTTATCTCCATTCGCCGGCGTCCATTGGTCTTTACTAAACGTTCTTTCTTTCATCGGGACGAACAAGTATCCGTGGACGCCATCCTTCTTTCAGAAAACATTCAACCCATTCACGTTCCGTAACAGAGATGACAACCGGCCAAAGGGCCGTTTCGTCAGACTCGGCCGTTCCCGCGCCTGTTTTTCCGGGCCGCGATTTGACCTTCCAGTCCAAAATAATTCACAGTGGCGTGATTCGTGACACTATCTTGACAATTTTTCCGCAAATTCCTTTGTAAATCACGGACCGGCGAAAACGACCGCTGCCCCCGTTTACTAATTCACGCGGCCCTCCGGTTTACGCAGGTGTGCAATTCAATTTAAGATAATGAACTCGACCTAATGTCACGATATCCGGTTAGCCGACGCGAAGATTTGAAAGTAAGAAGACTAGGAATGAAGCCGCTCGGCTTTTTCTGAAACGAAACGGCCGGGATACCGGAGAATTTGTCGCCTAATACTATATGCTTGGATCGATCGTGTCTAACTGAGCGCAGATGCCTGGCGGCCCGAAGATCGCGACGGTGTTATTGCTTAAATGATGAATATGCTAATCACGGGAGCGGCGAATGGTATCGGCGCGGCAGTTGCTGCAATGGCGGCTGAACGGGGCCACCAGGTGATCGCGGCTGACCTCGACCTTGATGTCCTTGCCGCGCGTTGGGGCGGCAAGTCCGACGTGCGATGCGAGAGGCTGGACGTGACGAGTGCCGATGCTTGGGACGCACTTGTTAAAAAGATCGAGCAGGACGGCAATGAGATCGATGTGCTGATCAATGTTGCCGGCGTGCTGCGCAGCGGACAGACAGGTGAATTGAGACCGAGCGACGTTGATCTGATGTTCGATGTGAATGTGAAGGGCGTGATCTTTGGGGCGAACGCGGTCGCGAAGGGCATGCGGCAGCGGCGACGCGGACACATCATCAACGTCGGCTCGATCGCCTCGCTTTACGCAACGCCGGGGACGACGTTGTATGCCGCAAGCAAGTTCGCGGTCCGCGGATTCAGCATTGCGGCCGCTGGTGATCTTAAACCGTATGGCGTGGCGGTAACGCTGGTCGGCCCCGGCCCTGTCAAGACCGCGATGCTCGAACAGCAGCGAGGCGATGATGACGCGGCTCTGACTTTTTCCGGTCGCCGCGCTCTGACGGTGGAAGAAGTGGCTGAGGCAATCCTTGGCCCGGTGCTGAAGAAGCGGCCGTTGGAATATTTCATGCCGTTTAAAGATGAGGTTGTCGGCAAGATCAGCAACGTCTTTCCAAGGTTTTTTCTCAGCCAGGTTGAGAAGGCCCGCGAACGCGGCAAGCAGAATTTTTCGGATGAGAGATTCAAATGAGGATTTCACCTTACACAATTTGTGCAATTTCAGCCCGCGTTGAGGGCGAAAGCGTGTAGCCCGCAGGGCAAGCTGCGGGAACGGTTGAAAAAATAGTTGAAGCCCGCGTTAGCGGGCGACAGATGCTCGAATTCTGCCGCTATCTACGATAGCTCGATAGCGATTCTCCTTTTTCCCCACAGCTCGAGCTGTGGGCCACACGCCATCGCCCTTTACGATGGCTGCGAATCTGAACCGCGTAAGATGATTAGGGTATGACGACGCATTACACACAGATCAAAACTTTCGACGGTTCGCGCAACGCGTTCGGACAGCAGACGCGTGTCGAGGATACGCGCGCTGCTGCACTCGATTTTCGCAGGCAGATGCTCGCCGGGCCGAAAGTGCGTTACTTCGAATCGTTCGATCTCATCAAGCTGGTCTATCCCTGCCGCTACGGTTTGCGGAACGCATACTCCGCCGAGCGGTTGAACGCATTTCTGCACATTATGAATCGCGTTTACGTCGTGCAATACGACACGCCGTCGGGGTTGAAAACGCTGCTGGTCTCGCCTTCGGATCACGAACGCGGCGGCGAGACGCCCTACTTCCGGCGATTGCAGGACGCGACGCCGACGTTCATCTTGGATCGCATCATTGAGCGCTACGCCAACGTGCCGGAGGTGGTCGAGAGCATCGGACTGAAAATGGCGGATGTCGATTTCATCACCTACGACCATCTGCACACGCAGGACGTTCGCCGATGGTTGGGAACGGACGACGAGCCGGCGTTGATGCCAAACGCAAAACTGCTTGTGCATTTTCGCGAGTGGGAATCCGCACTCGATCTGAATCCCTTTCAGCGCGACTGGTATTGCCCGAACGGCATCGCAGGCATTCCAGAGAGTAAGATAATCCAGTTCGACGGCAGCGTGATGCTCGGCGACGGCGTCGCTCTTGTGCACACGCCTGGACATACCGAGGGCAACCACTCCATAGTCGTGCACACCGACGAAGGACTGTGGGTGACGAGCGAAAACGGCATTAGCGTTGACGCCTACGCCCCAACGCTTTCTACGATCTGGGGCGTCGCAAAGTACGCGCGAGCCATCGGCACCGAAGTCATCATCAACGGCAACACATTGGAAAATTCGGTTGACCAATACATCTCGATGGTGCAGGAACTGACCATCGCCGGCCCATCGACTCGCGATCCGCGCTATCCAAACGTGTTTCCGTCATCCGAGCTAACGCCGTCGTGGATGTTCCCCGGCACATCGCCGAGTTTTCAGGTCAAGCATGCGGCACACGGAAAACGGACGAATTCCGTGAATTGACACGGCACAGAAAACGGAGACAAATCAAGATCATGAAGACGCTGATCTTTATTATTTTATATGTTTTCATTCTCCCGATCGTAAATGCTCAGAACAATGAGACGACATGGCGCGCATCGCAAAGTTTGGAACAGTTAAAAGCCGCCCCGGCGGCACTGATCCCGTTTCCGGGAAAAGCGGGGTGGACGCCTCGGAACTTTACCGTTCGGTCGGATGTGACGATCGCTTGTTTTGAAATTCAATGCGAGGATGTTCAAAATGCCGCGCGCAGCTTGCGCGAGATCTTGACAAAAAACGGACTAGGATCAAGGCTCCAAAAGCTGAAAGCGAGTGTCAAGGTTCCCGCCAATTCTTTTTTGCTGCGGCTTAACGATCAATTGGCCGTCCGACCAGAAGGTTACTCGATCGAGATCTCAACGCAAAAAGTTGTCATCACCGGAAGAGACGCCGCCGGCGCGTTTTACGCTGTTCAGACGATTCGGCAATTGCTCGACCGGAAAGGCAAAGTCGTGCAGCTGCCCGGCGGAAAGATCTTGGATGAACCGGCGTTCAGCATGCGCGGGTTCATGCATGATACGGGACGGAATTTCCAGGAGATCGAATCGCTGAAAAAGCAATTGGATATCCTAGCGGCATACAAATTCAATACATTTCACTGGCACCTGACCGACAATCCGGCGTGGCGGCCGCAAAGCCGAATTTATCCGCAGCTTAACGAATCCAAGAATCGGAAAGCGGGCCGCGACCCGGAAAGATCTTACAGCTTCGACGACATCCGCGAACTTGTCCGGTACGCCCGCGAGCGGCACATCAAAATAATCCCCGAACTCGACATGCCCGGCCACAGCGAGTATTTCGAGCCGACGTTCGGTTTCAAGATGCACTCGGAACAGGGTATGAAAGTGTTGGAAGATCTGATCGACGAATTTTGCCGCGAATTTCCGGCGACAGATTTTCCGATCATTCACATCGGCTCTGACGAAGTGCGCATCCCGAATCCCGACGAGTTTATCCGGCGAATGACTGCGAAACTAAACGCGAACGAACGCAAGGCGATGGTTTGGAATCCCGGCTTGAAAGGAGAGAGCGGAACTATTGAGCAGCTTTGGAGCGACGCCGGGACCAAAGCGGGAAAACGCACCGACGGCAATCCGTTTGTAGATTCGTATGCCGGCTATCTCAATTCATATGACGCTCTGACCTTGACACGTCGTTACTTTTTTCAGCAGATCGGAAATCGTCCGCTTGGCGATAAGATCGCACTCGGCGGCATTTTGTGCATGTGGCCCGACGTGCGGGTTGAGAACAAGCGGAATATATTTCAGCACAATCCGGTTTGGCCCGGAACGCTTGCGTACAGCGAAGCAATTTGGAGCGGCCGCCCCTCATTTGAAACGAAATACATGGGCGAAATGCCGCCGCCCGAGACCGAAGCGGGAAAGCAATTTGCGGAATTTGAACAACGGCTTGCGCTGCATCGCGACCGTTTTTTCAAGTCCGAGCCGTTTCCTTTCGTTCGTTCCAGCCACGTTAGATTTCGTATGCTTGGACCTTTCACGCGAGGCAAAGATGAACCTGCTGAAACAGCTCTCTCGCCGGAGACCGATCTAAATGCCGGTCCGGCCGGAACAGTCAAGACCGTTTACGGCGGCGTGTTTCGTATTGATGATCTGATCGGCAAGCCATTGCAATCCGATGCGGTGGAAACGGTTTATCTCGAATCGCAGATCTTCAGCCGCAGAGCCAAACAAATTCGAGCATGGATAGGTTTTGAAACGCCGACGAGGAGCAGCCGCAAAAGCGCCGGAATACCATTTCAAGGAAAATGGGACGCGAACGGCGGAACGATCTTTGTAAACGGCAAGGAACTCGAGGGCCCGCAATGGCAAAACCCCGGCGGCAACCGCTATCTGCAGGAAACATGGTTCCTGCCCGCCAACGAAATACCTTACACGGACGAAGAATTTTACTGGTCGCGAGATCCTGCGTCGATCAGACTTAAGCAAGGTTGGAATAGAGTTTTGATCAGAATTCCTAGATCATATCCAAGACAAAACTGGATGGCGGCCTTTGTACCAGTCCGATTCGACAAAAACGGAAGATGGATCGAAGATATGTCTGTCAGCTTTCGATAACAACACTCAATTCTTCCTACCTTTCTGACAACACCAATATTTTACTTTTTGCGGCCGCGACGAATTGTTCGGTGCCGTGGCCCCGTTGCACGATTGCCGCGGGGCGCGGATCGGCGCGCAAATCCGGAATATGCGGTTCGGGTCATTCGGTCCGAGTGTCGTTTTGAGGGCAAGAATGATCCGGCCCGATCCGTCGCCGCACTTGTCGGCGGGAATATATCAACTGCTATCGGCGGCACGGTCCTGACCAAAAAACTAATTTACATTTGGTTGGTATCTAGTGTATCTTTCATTCGTTCACACTAACATCAATATCTGGAGAATCTTCCAATGAGTCCCACAACGCCTAAACGATGGACCGTGTTGGTTTACTTTGCCGGTGATAACAATCTCACCCCCGAAATGGCTCGAGCCCTTGAGGAGATCATACGGTCGTGTCGCGACACAAATCTCAACATTTACGTCTATTTTGACAGCCTCTCTCGCGACGTGCCGACTCTCTATTGCGATCTGAATGAACAAGACTGCAACGGAAGACGTACGGTCACATTCTTCAGGTCACACAAAATAAGGCCAAAACTTATCGAACGAGAGCGGCTGTTCAATGAGAATTCCGCGTCGATGAATAACATATTGAATTTCGTTCATTGGTGCGTTCAACGTGATGGCAAGGGGCGGTCCGACGTGGAAGATAGAGACTACGCACTTATTTTTTCGGGCCACTCGTTTGGTTTTCTCGATTGGGGACTGTTCAAGGACACGAACTCCGACTATTACATGACCCTCAGCAAGCTTCGCTGGCTGTTTGAGAGGATCACTTATCCGAAAAGCCGCCTCGACGTTATCGCTCAGGCCGAGCAGGAGGAAGAACGCGAAGACGCCGAACGGGAAAATCGCCCATACCACGCCTGGAGCACTCAAAAGTTAAAGGAACGGACTACTCCGGTGATCGGTAAGCCTGTATCGCTTCTCGGTTTCGATAGCTGTGAAATGGGAACGCTTGAGATCGCGAGCCAATTCAAAAAAGTGACGAAGACCCTTGTCGCTTCAGCGGGAAGCGTTCCGAACGCGGGCTGGAACTTTGCTCAAATACTTAGCGTCAATATCGCCGATCATGATCCGGACAATGGAGACCTGACTCCCGCGCGGCTGGCGGTTCGTTTTGTCGAGCGTTTCATAAAACAGCAGAGCAGTTTCGCACTAGCGGATAAGGCCGTGGATATGGCCGCCTGGGACATTACTAAGCTGCCGGATGTCGAAGCGGAGTTTGCTCGACTATGCGATGACATGATCAGATGTTTCAAGGGCGGCGGAAACATCGTTCATCAGCAAATGAGGCGGCTGCTCGCTCATGTCCATGTCCAATGTCAAACATATCTTCTTGAACAGCACATTGATCTCGGTGATTTCTGCAAACTTCTGATAAGTGAGATCGATCTGCTTAGAACCGAGTTGGCACCCTCGAAGATCACCGAGATACTTGAGGTGCGCGAGTCTTGCAAACGCGTCATTCGAGCTATAAGGCAGTGCATTCTTTTGTCTGGATTTGCCGGTAAGGATCGGCAGTTTACAAATGGGATCGCATTGTTTTTTCCGTGGTCGCTCGAGAGTTATCGAGAGGCCAGCAAGGATTATCAAAAGCTTTCGTTCATTAGGAACCGGGCAACCGGGCGCAAATGGAAGGTCTTTCTCAAGCTCTACTTGAAAAAGGTCTCGCGCCGTCGTGCCGTTGCCTTGTCTCCAGTTGACGAAAATGGAAAAGTGGTCATTACTGAGAAGATGCCGTCCGTGGTATATCGCTCTTACGTGTTCGCCGATAACGACATCTTTGGCTTCCCGTTTACCGAAGAATTGTCAGGATCAGGCGATTTCAGAGAGGACAAACGTCCGCCCGACGGCGACAAACGTCCGCCCGACGGCGACAAACGTCCGCCCGATGGCGACAAACGTCCGCCCGATGGCGACAAACGTCCGCCCGATGGCGACAAACGTCCGCCTGACGGCGACAAACGTCCGCCTGACGGCGACAAGCTGTCCAATAACCTTCCAGCGTTCTTGTCTCATTTCATGAGGATGAAGAACATTCATGCGAGGTGGAATCAAACGGGATTTGATGCAAATACAGATCGCGTGGAGTTTGTCGCGGATGATTTGCCGCCCGATCCCGCAGGCGGAGACGGCAACGGCAAGATCCGCGTAACCATCCCTCAAGGCCGTACGGTTCAACGGAGGTAGAAATTGGACCTGCGTCTTTCAATAGATCGTCTGGGACCATTGTTTTTGATCGTTGTCCGGCTCCTGGTTTTGCCGGCCGATACTTTCGGTTCAACAACGGTCGATCCCGAAAGCGTCTTATCCAATGCAAGACGCACCGCGTTGACATGGCGGTCGGATGAAGCTGTGCGGCAATTCACGGAAGCGGCGAACTTGTTCGCCGCGGCCGGGAACGGCGATCGGTCCGCAAGGAGCCTTCTCATGGCGGCAGAAACCGCATATGCCGCCGGCGAACAAGTCAGAGCTAAAGCCTTAGTAGAAGGCGTACTTTCAGGCCCGGCCCCGCTAGATCCCGACACTCGCATCGTTGCAAACAGCATCCTCGTATTGATCTCTTACCAAACCGGAAAAAAAGAGGATGCCGAACGCTGGCTTCGAAATTCTCAATCGTTGATCACAAGCGGCACCTCCGGCGAGGCATCGGCATATTTTCACTTCAGCAGCGGCATATATGAATATTTCTATGGCGATGTGCGAAAAGCCAGTGCGAGCTTTGAAAACGCGGTGCGGCTAACGGCAGGATCGGAAGAAGGGCTTATTCCAACCCGCTCCTTATTCTATTTGGGCAATTCGCAGCTTAGGCTTGGGAATACACTTTTGGCCATGGACAGAATGCAGGAAGCTCTCGCCCGGTCACAGCGAATGGGATATGAACGCGGGATCGCATTGTCCAATCGCGAGATCGGTTATATCCATTTCCATTTAGGCGAGCTGCAAATAGCTCTCGATTCATTCCGAACAGTACAGCAAATGTTGCCGGCAACGGGTGCAGTCGTTGAGCAGGCCCGTGTACTTAACGCGATCGGGCTTGTATATCGTGACCTCGGTGACCTGGAATCGGCCGAGCGATATTTCGAGAACGCCGAGGAAGCATTTGTTTTGGCGGGTTACCCACTGGGAGCGTTGACCGCTCTTTTGAACCTTAGCGACCTCTACACGCGGTCTAGTGAAAACGACCGGGCGCGTGAATCTTATTTGCTCGCTCAGGAACGGGCCCGCGAGCTTGGCGATGAGTTTCAGATGGCGCTTGCTGCCGAAGGACTAGGAAAACTCGAACTCAACAGCAAGAACTTTGACAGATCGATAGGTCACTTCAAAGCCGCTCTCGCAATGACCAAAATGAGCGGAACCGATTCCAACACGATCAGCGAACTTCTCGGGGCGGCTTATGAGTTGAAAGGAGACCTAAAGAATGCCCGATCGCAGTACAACTCGGTCTTGGCTATCAATGAGCGGGTGGGGAATACGGTCTATCGAGCAAAGAACTTGTTCGACCTCGCGCGCATCGACTATCTGGAAGGAAAGTTTCAGGCATCCCGAGCTCGAATGCTTGAGTCGCTCCAGCTTACCGAGACGGTCTATGCATCGGTTGACAGTAGCAATCTTCGGCGATCCTACCTTGGGCAGTCTCACTATCGGTTCAAATTAATGACGGCCCTTGCCGCCCGTGATGCGTATTCCAGTCAGCGCCCCGAAGATATCGAGCTTGCTCTTAAATATCTGGAAAAGGCGCGGTCTAGATCATTATCCGAAGACCTCCGGCTTACCCAGGCCGGAGTTTCTGCCGAGGCGGATCAGGCCCTTATTACCAGAGAGCGATATTTGTTAACGTCGCTGACAGCCAAAACCGATCGGCTAACGAATATGCGGCTCGGGAATCGACACGATCCTGACGTGAGTGTAGTTGAATCAGAGATTTCCGAGATCCTTGAGGAGCTAGACGAGGTCAGTACGGTCCAAAAGCGTCAGGATCCTCTCTATTCGTCGATCCGGCACCCGCCTGACTTCGAACTTGCACATTTGCGGCACAAGGTTCTCGGTAACAATGAGGTACTTGTCGCGTATTTTTTAGGTGAATCTGAAAGTTATGTTTGGGTCGCTGATCGGGACAATCTCGATCTATTTCAGCTGCCGCCTGGCGGACTGATCGATCAGGCCGTCGATTCGGTAAATGCACGTCTGCAAACGCGTGCTTCCGTCAACGATCTTCCGATCGAGAAAAGAGCTGAAAGTATCCGGATCGCGGATGCAGAATATGCGGCCGAGGCCCGCGGCCTGAGCAATATGATTCTCGGGCCCGTGGCGGACAAGATCCGGGGCAAGCGCCTGATCGTGATTCCGGATGGCAAGCTGAATTACTTTCCGATCAGTGCATTGCCGATGCCGAATTCCGGTTCAGACGATCCGCTCCTGCTGACAAACGAGGTGATGTATGAGCCTTCCTTGCAGACCTATGAATTGCTGAAAACGGTCGGGAGAAAGAGAAAAGGTGTGCCCTCAAAGGCCCTTTTGGTCTTTTCCGATCCCATCTTCAACTCAGCCGATGACCGGCTAACGGGCCTCGAGGCGGTCGCGGAAACGACCCATGATCCCCGCGGACTCTTTCGTTTTGTAGAATCTTTCCGGGAACTTTCTCGATTGTCGGCCTCAAAGACCGAAGCTGAAACGGTTTCGAGCGTCGTGGGCGGATCCGATCTATTTATGGGCTTCGAAGCGACACGTGAACGGCTGCTTTCCACTAACCTTGCCGATTATCGTGTCGTCCATCTTGCCACTCACGGTTTTCTCGATCCGGAACGGCCCGAACTTTCGAGCCTCATATTTTCCCGTTATGATCAAGCAGGCAGGAAGATCGACGAGTCGATCCGTCTGCACGACATCTATTCGATGAAATTCAACGCTGATCTCGTCGTTCTGAGCGCCTGTCAAACAGGTACGGGTAAAGAGGTTAAGGGCGAGGGCGTGATGGGATTGGATACGGCCTTTCTTCATGCCGGTGCCCGGTCGGTGGTCTCGACATTGTGGCAGGTTGAGGACAACGCGGCAAACCAGCTGATGAAAGAATTCTACGGACGGATGGTTTCGGACGGAATGTCGCCATCGGCTGCTTTGCGCGCGGCACAGATCAAACTTTATCGAGATCCGCAATTCCGCTCTCCATTCTTTTGGGCGGCCTTTACGGTCCACGGCGACGCAGCGAGTTCAATACCTTTCGAGCGTGACCGTACAAGACTGGTGGCCGGAATCGCAGCCTTCACGGTCGTAGCCGGCATTATCGGCTTTCTACTGCTTTGTCGCCGGCGTTACCGCACATCGAACGCGTAGAGCACAGGGGCGTCATCCGAGTCTCGTCGAACGAGCCTGATCTGATAGGTTCCCGCTGTAAGAGCATCGCTGGGCGCAAAAATTCTCGCCTCGAGAGATCCGTCATCGCTATATAGCCTGACGGGTTCGACGCTGAACATTTTACGGCCTTCGCGTTCTATCAAAGCGTCGTAAACAGAATTTGCCTCTACGGGAAAGTTTAGTGGAAGTCGGAAAAGAACTGCCGGCGAATCACCCTTTACCAACAATGCAGATCTATTTGTTCCAGATCTAAATGTTCCCGCATTTACGACTACTATCTGGGAATTGCCAATAACGGCCGGATCACGAAGGTCCTGCCGGTTAAGTTGAGCGTAATCTACTCCGCCGACGGCCCCACGACCAAGAAAAAACAAGCACGCAACTACGACAAGAATGACAAATCCAAACGCCGGGGCAAGTATTCTGATCCTACGGTACCATGGTGTACCGTACACAAAAAGATCGACAACCGGGGTTTCGGCCGGCCGTACCGCGTAATTCTTGAGCAGTCTTATCTCGTTAACGCGTTCACGCCTCTCAAGGGAATTAAGATACTGCGTATCAAAGAGCTCGCGTTCGGCGGCCGAAAGTTCACCTTCAAGATAGCTTTCAATAAGGTCAAATTCGGCCTGAAACACTTTATCGGCGAAAAGCGGGTCCTCTATTATGCGCACTCCAATTTCTTTATCTTCGGCGGCGGCGGCCGAGCCAAGGAAGTATCGTTTCATCATTTCTGTTTCGTGTCCCATTTTCGTTATGTGTTACCCATTTATAATTGCTAAATACCGCCGAAATCTAACCCATTTTTGCTAAACAGCGTGAAACACAGGTTTTTAGTGCAGCTCTCATACGATGAACACGCATATGAAGTACTTCCATCGTCACGCCCAAGTTTCTCGCCATACGCTTTCGAAATTCTATTTTCTCTTTCTTCTCCCTGCTGTAATAACTAATGATCATTGCCCGTTCGTCAGCCGGGTATTTTGATAGACATTCGTCCAAACAATTGATCGCACTTTCATTTTCATTCGGCTCGTCCAAGCCATAGGTTCGCGGGTGCATTGCGGTTTCAAACTCTACGGCACGCCTTTCCGGGGCACGGATATATTCAAGAAAGACCCGTGACGCGAACCCGTAAACGAAGGAGCTTGCTTTTATATTCAGCGATCTGTCGAACGTGGAGGCTTTTGCCGCGACCCTCGATAGTGTCTCGTCCGCGAGGTCGAACGGGTCCGAGCAGCCTTTGGACGCGAAGTACCGAACCAGCCCTTTGTGAAGATCTTCATAGGCCTTTCCTGCTTCCTCGCGGTCATTGGAAAAAATGGCCAATAGTGCATCAAGGTCTTTCTGATTCAAAACAGATTGTTCTTTCATTCGTAGGCGATGGCGAAATTACTGCAAAGAATCAAATAATTACGCTCAAAACTCAACCGCTCAAAGTATACATAGATACCGATTTCCGGCAAACGTGCGTTGCATGGCTTCCGCAGGACATTCGGATTTGATCTTAACAATTAAGGACCGGATCTTGAATAGTTCACCGGTACCCGGTTGTTTATTCCCACCCTTGACACGAGCTCGTCCAGTTAAGAAAAATTCGCCCTTACAATTCTTCTCCGTTTGCGCCCATTGTCTTCGGTTACGATTCGATCTTCAAAACGCCAAAATGTCCGAATGCGGAAGCTGACCTGATCACCGGTCTCACGCCTTCAAATGACGAGTATTCGAGTTGGGTAGGGTCATGAGACCTTGGGGCCTATTCGCGATCGCATTCGCGGTTTCTGAAATCTGCCTACTTCGTGAGAGATTTTTAACGGTATCCTCAACGCCGGACCACGCGCGCTATGCCCGCGAAAACAGGCGATCAAAGGTAAATAAGGAACCTGGAAATTCATTGCCATTTTGTTTCAATTGTGCCCATGTCCGGATCGGGCCGTAAAAGAAAACATTCCCCAAAACTGACATTTTAGGAAAAGAAAAAGACCAGCCAATTTTCAGGCTAGTCTCTAAGTATCAGCAAACAAATGACCTAAACTGGTACTGGGGACGGGAATCGAACCCGTACGTCCCTAAGGACACAGGATTTTAAGTCCTGGGCGTCTACCAATTCCGCCA
>Ga0138256_10001300_pt1 | contig 26919 bp, 12 predicted proteins | sample KNB2016incub_MG_FD_105486 | JGI IMG/M metagenome (GOLD analysis project Ga0138256, IMG submission 105486) | Active sludge microbial communities from wastewater in Klosterneuburg, Austria - KNB2014incub_MG | ecosystem: Engineered > WWTP > Activated sludge > Unclassified | place: Austria...
ATGTCGTTGCGAGGAGGCTCTTGCTCGCCTGCCCCGATGTTTTTCGGGGTCCCGACGAAGCAATCTCCCGGCGTTGGGGGACTGCTTCGGCAAAACCAAGAGCGCCTCGCAGCGACATGTTCCGAGGCTGAGTAGTTACGAAATTTTACAGCTTTGGCGCCCGCTCTGGTTCTCAGAATTAAACAAAAGGCTCTCGCGTTTTAGGCGAAATTAAGGCCCGCGCGAAAAATCTTTGCCATAAATTGACACGGATGTCACGAATTTTTAAACCCATCTGTGTGAATCTGTGAAATTTGTGGCTGAAGTTTTTGGTTTCTCTATTGAAACGGTAGAGCCGCAATAATCAAAAGGAGTTTGCAATGACCGCAAAGAAGGAACGAGTGGTGGTCACAGGGATGGGCATTGCCAGTCCGCTCGGTTGCACGATAAAAGAGTTTTGGGACGGTTTGGTTGCAGGCAGATCCGGCGTCCGTTCGCTGGAAGGCGGAATCTTCTCCGGCATGCACACGAAGATCGGCGCGGCCGTTTGGGATTACGACGAAAACAAGCATTTTGACATCAAAGAGATCAGGCGGATGAGCCGTTCTTCACAGTTGGGAATGGTCGCCACAGAGCAAGCGATCGCAGAAGCAAAACTGGAAGATGGAAGCGTGAACCGCGAAGAGATCGGCGTCATGGTTGGCAGTTGCATCGGAGGCTACAGCGCGGCAGATTCTTTTTTCATGCACTTTTATCAAACCGACCGTCTCAGCCCATACACCATTCCGGTCTCGATGAACATCGGACCCGGCTCCAACATCTCGATCAAGCATGGCTTTCAAGGTCCGCTCGTCAACGTGGATGCGGCGTGTTCCACCGCCGCGCACACCATTGGTAACGCCTACAACATGATCCGCAATGGAAGTTTGCACGTGGCAGTCACCGGCGCGGCGGACACTCCGTTCTCGCCCGGCGTGGTCGAATCGTGGATGGCATTACGCGCCGTCTCTACCCGCGACGATAACCCCGCCGAAGCCTGCCGCCCGTTCAGCGCCGACAGGGATGGGATGGTCCTGGGGGAAGGAGCAGGCATCCTTGTGGTAGAGGCGGAGAGTCACGCCTTGAAGCGCGGCGCCCCCATTCTTGCCGAACTCAAAGGCTATGGCGCGTCCGCAGACAGTCATCATCTCACTCAACCCTCCCAAAAGGGACCCGCCCTCGCCATGCGCCGCGCGCTCGACGATGCCGGCATGACCATCGCAGACATTGATTACATCAACGCGCACGCCACAGGCACGGAATGGAACGATAAGAACGAAACGAACGCCATCAAGGAAGTGTTCGGCGAGCGCGCGTATCAAATCCCTGTAGTGGGCAACAAAGCCGCGTTCGGTCATTCGATTGCGGGGAGCGGCGCGTTGGAATTAATTGGTTGCGTGTTGTCTTTGCGCGATCAAGTCGTGCCGCCGACAATTAACTACAAAGTTCCAGACCCCGAATGTGATTTGGATTATGTGACCGAAGGCAAACGAAGCCTGCCGTTGAAAAATATCATGAGCAATTCATTTGCGTTCGGCGGAAGCAACGCCGTGTTGATCGTGGGGAAATACTAAAAATCCCTTTTAGAATTATTAGGGAGTCCAGTGCTTACGAATTCAACAAATTCACTTCAGCACTAAACTCAATATCGTTGGAAAAATCGATAAGATGAATGGACCTAAAACTGAAACAACAAAACGAACTAGATTTTGAATATTGAAAGGCCAAACCGGGAAATCTTGAACAATCCTATACAACCTCTTCAGTTGTTCAATCTTTTCAATTGCTGTTATCACAATATTTGTTTTGCTCGGCAAAGACTTCATCATATTTTCATAATCCAATTCGAATTGCTTCGATATCACAAGTAATTCCCTTTCCTTCGCTTCTCTCATTGCCTTATGAGCTGTGCCAATCGGGGCAAAAAACACAACAGGGGCGCAAACAGAATATACACTTATGAATAGAACTATTGCAGGAGGCCAAACAAAATCTCCGAGATTTCCTCCTAATAAATAGGATTGAAAATATACCGTGAGAATTACCGATGTGCCGAGTGCGCCGAGAACATAGCCGAGATTAACTGAAAAACCACCCAGTGGTCTCAAACCTCCACAACCATCAGGATGAAGCGGCTTAATATCAATCTTAACTTCATTAAAGAAAAACCGCAGCAATAATATAAATTGCGAAATTCTAATAATCGAAAATATAGCTGCGTAAAGCATTACCGCAATCACTATTTGATGTGAAAAGAATGTAAATGTATAATAGTTCCACCACACTACAAACTTGTTGGTTCCAGGGAAGATTAGAAGGGCGTCGACTACAACAACTAAAAAGATCGTCATAAAGACCCAGAATTTATCCTTCAGCAATCTTTCTTTATAATTGTCAAAACGAATTAAAGCTTGTCGGTTCTTTTTGGTCAGTGGGATTATCTCATTAAGTTTCAACGCACCAAATATATCCTCTATTCCTGTAGGTAGCCAAACATAAAGTGTAAAAATTACAGGAAAAAACAAGATGAAGTTGGAGAAATTAAGATAATCATTCCACATCCCAATAAATTTTGAGGTAGTGATCAAACATCCACGAAAAAAGCAGAAGATTGATTCGGATGTGAGGGGTACCAAACTGAATATCACATAGGCCCATACTGGGCCTAATCGCCACTTGGCTATTAGTAAATAGAGCAACGGGTCACTTTGCGTCATTAGATTTGATACTGTTGAATGACGGACTACCCATTTTTTCTCTTTTGAATCTAAATTTTCAATTTTCAGCGCATCCATATCAAAACCTTTGGTTTAGATTGTACAAACGGGCTCATGAACATCACAAGATCAGTGTTTCGTAGTATATTATTATACAATGCAAATCACAATTTTAACTGCCGGTTCTCAGGGAGATATTCAGCCCTATCTGGCCTTGGCGGTCGGCTTGAAAAACGAGGGTTACGAGGTAAGGTTCGTTGCGAACTCAAACTTCGCCAAGTTCGTCGCAAGATATGGCATAGATTTTTTTCCAATAAAGGTGGACTCGTTCAAATTCGCGCAAACCCCCGAAGCGCAAGCATGGCTTGAATCGGTATCCATTCCTAAACTAATTGTCAATACGACTCGCGCTGTCCGATCTGTTGCGCATCAAATCGCAACGGATGTTTTGGATGCCTGCCGCGAAGCCGACATAATTATCTATCACAGTTTTACGCTACCGTTCGTGTATTTCATCGGGAAGCAGTTTAATATACCTTGCATCCCGGCAAGCATAGATCCGCTTCCCAACGGATCCCACCCGGCAATCTCCCTTAACATCCATTGGAATCGAAGTCGGGGTTTCAACCTGCTTTCCCATTGGATCGTGGATGAGTTTGCCTGGCGCCTGTATTCGCCAATTGTTCGCAAGGCATGGAAGGGCAAAGTTAACATACCAGCCATTAACCCAAATCAGCAGATGCTCAAAGACAACCGATTGATTTTGAGCGGATACAGCCCATCGGTGTTGCCGAGACCCGTTGACCTTCCCCAACAAATTGTAATTACCGGTTACTGGTTTCTGGGACCTGATACGGGATGGCAGGCCGACCCTGCACTCATTGATTTTATACATCAAGGTCGGCGTCCCCTTTACGTGGGTTTTGGGAGCATGGGAAATGCAAAGAAAAATGAATTTACAGCCTTGGCGGTGCTACAAGCATTAGCAGACACCGGGCAACGCGCCGTATTAGGCGCAGGTTGGAGCGAACTGGGTGCAGACAAAAAATTGCCTGGGAGCGTCTTTATGCTTAAAAGCGTTCCGCACAGTTGGTTGTTTCCGCAAATGTCAGTGATCGTCCATCATGCCGGTCCGGGCACAACAGCTGCCGCGTTAAGCGCCGGCATTCCCAATGTGGTGGTGCCTCATTTTGCTAGCCAGTTCTTCTATGCACAGCATTTGGCAAAGATTGGCGTTGCTGCTCATCCGATACCCCGGAAGAATCTTTCCACCGAGCGACTAAACGAAGCCATCGAACTTGCCCTTCGGGATCGAACGATTTTTGATAAAGCAAATGAGATGAGCGAGAAGATACGATTTGAAGATGGGATTCAAACCGCGATCCGCGCGCTTCATCCGTACATCGGTTAACCATCTGCGAAATTCCAGTCCCAATATCTGATAACCAAGCCAACGCCTTCTGCAGCCAGTGCGCCCGTGTAGTCGGGATGAACATCCAACGAGAACAATGTCCATCGATGCACTTCGCTCGCTTCAGGTCTCGTCGCTCGCAGAATGGTTGATTCGTCCGATGCGAGCGACACATCGAAACTTTCTAGTGGTAGAGATAAGCCCAGACCACGCGCTTTGATGTACGCCTCCTTACGCGTCCAACAGTTGAAGAAGCCGAGTACTCGTTGTTCAGGAGACAGAGCCATCAATTCAGATAATTCGCTCGAAGAGAAAAAACGGCTGGCGAGGGATTCGATTTCAATGTCAGTGCGGACCAGCTCAACATCCACACCCACTTGTCTTTCGCGGGTAACGGCGATAAGGGCAAAATCACCAGCGTGGGATAGATTGAATTCGATATCATGTTCCGGAAGGAAAGGTTTACCGTACTGATTTACAGAAAATTTCAAGTGGTGAGTTTCGAATTGAAGATATCGCGAAAGAACATCGCGCAGACTGGCATGAGCAACAATGTAGCTGTGTTGGTCTTTGTCGAAGTGAAAACGTGAAGCGCGCGCAATCTCGTCCACCGAAAGTGTAGCTCGTAATTGCTGGATCGAATCAGGTTTTACATCCAAACGGACGCGCCAAACATCTACCTGAGAAGATTGAAGTTCCGGGTCATTGCGTTGCATTTGTTATTTTTCCAATGATCGAATCCTTTGCATTATTGATGAAGAAATGATCTCCCGCGAAATAGTGTGACTCAAATGTATTTTTCGTGTGCATACTCCACCCTTCGAGTCGTTCGCGGCTGACGCGCGGATCGTCCAGCCCGCCAAAAGCAAAAATGGAACAGTCCAACGGCGCATCGGTTTGATAACGATATGTTTCGACCATCTCGAAATCGGCGCGAATGGTCGGGAGAGATAATTGTATCAACTCATCGTTCTGCAAAATTTCTGGCGGGATGCCGTTGAGATTTTTCAGTTCGTTCACAAATTCCACATCGGCTAGTTGATGAAGTTGCGGATGCGGATTCGGGAGTTGCGGCGCGGCGCACGAGGAAAGGAAAAGAATGTTCGGCTGCGCGAATCCTTTTCGTCGCAACGCTCGCGCGAGTTCAAACGCGATCAATCCTCCCAGGCTGTGACCGAAGAACGCGAACGGTTTATCCAACAGAGGAGGAATCGCTTGCGAAAGATTCTCCACGAGCGCGCGCAGGTCGGTGAGCGGAGGCTCGGGGTGGCGCGAACCGCGTCCTGGATAGTGAACAGCCGTCCCTTCGAATGAATCGGATAATCCATTACACCATTTTGCAAACGCGGCAGGTCCGCCTCCCGCGTATGGAAAAAAGAAGACGCGCATCTTCGCATCCCGTTTTGGTCGCGGGCAGGCGAACCATGTATTCGATTCGATGTGGATGTTCACTGAGTTTTGATCTCTGGTCTTTGAATCAGATCATGCGCGATGAAGGCTTTGATATACGTGGACAGAAGTTGACCATTCACGGGCGCGCACTCGATGCCCGTGCCTGCCAGTTTCGTGAGCGTGTTGCTCAGGTCAATGCGCGGCATGAAAATTTGTTTTTCTTCCACTTCTTCGATCAGAGGCAGATACGGTTCCCATCCGCCGTTCTCCATGAAGGCGACTTTTTTGAAAAGATCCGCGCGCCATTCTTCGAACGAGACGCGCTCGGTGTGGAAGCCTTCATTCGCAATACACACCAGCAATTTGTCGAGATGAAGCGGCGAAGGATTTTCCAAATGATACGTTTGATTCCAATTGTCGGGACTCTTTGAAATTTGGACGATCGCCGCGCTGACGAAATCCACCGGCACGACATTGGCGACCACATCCAGATCGGGCGCGGCGCCTAGCAGGAGGCAAGCGCGCGTCATGCTGGAGATCATGTTGTCGGTATTCCACGCGCCGGTAAGGCTGTGACCCGACACAAGACCGGGGCGATAAATTGCATACGGGATACCGCGCGCGCCAGCCTGCAACGCCAATTTTTCCGCGACCCATTTGCTTTGGGCGTAGCCGCCGAACGGCGCGCTCATTTCATCAATATCATCGCTCTCGCGGTACACGCGTCCGTCGTCGTGGTCGCCGTTGTGCAAAATAGACAGCGTGGATACATGATGCACGGGTTTCAACTTCGCGCGACTCGCCAATCGTAAAATTTCCTGCGTTCCCAAAACATTCGCGGACTTATGCGCGGCATACGGATACACAAAATTCACCATCGCGCCGTTGTGATAGATCCAGTCAATCTGATTCGCCAATTCATTGAACGCTTCATCGCTCAACCCAAATTGCGGCGAACCAAGATCGCCCAACACAGGCTGGATGCGAGGCGCGAATGATTCATCCCACAATTGATAAGAATTCAAATTGCGTTCCAACCGATTCAGACCTTGCGTAATATCGTCTGCGCGAAGCAAACAATAAATATCCGCCGAGGTTTGTTTCAACAGGTCATGCAGCAAGAACGCGCCCACGAATCCCGTCGCGCCCGTGAGCAGAATCTTTTTTGGTTCGGCATGTTCATAAACAAGATCGCCTGCCGCAATGTCCGCGTCCAAAACCGCTTCAGCTTTCAATTGTTCCAAACTCAACTGATTCATGCGGATGATGTTGCTTCCGCCCGCATACGCGCTCTTCCCTCCGCTCTTTGCTTTGCCAATCACCTCGGCAAGATTCGCAACCGTCGGCTGTTCGAACAACGCGCGCAACGGCAACTGCGAAGTTTCAAGCGAATATTTTTCGCGCAACAAAAACACCAGCCGCGTCCCCAACAGCGAATGTCCGCCGAGTTCAAAAAAATTATCGTTCACTCCAACTTGCTCCGCGCTCAACCCCAACACGCGCGCGCAGACTTCGGCGAGTTCCGCTTCCAACGGCGTGCGCGGCGACACGTATTGCGCGCGCAAGTCCGCGCGCGATTGAGTCGGCGCGGGCAGCGCGTTGCGATCCACTTTTCCGTTCGGCGTGAGCGGCAATGATTCAAGATTCACGAACACGGATGGAATCATGTACTCTGGAAGTTTCGTCCGCAAATAATCTCTGAGGAGGACGTGCTCCGCTTCGTTTCGACCAGGCTCAACGCGAGCCTTCTCAGGGACGGCTGGTACCACGTAGGCAACCAGACTCGCCTCCGACGACCTCTCCTTCCATGCGACGACGACCGCCTGCTTCACCGACGGATGGCTCATCAACGCAACCTCGATCTCGCCTGTCTCGATGCGATAGCCGCGCACCTTCACCTGCTGATCGCTTCTGCCAAAGAACTCGATATTTCCATCCGCGAGATAACGCGCGAGGTCGCCTGTTTTGTACAAAGTCCCCTCTCCCTGCGGGAGAGGGTTAGGATGAGGGAGAAATCTCTCTGCCGTCAATTCAGGTCGATTCAAATATCCGCGACTCACTCCATCCCCGCCGATGTACAGATCGCCGATCACGCCAACAGGGACAGGCTGGAGCATCGAATCCAAAATGTAAATCTGCGTGTTGGCGATCGGTCTGCCAATCGGAACGGTGTTCGAGACGCCCGCTTGAATCGAATCCACTTTATAAATCGTTGACCAGATGGTCGTCTCGGTGGGACCGTACACATTCCACAACCCCGCGCCGCGCGCGAGGAGCTTTTCCGCGAGGTCGTTCGTCAACGCTTCGCCGCCGCACAGAATTTTCAAATCGGGTTTGCCCTTCCAGCCCGCTTCGAGCAACAGGCGCCAACTCGCGGGCGTGGCTTGCATGAAGGTGATGCCCGAATCGGTCAACGACTGCGCCAACAACGCGCCGTCCGCAACGACTTCGGAGTTTGCGATCACCACTTTCGCGCCGACGGTGAGCGGCAACAACAATTCGAGAACCGCAATGTCGAACGAAAGCGTGGTCACCGCGAGCAGTGAGTCGTCCGCGTTGATTCCTAAATCCTTTTGCATCGAGCATAGAAAATTCACAACCGCCCGATGATGAATCTGCACGCCCTTCGGCTTGCCCGTGGAACCAGAGGTGTAGATGACGTAAGCCAAATCATCGGTTTTGGCTTTCGCTTTTTTGACGCGTTTAGTTTTTACATCATCGAGCGCGTCGAGGCAAATGATCTGCGCGTCCGTTTTCGGCATTTCGGGCAACAAACTCGACAGGGTAAGAACAATCGAAGCGTTTGAATCTTCCAGCATGAACGCGAGACGTTCCGACGGGAAGGACGGATCAAGCGGCAAGTACGCGCCTCCCGCCTTCAACACGCCGAGCAGACCGATGAGCATCTCCACGGAACGACTCACGAACAATCCGACGAGAGTCCCCGGTTTGACGCCTTGCCCAATCAAAATTTTTGCCACTTCATCGGCGCGTTTATTTAGTTCTTTGTAAGAAACGTCCCGAAGGTTTTCTTCAAGCCGCTGTGTTGCGTCGTCCAAACCTTCGGGACGGTGGTTGAACTGAACGGCAATAGCGTCAGGAGATCGTTTCACTTGCGCTTCGATCAACTCATGGATGCAAGCCTCGCGCGGATATTCCGCTTGCGTTTGATTCCAGTCAACGAGAATCTTTTGTTTTTCCGATTCGTCGAGCAGTGAATAACTCGAAACTGGTTTTGTTGGGTCTGCGGCGATTTCATGCAAGAGCAAATCGAAATGACTCAACATGCGCTGGATGGTCGCCGCGTCGAACAAGTCCACGTTGTATTGAAGCGCGGCGGCGAGTCCATTGCCCAACTCAGACATCATCATGGTCATATCGAATTGTGCGGGTTCGCCGCCCAGCGCGATGGATTCGAATTCGAGTCCGCTCATTTCCATGCGCGCGCCGTCGAGTCCGAGCGCGAACGGGCTGAGCGCTTGCACGTCCGCTTCGTGCGCTTTTTGCAGGATGAACATCGTCTCGAACAGCGGCGGGCGGGACGAATCGCGCTGGATGCCTAGTCTCTTCGCCAGCAGCGCGGGCGGATACTCTTGATGCTCGAACGCGCCGAGCGCGGTCTGTTTGACGCGCTGGAGAATTTCATTGAACGACGGGTTGCCTGAAAAATCCGCTTTGAGCGCGATGGGGTTGATGAAGTAGCCGACAAGATTCGATAACTCGGCATGGTTTCGTCCCGCCGTGACAGAGCCAACTAAAAATTCATCTTGATTCGAATAACGGTGCAACAACGTTTGGAACGCGGCGAGCAGGGTCATGAACATCGTCGCGCCGTTTTCCTGCGCGAAAGTTTTCAACTTTTCGTACAACTCGGCATCCATGAAGAGATGTTCCGAATCGCCGCGATAGGTTTGCATGGGAGAGCGTGCGCGGTCCGTTGGGAGATTCAACGCGGGGAGTTGAGTCCCAAGTTGATCGCGCCAATATTCCCACAGTTTTTCGCCGCGTTCGCTTTCGAGCGTTTTCGATTCCCAATTCACGTAATCGGAGTAACGCGCGGGCAGGGGAGGCAACAACTCGCGCAAGCCGTTATCCTCGCCGCCGGGGACGGCGGCTTGAGCGGACTTGTTCGCCTCATACAACATCAACAACTCGCGCGCCAATATCGTCATGGACCAAAAGTCCGTGACGATGTGATCCATTGCGAGCAAAAGGATGCGCGACGAATCCCGCGTCAAGTGGAGAGCGGCTCGGATGACTGGACCAACCTCAAGGTCGAATGAAGCGCGCGCGTCTTTGGCGAGTCGCTCGCGCAGTGAATCGTCTTCAAGCGCGGACGAATCCACAATGCTGAAAATTCCATCCATCGAATCATGCGCGCGCTGAAGCGGTTCGCCGTTGACCGCGTGAAATGTGCTTCGCAAAGATTCATGGCGCTCGACAAGTTGTTCAAAGCCGTGTTGCAATGCGGGAATATTTATTTCGCCATGAATGCGAATCGCGCCCGCGACGTTGAACGAAAGTTCATCGGGCATGAGCTGATGCAAAAACCACAACGCCTGCTGCCCCACCGAAAGCGGACTCTCGCTCGACGCATGTTGCGCGATGACGAACGGCGCGTCATTTTTTGTTTCGGCTGAATCCAAACTTGCAAGCGCCTCCGCCGCGAGGCTTGCGATCGTCGGGCCCTGCAACAGACTCGCCACCGAAATTTGCGCGCCGAGTTTTGATTCGAGGGAATTTTTTAATTCCATCGCCATGAGCGAATCGAGTCCGAGCGTGTCGAGCGGAGTGTTGAGACTGAGACGCGAAACATCCATGCCGAGGATGCGCGCGGTTTGCTGTTGGATGAAATCCTCGATATTAGATTTTGTTGGTTGTTCGGCGCGACTCGCCCTCACCGCTTCGACACGCTCAGCGCGGCGCCCTAATCCCTCTCCCAAAGGGAGAGGGGGGCTCTTTTGCATTTTTCCATTCTTTCGTTCAACAATTTTTTCTTGCTGTTGCGATTTTCCATTCGAGCGCGGCAACGGCAACCTGTTTACCTGTCTACTTGTTTCCTTGTCTACCTGTCTACTTGTTTCCCTGTCTACTTCAATCCAATACCTCTGCCTATCAAACGGATAATTCGGCAACATCACTTTGTTGCGCGTGTATCCCGAATCGAATCCCTTCCAATCAACATCCACGCCTTGCACGTAGAGTTTGGCGAGGCTGTCGAGGATCGTTTGCCATTCATCTTGATTTTGTCTCAGCGAGGGTAGCCACGCGGATTTTGATTCAGGCAAACAGCGTTTTCCCATTCCCAACAACACCGGGCTTGGACCAATTTCAATGAAGGCGTCAATTCCCAAATTGGCAAGCGATCCCATCCCTGCGGAGAATTTCACTTCCGCGCGGATGTGGTCGCGCCAGTATTTTGCAGTGAGGGGTTGGATGAGGGGTTCGCCAGTGAGGTTTGAAATAAAGAGAATTGGAGAATTGGAGAATTTTGTGCGCTGGGCGAAGGATTCGAATTCATCGAGGATCGAATCCATCAATGGCGAATGGAAGGCGTGAGAGACGACAAGAGGCTTGGAGGAGATGCCGAGTTTGGTCAGTTCATCAACAACATTTTGCACGGCAGATTTTTCGCCGGAGATAACCGTGTTGTCGGGTCCGTTCGTGGCGGCGATGGAGACTTGAGACGCAAAGGGTTTGAGGGCATTGGCAACTTTGTCCACGCTTGCGAAGACCGCGACCATCGTCCCATTTTGCGGAAGTCCGCCCATCAGGCGCGCGCGTTCGGCGATGAGACGCAATCCATCTTCGAGGCTGAACACACCCGCGATACACGCCGCGACGTATTCGCCGACGCTGTGTCCCATCACGGCGTGAGGGTTGATTCCCCACGAGAGCCACATTTGCGCGAGAGAATATTCAAAAGCGAATAGCGCGGGCTGGGTATATTGCGTTTGGTTGATAGTCGAATCGTTTTTGTCGGCAAATATGATTTCGAGAAGTGAACGACCAAGAATTGGATCAAGAATCTTTGCGCACTCATCCAGCGCGGCGCGGAAGATGGGTTGAGTTTCATAAAGTTGTTTCCCCATGCCAGCGTATTGCGATCCCTGCCCGGTGAAGAGGAAGGCGATCTTTGGTTGCGAGCCGGGTTTTGATTGTCCAAGTGAAATGAAAGACGATTCAGTATTATTCAGGAAATCATCGAGCGTCTTGTTCAGTTCATCCATGGAAGAAGATTGAATCACGAGGCGATGTTCAAAGTGGGTACGGGAGGTGTTGGAGGTGAAGGCGAGATCGGATACTTCGTATTGCGTATTGCGTATTGCGTCGCTGAAAGATTGTGTGAGTTCTTGAAGCGAGTTTTTAGTTTTTGCAGACAATACAAGAATATGGCGCGGACGTTCGATGTTACTCTGAGAGTCTCTAACCGTGAGGGAAGACCCTTCGCTGTCGCTCAGGGTGACATGATTGTGAGTGACATTGGGCGCGTCGGACAAAACAATATGCGCGTTTGTGCCGCCGAAGCCGAAGGAACTGACGCCGGCGAAGCGCGGCGTATCGCGTCGCTTCCACGGGCGGAGATAGGTTCCGATTTCGAGGCGCGAGCCTTCGAGAGAGAGATATGGATTGATTTCTTTTAAATGAAGATGCGGCGGAATGGACTCGTTCTGCATCGCAAGGACAACTTTGATGAGTCCTGCAATTCCTGCCGCCGATTCGAGATGCCCGATGTTCGTCTTCACCGAGCCGACGATCACGCGTTGATTCGAGTCGCCGTTCAAGACCGCGTTCAACGACGCCATTTCGATTGGGTCGCCGAGCGGAGTCCCTGTCCCGTGCGCTTCGACGTAACCGATTTGATTCGGGGAAACGCCCGCTTGATTCAACGCATGGCGAATCACATCTTGTTGCGCGAGTCCATTCGGGGCGGTGAGACCGTTGCTACGCCCATCTTGATTCACCGCCGAGCCGCGAATCAAGGCGAGGATGTTATCTCCATCGCGCATGGCATCAGATAAGCGCTTCAACACGACCACGCCGCAGCCTTCGCCGCGCACATAACCGTCCGCGCTGGCGTCGAACGTTTTGCAGTGACCATCATGCGAGAGCATCCGCGCTTGCGAGAAGGTGATGGTCAATTCGGGCGTGAGGATCAAGTTCACGCCTCCCGCCAAAGCGACATCTGATTCGCCGCTTCGCAAACTTTGGCACGCAAGATGCACCGACACCAGCGATGACGAACAAGCCGTGTCCACTGCCATGCTCGGTCCGCGCAAGTCAAACACATACGACAAACGATTCGCGGCGATGCTGTGCGCGTTGCCTGTCCCCGCGTAAGCATCAATCAATTCATGGTTATCGAATTGCAAACGCGAGTAATCGTAACTGCTGATGCCGACGAACACGCCCGTGCGAGTCCCGGCGAGGGAGTGCGGCGGGATGAACGCGTTTTCCATCGCTTCCCAACTAACCTCCAGCAGGAGTCGTTGCTGCGGGTCCATGCGCGCGGCTTCACGAGGGGAAATCCCAAAGAAGGCGGGATCGAACAAATCCACGTGATCGAGGAACGCGCCGAAACGCGTCGTGATTTTCCCTGCGGCTGGTTCGTCTGCGTGGAACTCATCCACATCCCAGCGGTCAGACGGCACTTCGGTGATCGCGTCTACGCCGTTGCGGAGCAGGTCCCAAAACGCCTGCGGACTGTCCGCTTGCGGGAAGCGGCAACTCAACCCGATAATTGCTATCGGCTCGTTGATGTTATTAAATGTTGGTTGAGGAGTCTGCATTGAAATTTTCGCAGGCTGTGAATCGTTCGCAAGAAAATTCGCTAGCGATTCAATTGTTGGATAATCCCATGCGAGCGTGGGTGCAAGTTTGCGATTGAGGAAAACTTCGAGATCGCCGGTGAGACTCACCGCTTGGACTGAGCCGAGTCCATAGTATGTGAACGGCTGGCGCGGGTCAATCGCGGACGCGTCCATTTCGAGCATGGAGGCGATGCGCGTGAGGAGGAAGGATTGGATTTCTGAGGATGGGTGTTGTTTAGAGTCGGTGATTGAAGACACGCGACTCTCCATCACCCCTAACCCATCTCGCTTCGACACGCTCAGCGCGGCGCCCGAGGGGAGAAGGGAGTCGTTCCCCTCTCCCTTTGGGAGAGGGGTTAGGGGTGAGGGCTTCGCGCGCCACTCACCCACCACATCAAGTTCGCCTTCTATAAAAGCCCCTTTCGTCGCGCGGCGTTGAATTTTTCCGCTGGAGGTTTTGGGGATGCTCATCGGTTTGACGAGCGCGATGGCGAAGGCTTGCAGATCGTGTTTCTCAGCAACCGCCTGACGAATCGCGGAGGCGACTTCGTTCACATCCGCTTGACGACCTGCGCGAGTCACTTCTTGGACGATGATGAGTTGTTCTTTGCCATTTTCATTGATCGAAAAAGCCGCGCCTGAACTTGACTGCAATGCAGAGTGACTTGCTTCCACAGTGAGTTCAATATCCTGCGGATAATGATTGCTGCCATGAACGATGATGAGGTCTTTCAAACGACCCGTGATGAAGAGTTCATCCTTTTGCAAAAAGCCGAGATCGCCCGACCGCATGAAGGGACCTTCATTAGTATCGGCAACGAACGCGCCGAAAGTGTTGCGCGTTTCCTCATCGAGTCCCCAATATCCCCGCGCCACGCTGGGACCCATTACCCAAATCTCGCCCACTTCGTTTTCGGCGCATTGATTCAACGTGAATGGATTGACGATGACGATTTTTTGGTCAACGATGGATTTGCCGCAGTTGACCATCGTCAAAGAATTCGTATCGTCGGGAGAAGCAATAACAACTTGATCGCGTTCCAAGGCTTTGCGATCGATCGTCAATGTGCGCGGCGCGGAGGGACCGTCGCCTCCCGAAACGATGAGCGAACTCTCCGCCATGCCGAAGCAGGGGTAGAAAGAAGTCACACGAAAGCCGACCGGCTCGAAGGTCCGCGCGAAGCGTTCGAGAGTCTCAGGGCGAATCGGTTCGGCTCCGCAAAAGGCGAGTTTCCACGCGCTTAAATCCAATGTTTCGAGTTGTTCGGGCGTGATCTTGTCAACACAAAGATCGTAAGCAAAATTCGGCGCGCCGCTGGTCGTCACCTTGTATTTGCTGATCGCCTCGAGCCAGCGATGCGGTCGCTGCAAAAACGAGACCGGCGACATCAATGTGGATGGCAAGCCGATGTATATCGGCTCGAGAATGCCGCCGATGAGACCCATGTCGTGATAACTGGGAAGCCAGAACGCGCCCGAATCATTTCCGTCAATTTGAAAGCCATACTGGATCGCTTTCAGGTTGTGCATCAGATTGCCATGCGTGAGCATGACGCCCTTCGGTTGACTCGTGGAACCCGATGTGTATTGGAGGAAGGCGAGCGTGTCCGCAGTGATATGCGGATCGCGCCATTCCGCTTCGGACTCCGGGGAGACCTGTTCCGTGTTCAGCCAGCTTAATGCCTTCAGTTCGGGCGATTGCTCGAAGCGCTGTTCGATGTTGTGAAAGATAGCGGACGTGGTTAACGCGAACTTCGCCTGCGAGTCCGCGACGATGGCTTGGATGCGCGGGACGGGACGGTTCAAACGCGGAGGGTAGGCTGGCACCGCCACCGCGCCGGCGTACAAACACCCGAAGAATGCGGCGATGTAATCCAAGCCTGCGGGGTAAAGCAATAACACGCGTTCGCCGCGCGCGCCGTGAGTTTCGAGCCACGCGCCGATGCCGCGCGCGCGGCGATCGAGTTCGACGTAGGTGAGCGAGTCGCCTTCTATTCCATCGTCCTGCAAATAACGATAGGCGAGAAAGTCGGGTTGCAGATTCGCCCGCAATCGCAGAAGGTCAAGAAGCGTGCCGGGAACGGGTTGATTCTGAAATAACGACTGCATCGAATAAGACCTGAGTGTCCGAGTTATATCATAAAAGCCCGCGCCGCCATTCCGCCAAAGGTTTGCTTGACATGCCCCTTTTGCAAACGTATAATCTTTTCAAATATCATAAACAAGGTGGGAATTGGGATCTTTTTTATTTTTGGAACTGGCTGTCTGTCGAACTGCATCCCGTAGCGCAACTGCGGGCTAACAAAAAACGGAAGTTTATCAAAGGAACAGACCCGTGACCTCCTCTGGAAAATTCAAGTTGACGCTCGTCAACACGCAAAGCAGCGCTCCCCCGAAAGAATTCGAATTGATCCGCTCCGAACTCGTCCTCGGACGCGACGACGGCGTGGATATCGTCATCCCCACGCCGGCAGTTTCGCGCCGCCATGCGCGGCTGATGATGGAAAACAACGGCTACATCATCGAAGACCTCGGCAGCGCAAACGGCACTTTCGTCAACGGCGACCGGCTGATCGGACGGCGCGCGTTGAATCACGGCGATCAGATTCGGCTGGGACAGGCGATTACGTTGAATTTTTCCGCGCCCGGTATGGAGGCGCAAGAGCCTGATAAAACCGCCGTGCGCCCGGCGACGCCGGTTCCGTCTGTTCCTTCGCATGTGATGCAGACCACCATCGGCGACGCGCCGAGTATCCCGGTCAAAGCCGGTGCGCGGCAATTGATCGTCACCATCGCCGGGGAAAACCCAAAGAATTATTCGCTTTCACGAACAAACTATTCCATCGGCAGGCTCGATGATAACGATGTTGTCATCGCTTCGCCCATCGTTTCGGGTCATCATGCGCGCATCGAACAAGCCAGCGGCGGCGGATACAAACTAACGACTCTGCCAGACGCGAGAAACCCGGTCTTCTTCGAGGGACGCGCGCTCGAAGCCTCACGCGTCTTGCGTCACGGCGACCTGTTGCGAATCGGAGGACAAGATCCCGGCGTGATGGTCACGCTCGCCTACGACGCGCCAGCAGAAGCCGCCGCGCAAGTGGAACGCGAAATCGAGTTCGGAGAAAAGAATCTCATCACGATCGGGCGCGACCCGAGCAACGACGTGACGCTTCCCTCGCCGAACGTCTCGCGCTTCCATGCGCAGGTCCAGCGCGTGGGTCAACGCTATCGAGTCGAAGACTTGCGCAGTTCCAACGGCATCTTCGTCAACGACGTGAAAGTGGACGGCTCATCGTGGCTGAAGCCGAACGACACGGTGCGAATCGGACAATATCGTTTCGTGCTTGGCACAGATCAACTCGCTCATTTCGACGACAGCAACGGCTTGCGCGTGGACGTGGTCGGACTCAACAAATGGGTGCGCAAAGACCTCAACATCCTGCAAAATATTTCGGTCGCGTTCAAGCCGCGCGAGTTCATCGTCGTCGTCGGGCAGAGCGGCGGAGGCAAATCCACGTTCGTAGACGCGGTGGCTGGCTATCGCCCCGCGACGCCGCCGTCGAAAGTCTACGTCAACGACATTGACATTTACACCCACTTCGATTCGATCCGCAACGAGATCGGCTTCGTCCCGCAAAAAGACATCATCCACATGGAGTTGACGATCTATCAGGCGCTGGACTACGCCGCGCAGTTGCGTATGCCGGCGGACACCTCCGCGGAGGAACGCCACAAGCGCGTGATGGAAGTGCTTGCCGATTTAGATCTCACCCATCGCAAGGATGTGCAGATCAGCGGACTCAGCGGCGGACAACAAAAACGCGTCTCCATCGGGGTCGAGTTGCTCACCAAACCCGGCCTTTTCTTCCTCGACGAGCCTACCTCCGGTCTCGACCCCGGCACCGAAACCGCGCTCATGCAACTCATGCGCCGCCTCGCCGATCAGGGGCGCACGATCATCCTCATCACACACGCCACGAAAAATGTGATGCTCGCCGACAAAGTCATCTTCCTCGCGCGCGGAGGCTTCCTCGCGTGGTTCGGTCCGCCGGATGAAGCGCTGGCATACTTCGACCAACATCGCTCCGAACGCGAACGCCGCGCCGGCAAGATCGAGTTCGATGAGATCTACGCCATCCTCGACGATCAAACCAAAGGCAAAGCGCCGGAATGGGCGCAGCGTTACCGCGAAAGCCGGGCATATCAGGATTATGTCGTCAAACCGCTTGCCGGGAAACTCTCGCCCAAAGGCGAGCCGACGGTTCAACAAACTCCGCAAAAACCCCAGCCAAAAGCGGGAGCCTCGGCGAAGAAAGTCTCCTCACTCAAACAATTCTTCGTGCTTTCGGCGCGCAACATCAAGATCCTCACACGCGACAAATTCGCCCTCGGTCTCATGCTCGCCACCGCCCCGCTCGTGAGCCTGCTCGACGTGGTGCTCGCCGCCGTGATGGGACGCAATCCCTTCGCCTTCGCCGATGGAGATATCGCCCGCGTCATGATCACGCTCTTCCTCATGACCATCTACGGCGTGATGGTAGGAGGCATTTCGCAAATGCGCGAGATCGTCAAGGAAGCGGATATCTACAAACGCGAACGCCTCGTCAACCTGAAGATCCTGCCGTATGTCATGTCCAAAGTTTGGGTGGCGGCGCTGCTCGCGTTCTATCAGGCGGCGGCGTACACCATCGTTCATTACCTCGCGTTCTCGATGCCCGGCGGCGCGCTGGAATTCGCGCAGATCTACATCACGATGACCCTCGCCACCCTCGCCGGCATGATGCTCGGCTTATTCGCCTCCGCCCTCGCGCCGAACGCCAGTTCCGCGCCGCTAATGGTGATCATCCTCATGCTTCCGCAGATCGTGCTGGGCGGCGCGCTCATCCCCGTGCCAGAATTCATAAGCGCGCCCACCTCCACCCGCTGGGCGTTCGAAGCGCTAATGAGCATCACCGGCTCCGGTTCGGACGTGGCGGCAGACCTGTGCTGGAAACTCGACCCCGCCGCGCAAAACGCGTTAACCCTCGAAGACAAACTCAAACCCATCGGCGACCAGCCGCAGGGATGCCGGTGCATGGGTGTGAACATGCTCCACGAGTCATCCTGCAATCACCCGGGCTTGGGCAGGTTCCGCATCCCCGCCATCGATGAGCCGCTGCCGGTCGAACCGGCGCCGCTCCCGCCGGAACCCGAGCAACCGATCCAGCCGGAGAATCAATCCGACAACATCGCCATGGCAGAGTTCTTCGCCAAGCTACAAGACTATGAGATCCAAGTGGAGGCGTATAAACTCCAGGTGGAACAATACCAGCGCGACCGCGTCGCCTACGAAACCAGGCGCGCCGAATTACAAGTGGCTGTCGCGCCAGCCGAAGGCGTGGTGCGAAATTTCTACACCAACTTCCCGTTCATGTACGTGAACAAGCAGGATACAGCCACCTACTACGCCAAGATCGGCAAGACCTGGGTCATTCAGGGCGCCATCTGCCTGATCCTGTTCGTCGCCATTCTCTACCTGCAAAAGCGGAAGGACGTGGTGTAACGTCATGCAAACAAATCGAACGCCCATCATCGTCGTCCTGCTGGCGATGCTGACCGCTTCTCTCGCCTGCGGGTCTGGTTCCACCACCGGGGCAGATGCCACCGTGCAAGCGCTCAACACGCAGATCCTCGAAACCGCCACCGCCGCCGCGCTTGCCAATGTGAACGCGAACGCCGCCGTGGAAACAGCGCGGGCGCAAGCCATCAGCCAATCGAAGCCTGCCGAGTTAACCGCCACCGCCGAGGCATTCGCGCCGCGCCTGGCAGAGTTGAGCAAGTACGGCGTCGACCCGGCGGAGGGGCGCCTGGGCTGGGCGCATCCTCCCGTCACGCTCGACGCGTCCGGGTTCCGACAATTCGAATACATCAACTACTTTATCGGCACAGTCGCCACAGACTTCGTTGTCTCCATGGATATCACTTGGGATATTGTCGGCAGTATCGCCGGATGCGGGTTCGTTCTGCGCTCAGACGGCAACAGCCTGGCGCTCAACCAATACATGGTCATCATGTCGCGCGTGGCGAGCGGGCACGTGGTGTTCGTCACCATGTCGAACGGCGAGGTGGTGAACTACCGCGACATCTATGCCCGCTATACCGATAAAAGTTTCAGCTGGGAAAACCTCGCCACCAACCGCCTGACCGTGGTTGGGCGCGGCAATACTTTTTCCATCTACACCAACGACATCCTGATCGGCGAAGTGGACCCGACCCAGCCGCCCAAACTCCCCATCCTGCCGCCGGAACCGGAACGCCCCGCCGACGCGAACAACGCCCAGGCAATGCAAGCCTACAAACAAAACAAGGCAGAATATGACAACGTGGTGAGTGAGATGAACTCACAGTATGCCCAGCGTTTAAACGCCTTCAACACCTCGGATAAAATTTTCGATAAGGGATTTATTGCCATGGTGGCGTTGAGCGAATCGGGGCGCAAAACGCAATGCCAGTTCAACAACGGCTGGCTGTATTTGATCGACTAATGCAAGGCAGAAGCGCAAAGTGAACCTCGCGGTGCGAGGACCAGCAATTGATCTCATACCAGAAATCCCAAAGGGATGGCATGGGGTTATGACAAAAGAAAAAATCTGCGTTTTCTGCGTTCATCAGCGTCCAAAATGGTTCGTTCGGCTTATTGTCGATAAAGTTTAATCTGTAAGCGCAAAGTGAACTTCCCTGGCACGTACGCGTCAGCGCAGTGTGCGGCACGCGGACCAGCCGTCACTGGGGAGGGGAAGCGAAGGCAAATCTCATAAATGATTTGTGTTATCATGAACGCTTCCCACGCGGACTTTTTTCACATAAAGGAATCTTTATTCCGGAGAGAACGAAATGGCAAAGTCATCACTGATCGGTAAAACCATTGGCAAGCGTTACGTCATCGAGGAAATGCTTGGTCAGGGCGGCATGTCGGCGGTGTATAAAGCCACCGATCCGAACCTGAAGCGCGTGGTCGCCATCAAGGTCATCCACTCGCATCTTTCTGATAACCCGGATTTTGTAAGACGGTTCGAGGAGGAAGCTTCGTCTGTGGCGCAGTTGCGTCACCACGGCATCATCCTCGTGCACGATTTTAACAAGGACGAAGAACTCGACCTGTATTACATGGTGCTTGAGTTCGTGCCGGGCGAAACCATTCAGGACCATCTCAAGCGCCTCAACGATCAGGGCAGAAAATTATCGGTGTCCAAAGCCATGGAATACATGGCAAACATCTGCGACGCCGTAGACTACGCCCACCAGCGCGGCATGATCCACCGCGACATCAAGCCCGCAAACCTGATGCTCACCACCAGCGGTCAAGCCATCCTCATGGATTTCGGCATTGCCAAGATCGTCGGCGGCACACGGCACACCGCCACCGGCGCGGTTGTGGGCACGGCAATGTACATGTCGCCGGAGCAGATCAAAGGCGAACAGCCAGACCGCCGCTCGGATATTTACTCGCTCGGTGTGACGTTGTTCGAAATGCTCAGCGGCAAGCCGCCCTTCGACGCCGATTCGGCGATGACGTTGATGATGATGCACATCAACGACCCGGTGCCCAACCCGCAAAAGTTGAATCCTGAAATCCCCGAAGCATTGGTGAATGTGGTCAATAAGGCGCTGGAAAAAGACCCCGCCGACCGTTACCAGACTGCCGCGCAAATGGCGGCGGCGCTCCGCAATGTGCTGGCGGGGCGCGCGACTGGACCTGTCCCTTCGTCCCATTCGACGATGGTCGAAGACGCCCCAACCATGGCGAAAAGCAAAAGGGCGACGAGCGTTGAGCCGGTCAGCGCGCCGCGCGGGACGGTGGTCGAAAGTAGTCCGATGCAACAACCGATACGCGGCACGATGGTCGAAAGCGCGCCGCAACAGACCCCGTACACCGCGCCCAGCCAGCCGACATCCAAACCAAGATCGCGCTCGCTCGTGCCGATCCTCGCCGGCGTGGTCATTGTGTTTGTCTGTCTTGCAATCGGCGGATTTTTCCTCTTCAACCAATTCCTCGGCGGAGGAAATGCGACGGAGCCGCCGGTCATCCCGACGAACACACAGGAACTCGCCACCGAAGCCCCGCTCGTGATCGTCGAGTCCCCCACCTTAAGCGTGACCGATACTCCCGCCGCGCCTCCGACTGCCGTTATCCCGCCGGGACCCTACGCGCGCATCAACTCGATCACGATCGATTCAAACAACCGCTACGTTGTTGAATACGAGACCTTTGAGTTTACCGAACAGTTGCCCGGCATGCACATTCACTTTTTCTTCAACACCGTCTCGCTACAAAACGCCGGGTCACCGGGTTCGGGTCCGTGGATTCTCTATGGCGGCCCGCGCCCTTTTAGCGGGTATCGGGTCTCGGACAAGCCCGCCGCGGCGACTCAGATGTGCGCCCGCGTGGCAAATTCGAATCATTCGCTGAACGGACTCGAAAGCGGCAACTGTGTGGATCTGCCGCCAAGCCCGTAATTAGTATTGAATTGCAAAACGGCGACCTGTTGGGTCGCCGTTTTTTGTTTGATTTTTACTACCGTACATCGCGCCAAATTATGTCGTTGCGAGCCGCCGATTGGTTGTCGAGCTTGTCGAGACACTTGGTTTTTGGCGGCGAAGCAATCTCATTTTCAACAGAAAAATCCCTCCAAGAGGAGATTGCTTCGTCGGGAAGAGCAAAGCCCCTCCTCGCAACGACATTTGCGCGGTAGAGAAGTTTGATTATCAAATGTGATGTCTTGAGGAGTGTAGTCGTCGCGACCAAAGAGTCTTGATCGGCACGGTAGAGATTCTTCGTGGCGCTTTGCGCCACTCAGAATGACATGGGTATCTTTGATTATCTTACACTTTCAAAATCGGGACGCTGATTCACGCTGAAAACGCAGACCGCGAAGCGTCTTTTTGAATCAGCGAAATCAGCGTTTTTCTGCGTCCAAAAATCCTTGCGTAAGGTAATCAGCGGGTATCTTATTTAATCGCCCGTTTTGTGATCGAATCCAGCAGAAAGTCAATCAGATAGTGATTGACCTCATCCGCCGCGTCGAGGTGTACCCAGTGAGTCGCTTCGGGGAAGAGGATCAGATTGCCTTCGTCGCAGTAATCCATGCTGGGGCGCGCCATGCGATGACTAAGCGCGAAGTCTTTCATGCCCCACATCATCAACGCGCGGACTTTGACGCGCACATCCTCAGGCAGTTGCGGTGGGTGTTGCACGATGGCGCGATACCAATTCAACATGGAGGTTATCGCATCGGGCTGTGACCACGCCTCTTTGTATTTCTCCATATCCGCGTCGGTATACGAATTCTTTTTCGCGGAACCTTGCACGGCGCGCGCCAGTCTGCGGAAGTTGTTGGTGGTGAATATTTTTTCAGGCAGCCAGGGGATTTGAAAGAATCCCACGTACCACGAACGACGCATCTGCTCGAAATCGCGGCGCAGAAATTTTTGCATCACGGCGGGATGCGGCACGTTCATCACCGTCAGCTTGTGTAATTTCTCAGGGTGAGTAACAGCCAGCGTCCACGCGACGACCGCTCCCCAGTCGTGTCCTACGAGATTGACCTTTTCATAATCCAACGCTTTGATCAAGCCCAGCACATCATCCACCAGCGTGAAAACGTCGTAATCTTTTTTATCTTTCGGTTTGTCGCTCAGGTTGTAGCCGCGCTGGTCAGGGACGATGACGCGGCATCCCGCCTTCACGAGCGCGGGAATTTGTTTCCTCCACCCATACCAAAATTCAGGAAAGCCATGCAAGAGAATGACAGGGATTCCGCTTTTCGGTCCCGCCTGCACAACGCGCAAGCGGATGCCATTGGTGTTGATGTAACTGTGTTCAAGTTCCATTCAGGTAACGCCTCAATCTTTGGACGCTGATGCGCGCTGAAGCCGCAGATTTTTTCTTTTTTGAATCAGCGGTCTCAGCGTTTTTCAGCGTCCAAGCTTTTTCTAAAACGAGGCGAGATTGTACCAAAGAATGGGGGGTGAACTTAAATTCTCAGTGAGCGTTTAGGTTATTGCGTGGGTTTCGTAGGGAAAGCGTGGGGAAAAAGCAAAACTTTCGAACAGGTTGTTAAATTATCCTGTTTTGATTTGCTTTACCCAGCCTTGAATTATTTTTTTCACTTCCGCCCATCTCACATCCCATAACATCTTGGGCATGCGTTCGTTTTCAGCGTCATCGAAATATACCAGTCCGTATAGAACATGGCCGACATCTCGCACTTTGAACTTTTTTTGATACATGCTAAGCATTTCTTTCAGGCTAAACTTCTCCAAACCTAAAACCAATATATCGCAAAAGTCCTTGCGCGCGCCTCGTTGCGCGATGGCGGACAGTTTCATGCAGGCGAGGTCCTCGAGCGAAGCTAAAGAGCAATCCATTTCCTCCCAATGGAGAAGCGGTTTGAGCAACGGATAGTGAAATTCCAAAAAGGACACACGCACCTTTGCAATGGAGCCGTGCAGCGTCCCAGACGCGGTCTGGTCTGTTTTGAAATCAACGCCAGCTTTGCGGAGTTTCTGCGCCAAGGTTAACGCATCCCCCATATCGTTTGAAGTGAACCAATCCAAATCCACTGACAGACGGTGACCGAAGTGGATCGCCAGCGCCGTGCCGCCTGCGAGATAATATCCATTCTTCCGCAGGGTTGACCCTGTTTGCTTAAGAACTGAAATCTGATTTTTCCCCAACCCTTCCAGGTGGAATTTCATCTCTGCCCCCAAGGGTTGTTGCGTGAAACTTTAACCCAGCCATTGACTCGTCTTGTGGGAATATCCAACATCAAACCCCAAAACCGTAATTGCCGCGGACTCAACCCGCGTCCGCGGTGCGCGATTAACCACGCGCGAAGATCGCCATCGCTGATATGTCTTCTCAGCCATCGGATACTATCCCATGAGCCGCTTGTGAGCAGGCGGCGGATGATCAGGTCGCGGTCTGTTTTGAGCGAGAGTTTTGCAGAGGGATAGTCCCAGAAGTAGGAGCGCACACTCTTTGGCAGGGAGGGATTGATAGCCATACGTTAATTATATCGCAGGCAAAGAATCTTTTCAGCATCCCGCATTCACCAACGCAGGGATTTGTTTCCTCCACCCATACCAAAATTCGGGAAAGCCGTGCAAGAGAATGACAGGGATTCCGCTTTTCGGTCCCGCCTGAACAACGTGCAAGCGGATCCCGTTGGTGTTGATATAACTATGTTCAAGTTCCATTCGGGTAGCGCCTCCAAACTGGAAATGGTTATGTAGCCACAGAGATCACACATCGTCCCGATGTCCTTCGGGAAAGATTTTGAGATTTCTCTCAGAGAACTCTGTGCGTTCTGTGGCTAAGAATTCTCACCATTCCAAAAAACGAGGCGGGATTGTATCAGATTATGGATCCTATTGATTACACAGAATATCAGTTATCAGTCGCCGAGATAGTCCAGCCGTATTACCTTTCATCTTTGCAACCTAACAAGCCTGAAAATGGTGGAATCCTGATTTGCCCGTACAATCCTGCCGCTTCATTTGAGGCAATCTTGATGTATCAACAGGAAAGAACATGCAAGGCAAATCTGATCTTATCTATATTAAACGCAAGACGCTCTTGTTTCTTTTTAGCGCCTTCCTCGTATTAGGACTTGCAACACCCGTATTAGCGGACTACCTCGGTCCTGACCGTACCACTACTGAAAGTTATGAGGACACGTATGATTATGGCGTATGGGCTCGCGACAACAATACGATTCCATATTGCCTCGATAAAAAGGGAAATAAAGCAGACGATTGCATCGTTTGTGAATGGAAGCGTAAGCCGGGCAATGCCTGCGGCGACGCGACCTATTGGTACACACTCGGCACAAAGTCGGAGATCGTGGAAACGACAGTCAATCTGCCTCCCGCGATCATCAGCAGTTCCCTGCAAAACTGCACGTTGAATAACGGCTGGTGTGTCACCGCTCCCGAACTATCTTTGAATGGAAGCGAACCATTATCGGGCTACACCATCCTTGCTATCGAAGGTTCGCTCAATGGACAAGTCTTCGCCTGTTCAGGAAGCAGTTGCAGTGTTCCTTTGAACGAGGGCAGTAACGATTTTTCTTTTTGGGCGTTATCTTCTTATGGCGACAGTTCGACGATGGGAACCGCCTCCGCCAAAGTGGATACTGTTTCACCATCCGTTGGACTCGACCTCAGCGGTTCAAACGGGACGAACGGCTGGTTCGTCTCCCTGACCACTGTTTCTGCCGCTGGTTCTGATTCCACATCGGGTTTATCAAACATATTGCTCTCTGTGAACAATGGAATATGGCAATCCTCCGCGACATTGAATGAAGGGGTCTACAATGTTGATGTGCAGGCAGAAGACAACGCAGGGAATATCTCCAATTCTTCAACGACTATTTCTGTAGATACAACTACCCCAATGATTGATGTATCGGTGAATGGAACAGCAGGTAACAATGGGTGGTATAGTTCGAGCATGCAAGTCACAGCAACTGCAAACGATGCGACCTCAGGTATCGGCACGCTGGAAGCCTCAATAGACAGCGGCGTATACGTCAATTACCGATCCCCAATTACTTATTCGGATGGCTATCACACGGTTCAGTTCAAAGCGACGGACAAGGCAGGGAACGAAACAGAAACCTCCGTGCAAGAGTTTTATGTAGACACAATTGCTCCCGCCGTTGATCTGCCTGCTCAGTGGGAAGTAAACGATGTCATCACCTACAAAGTGCAGGATGATGGTAGCGGCTTGTCTGCATTGCGGATCGTCATCGAAGACGAAGATGAGAAGTTTGCCAAAGTCGCGTGGGATGAAATTATTTCAGGAAACAAGTTCAAAGGCGAGATCGTGTGGAACGGGAAGTTCAAAGACGGAACTGTCACTCCTGCTGGCGAATATCTGGTGTGGGTCAAGGTAAGCGATTTTGCAGGCAATGAGCGTATTGCGCTGGGAAGAGTCATTGTCCCCCAACCATTTGCTTCATTCAGCTTGATTCAACCGAATAAATCATCTGGAGAAGTTCCTACTCCGCCTGCTGACTTGTTTGATTCCAAAGATTCATCCCCGTTACCAACAAATCCCAACCCTGATCTTTCGACTTCGCCCAGTGCAAGCTTTGGAGGGTCAGAGATTGGAAACCAACCGACAGCCATGCAATCGTTGAGTCTTGCCTCTGGCGCATCGTCTGCATCCAGCACAACCCCATCCAATATTCTCTGGGGCGCGACCGCCGCAGCCATGCTCGGCGCAACCATGGCTTACGCGCTTGATGAAAGACGCAAACGCAAAGAAAACGAAGCGCGGCGTCAAGCGGAGGTTGCCTCACACAAACACGCGCCGCATCGAGCCAGTCAAAATGAAGAACCGCCAATGACGCGCCAAGAGAAGGAACTTGCCAAACAACGCAAGGAATTGCAAAAGATTTGGGACGCCAACGGCGCGGCGATCTATGAGGCGAATCAGGAATATCAAGCAAAGCATGGGAAAGAAATGGATGCAGGTTCCAGAAGCAAGGCGATCAAGGATGCCACTGTGAATGGTGTCTTC
>Ga0138256_10001302_pt1 | contig 26907 bp, 29 predicted proteins | sample KNB2016incub_MG_FD_105486 | JGI IMG/M metagenome (GOLD analysis project Ga0138256, IMG submission 105486) | Active sludge microbial communities from wastewater in Klosterneuburg, Austria - KNB2014incub_MG | ecosystem: Engineered > WWTP > Activated sludge > Unclassified | place: Austria...
GGCATGGAGCTGAGCCTGTTCAGCCGCGACACCATCGCCATGGCCACGGCCGTCTCCCTGAGCCACGACATGTTCGACGCCGCGCTGATGCTGGGTGTGTGCGACAAGATCGTGCCGGGCCTGCTGATCGGTGCCCTGCACTTCGGGCACCTGCCCACCGTGTTTGTGCCGGCAGGGCCCATGCCCAGCGGCCTGTCCAACAACGCCAAGGCCAAGGTGCGCGAGCAGGCGGCCCAAGGGCTGGCCGGGCGCGCCGAACTGCTCGCCGCCGAAAGCGCCGCCTACCATGGCCCCGGCACCTGCACCTTCTACGGCACCGCCAACAGCAATCAGATGCTGCTCGAGGCGATGGGCCTGCACGTGCCGGGTGCCGCCTTCGTGCACCCGTACGCACCGCTGCGCGAGGCGCTCACGCGCGAGGCCGTGGCCACGGCGCTGGCCATCAGCGCGCGTGCCGGCCAGCGCTTCACGCCCATCGGCCGCCTGGTCGACGAACGCGCGATCGTGAATGCCATGGTGGCGCTGCTGGCCACCGGCGGCAGCACCAACCACCTCATCCACTGGGTGGCGGTGGCGCGCGCCGCCGGCATCGTCATCGACTGGACCGACTTCGCCGATCTCTCGGCCGTGGTGCCGCTGCTGACGCGCGTCTACCCCAACGGCAGCGCCGACGTAAACCAGTTCCAGGCCGCCGGCGGCCCGGGTTTCGTATTGCGCGAACTGCTGCAAAGCGGCTGCCTGCACCCGGACGTGACCACGGTCAGCGAACGCGGCATCAGCGCCTACGGCGAGGTGCCGGCGCTCGAGGGCGAGCGCCTGCGCTGGAGCGCCTTGCCGGCGGCCAGCGGCGACACCGACGTCGTGCGCACGGCGGCCGAACCTTTCTCCGCCACCGGTGGCCTGAAGCTGCTGCGAGGCAACCTGGGCCGCGCCGTGATCAAGACCTCGGCGGTGCCCGACGAACGCCATGTGGTCGAGGCGCCGGCGCGGGTCTTCACCAGTCAGGAAGCCCTGCTGGCCGCGTTCAACGCGGGTGAACTGCAGCGCGACCTGGTGGTGGTGGTGCGCTTCCAGGGGCCGCACGCCAACGGCATGCCCGAACTGCACAAGCTCACGCCGCCGCTGGCGGTGCTGCAAGGCCAGGGCTTCAAGGTGGCGCTGGTGACCGACGGCCGCATGAGCGGCGCCAGCGGCAAGGTGCCGGCCGCCATCCACGTCAGCCCCGAGGCGCTGGCCGGCGGGCCGCTGGCCAAGCTGCGCGACGGTGACCTCATCCGCCTGGACGCCGATGCCGGTGCGCTGCAGGCCCTGGTGGACGAGGCCGAGTGGGCGGCACGCACCCCCGCCGTGGTGCCGCCCGAAGAAGCCGAGGGGCATGCCCACGGCCTGGGTCGCGAACTCTTCGCCGGGCTGCGGCGCAATGTCCTGAGCGCCGAGCAAGGCGCGATCAGCTGGATGTGAACACCATGATGAACACCCTGGAATTGGCCGCCCACGGCCCGGTGATCCCGGTCATCGTGCTCGACCGCGTGGCCGATGCGGTGCCGCTGGCGCGTGCGCTGGTGGCCGGCGGCGTGCGGGTGCTCGAGGTGACGCTGCGCACGCCGGCGGCGCTGGCCTGCATCGAGGCGATTGCGCGCGACGTGCCCGAAGCCATCGTCGGTGCCGGCACCATTCGCTCGGCGGCCGATGCCCGCGCGGCCAAGGCGGCCGGCAGCCTCTTCGGCGTCAGCCCGGGCTATACCTCCGAGGTCGGTACGGCTTGCCGCGACGCCGGCCTGCCGCTGTTGCCGGGCGTGGCCACCGCCAGCGAGGTGATGGCGGCGCAGGCCGACGGCTTGCAGTTCCTGAAATTCTTCCCGGCCACGGCGGCCGGAGGCATCCCGATGCTGAAGGCGCTGGGCGGACCGTTTCCCGACGTCGTGTTCTGCCCCACCGGCGGCATCACGCCCGAGACGGCGCCGCAGTTCCTGGCGCTGCCGAATGTCAAGGTTTGCGGCGGTTCCTGGCTGACGCCGGCCGGCGCCGCGGCCGCCGGCGACTGGAGCCGCATCACGCAACTGGCGCGCGCGGCGACGGCGCTGCGCGGCTGAAGTGCAACAGCCTGTTGGCTGTTTCTGGGTCGCCGAGCCAAGTCCCTCGCGTGCAGGCAGGTCACTCGTCGATCGTGGCAACCGCTTTGCGGCGCAGCGCGGACTGTTTGAAGATTGCCTCCATCTTCAATGCGCGAAACTTCAGAAAGGCAGTCAGCTGCGTCGGATCACCGACCGGCTCGGCCCAATCAAAGCGGTCAATATCCCAGTTTGAGTCTTTGCATTCGTGCACGGCCATGAATGGCGGCACGATGTTGCACACCCCCGCATAAAGCGCCTGAACCTTCCTGATGAAGAGCCCTCGCACTTCGGCGTGGAAGTCGGTAGGCTTTAGCAAGCCCGCCGGCAGGTAGATCGTATTGGTTGGGCAGGTATACAGCCCATGGAGCTTGCCGGCAATCGAAAGTCCCGCAGCGATGTCGAAGTCGGTGGCGGCTCGGTTGCCGTGGTCCTTGTGGTCAGCCAGATGGGCGAGGTTGTAGCCCGGCGGCCCCTTCTTCTGAAAGGGTTTGCCGAGGAAGAGATGGGACCACAGGTGCTTCGGATAGTCGTTGTCGTCCAATTGCAGGGCGCCCTCTGGTGGCTTGCCGTCACTTGCCTTCCGGCCACGGTAAATCGCGATTTCTTCGTTGCCTGCGTAGCGCCTGACCCCCGGGAATGCGCACGGCGAGCCTTCCCACAGATACGCGTTTGCGGGGACGCCGCGGGCGTTCAACTCAGCTCGCCAAGAGTCACCGTGACGTTCATTGTCTTGTGCGATGGTGCGCACGATTTCGGGCTTCAGAAAGCGCGCGTGGCGAGCCAGCACGCGCGCGAGCAGCAGTGAGTCTTCTTCGCTGAGTAGCTCCCACTGCGGCCAATTCCCGAAAGTTGGTTTCGGTAGCCCTGACGGAGGCTTTGGTGAAGGCTTGGGCGGTTCGCCAGCGAGACGGAAATCGCGATAAAGCCTGAGGGCGGCCTTCAACGTGGCCGTTCCGGTGTATTGATTGCCTTCGATGGGCACCTGGTGCCTGACAGGTCGCCCTGCTCGCTGGTCCTCTGTGGAGTACTCGAAGTCCTTCAGCAACGCCGCAAAGGCATCACTCGAGTACGAATCGAGGTCGACACCGTACTTACGTTCGACCCTGGCGCAGTCCGTCGCCCGCGACGCTGCAACGTTTGCCTTTTGGCCGCGCTGCGTCAGCCAGTCGATGAAGTGTTTACGTTGCATCGGCCTCATTCCAAAGTCCTGGTCCGCGCATTTTCGGGTTCGCCTGATCTGCTGCGGTGGGCTACTGTACGGTGGCCTTGTTGCCGGCGGCATCGCCACTTCCGGCTTGCACGCTGGACTCAGGACACATCTCGCGCACGAGTTCGGCGGCGTCTGGCGTGCGATGGCTGTTCAAACCAGAGTACACACGCCGCAGCGAATCGATCATCTGCTCTACCGCGGACGGCCGGACGTCCTGGAAGCGTGGCACGGCCCCGAGGACACGGCCGAGTTCGATCAGAAGGACGTCTTCTTCCCAGCCAGACGTTCGGTGTCGATCCAGGGCATCGGCAAGCGCGTTTCGCACCGACATTGCGATGTCTATGGCGGCAATGATTCGTTCGGGTTCTCTCATGAAAACATCTCCTTCGCCTTCCGTCGAACAAATGAGGTGCATCGACCGTACGTCGCGGGCGGGTTCGTCGTCGCGGCGACTGTGGTCTCATTCACGGCATCTTCCGCCTCCGGTAGCTCAATACGTGAGCCTGCAATTGCGCTCACTGCAGGATCGCCAGCAGCCGGACCTGGTAGGCGGCTTCCGTGCTTTTCCGCGTGTGCGCGACGCTGATCCGAAGTGGTTACGCCCGGTTCAGGCTCAGCCTCGGCGCACCCACCCGGCCATCGGATCGGCGCCCAGGCCTTCGGCCACGCCCAGCCGGTCGGCCTCGCTGCGGTTCTGGCTCACCTTCCACTTGCCGACCAGCCGCGTCAGCGGGATGCGGATGCCGACGATGGCGCGCAGCATCTGCTGCACGTAGTCGCTGGGTGCGTCGTCCACCGCCCAGGGAGTCGGTCTCGTCGCCTCGTGATGGTCGGTCAGCCGGCCGACCAGCGCCCGCAGCCAGGGTGCGTCCTGCACCGCCTCCAGCACGCCGTGGGCGTGCACCACGGTGTAGTTCCAGGTCGGCACCACCTTGTGCGTGGCCGCCTTGCTCGGGTACCACGAAGGCGACACGTAGGCCTGCGGGCCGCCGAAGACGGCCAGCACCGGCTTGCCCGCGGCAGCGCGCCACAACGGGTTGGCGCGAGCCACGTGGCCGAACAGCGTGCCTTGCTCGCCGGCCTTGGCGTCGAACTCCAGCGGCAGGTGGTCGGCGGTGAGACCGCCGTCGCCGAGGCTCACCAGCGCTGCCAGCGGATGCTCGCGCATCAGCGCGTGCAGCGCGGCCGGGTCGAGCTGCGCGAAGTGCGGCGGCAGGTACATCGCGGTTTCATGCGACCCGACGGCGGTCTACCAGCTGCCGACGTTGGGCATCGACACCCACGGCTCGGCCGGGGCCAGCGCGGCGCCGGCCTGCAGCAGTTCGATCGAGATGCCGTCGGGCGAGCGCACGAAGGCCATGCGGCCGTCGCGCGGCGGACGGTTGATGGTCACGCCGTGGTCGGCCAGGCGCCGGCAGGTGGCGTAGATATCGTCCACCGCATAGGCGACGTGGCCGAAATTTCGGCCGCCGGTGTAGGTCTCGGCGCTGCCGTCGGGCGCGGGCCAGTTGTAGGTGAGCTCGATCTGCGCCTCGCGGTTGCCCGGCGCGGCCAGGAAGACCAGCGTATAGCGGCCGGCTTCATGGTCGCGGCGCGACAGCAGTTCCAGGCCCAGGGCGTCGCGGTAGAAATGCAGCGAGGCTTCGATATCGGTCACGCGGACCATGGTGTGCAGATATTTCATGGGCGGCATTGTCGCGCCTGCGCTTCGACCTTGCCGGTGTCGGGCCGCGCCGTGCCGGCCGGTTCAGCCACCCCAGCCCGCCAGGACGGCCAGGCCGAGCAAGGCAAAGACCGCCGCCGCGATGCGGTGCACCCACTCCGCCGGCACCAGCCTCACCGCACGTTCGCCCAGCAGCACCGCCGGCACGTTGGCGATCATCATGCCCAGTGTCGTGCCCACGATGACGGCCTGCAAGGACGGGTACTTCGCGGCCAGCATCACGGTGGCGATCTGCGTCTTGTCGCCCATCTCGGCCAGGAAGAAGGCGACCACGGTGATGCCGAACACGCCCAGCCGGCCGGGGCCGTGACTGGCGCTGGCATCCACCTCGTCGGGCACCAGCATCCACAGCGCGACCGCGAGAAACGAGCCGCCCAGGATCCAGCGCATCCACGCCGGGTCGACGACGCTGGTGAGCCAGGCGCCCAGCCAAGCGGCCAGGGCGTGGTTGGCCAGCGTGGCCACCAGGATGCCGGCGATGATGGGCTTGGGTTGGCGCCAGCGCGCGGCCAGCAGCAGCGCCAGCAACTGCGTCTTGTCGCCGATCTCGCCCAACGCCACTACGCCGGTGGACACGGCGAAGGCTTCGAACATCGTGGCGGCCGATACGGCGCCGGCGCTCAGTCGCGGTCGAGCCAGATCGCCAGGCCCTGGGCATTGAGCTCCAGGTCCATGGCCAGCAGCTGCGCGATGGCGTCGGGCGCCATCGTGCAGCTGTGGGCGGCCAGATGGCGCGTGAAGATCTCCAGCTGGCCGGCCTTGAGCGCCGCGTGGCGCTCGGGCGCATGCCGGCAGGCCCGGCCCAGTGCCACCAGTTCGTCGATCAGCGCCAGCAGCTGCGCCCCCAGCCGCTGCACGTCGCCGATGCGGCCGAAATGCGTGAGGTAGATGCAGCCCGGGTCGGCAGCCAGCAGGCGGCGGATCGAGGCCTGCAGCACCTCCGGTTCGAACTGCACCGGCGTGGTGGTGGGCAGCATCCAGGGCCCGCTTGCGGTGTCGAATTCGCGATAGCTCAGGCCGAAGGTGTCGCCGGTGAACCAGCCGCGCGTGGCCGCGTCCCACACGCAGTGGTGGTGGCGGGCGTGGCCGGGGGTGTCGGCAAAGGCCAGGATGCGGCCGGCCAGTGCCACCGTCATGCCGTCGTGGGTGGCACTGGCGCGCTCGGCGGACACCGGCACCAGGCGACCATAGGAACGCTCCATCTCGGCGGGGCCATAGACCGCCAGCGCCCCTTGCCACAGCGCGCTCGGGTCGACCATGTGGCGCAGCCCACGCGGGTGCACGAGCAGCCGGGCCCGCGGCAGTTCCTGCATCAGCGCGCCGGCGCCGCCGGCGTGGTCCAGATGCACATGCGTGGGGATCACCCAGTCCACGGCGTCGCGCGCCAGGCCCAGGGCTTCCAGCGCCCCCAGCAGGCGCGGCACGGCGTAGGTGGTGCCGGTGTCGACGAAGGCGGCGCGGCCGTCTTGAACGATCAGGTAGGCGGCGTCGAAGCGGTCGCGGTGGAAACCGGTATCGACGGCGTGGATGCCGTCGCCGAGGGCTTCGACATAAGAGGGCAGGGCGGTCGGCATGCGGGAATTGTCCGTGATGGCCCGGCCACCCGAGATCGTTTACTTGTAAAGCACTTCGCTGCGACAATGGTCCGAGGAGACCCAAGGACCATGCGCATCGTCTGCATCGGCGGCGGCCCCGCCGGCCTGTATTTCGCGCTTCTGATGAAGAAGCTGGACCCGGCGCACCGCATCACGGTGGTCGAACGCAACCGGCCCTACGACACCTTCGGCTGGGGCGTGGTGTTCAGCGACGCGACGATGGAAAACATGCGCCTGTGGGACGCCGCGACCGCCGACGCCATCGAGGTGGCGTTCAACCACTGGGACGATATCGAGCTGCATTTCAAGGGCCGCTGCATCCGCAGCGGCGGCCACGGCTTCGTGGGCATCGGACGCAAGAAGCTGCTCAATATCCTGCAGCGGCGCTGCGAGGCGCTCGGCGTGGAGCTGGTGTTCGAGACCGAGGCCGAGTCTGACGCTGACTACCCCGACGCCGACCTCGTGATCGCCAGCGACGGCATCAATTCGCGCATCCGCCAGAAATACGCCGCAGTCTTCCAGCCCGATATCGTGGCGCGGCCGAACCGCTTCATCTGGCTGGGCACGACGCGTCTGTTCGACGCCTTCAACTTCCTGTTCGAGAAGACCGAGCACGGCTGGTTCCAGGCCCATGTGTACAAGTTCGACGACAGCACCACCACCTTCATCGTCGAGACGCCGGAAGACGTTTGGCAAGCCAGCGGCCTGGACCAGGCGAACGTGGAGCAGTCGATCGCATTCTGCGAGCGGCTCTTCGCGCGGCACCTGCAGGGTCACCAGCTGCTGAGCAATGCGCGCCACCTCGACCCGCTCAAGCGCGGCTCGGCCTGGATCAATTTCCAGCGCGTGCGCTGCCGGCAGTGGCACCACTTCAACGGCCGCAGCCACGTGGTGCTGATGGGCGACGCGGTGCACACGGCGCATTTCGCCATCGGCTCGGGCACCAAGCTGGCGCTCGAGGATGCAATCGAATTGACGCGGCTGTTCAAGCAGGCGCACGAGGCCGGCACCGGCGGCGCCGAGGCCATTCCCCAGGTGCTGGAAAGGTACCAGGCCGCGCGCGAGGTCGACGTGCTGCGGCTGCAGAACGCGGCCTGGAATGCGATGGAGTGGTTCGAGGTGGTCGGCACGCGCTATTGCGACCAGTTGCCGCCCGAGCAGTTCATGTACAGCATGCTCACGCGCAGCCAGCGCATCAGCCACGAAAACCTGCGCCTGCGCGACGCGGCCTGGCTGGAGGGTTACGAGCGCTGGTTCGCCGAGCGTGCGCTGCAGGGCGTGCCGGAGGCAGCCCGCGCCGGGTCGACGCTGGCGCCGGGCGTCAAGCCGCCGAGCCCGATGTTCACGCCTTATGCGCTGCGCGGCCTGACCGTGCCCAACCGCGTCGTCGTCTCGCCGATGGCCATGTATTCGGCCCAGGACGGATTGCCCAACGACTTCCACCTGGTGCACTTCGGCGCGCGTGCGCTCGGCGGCGCGGGGCTGCTCTATACCGAGATGACCTGCGTCAGCCCCGACGCACGCATCACGCCGGGCTGCGCCGGACTGTGGAACGATGCGCAGCGTGACGCCTGGAAGCGCATCGTCGATTTCGTGCACGGCCACAGCGGCGCGAAGATGGGCATCCAGCTCGGCCACGCCGGGCGCAAGGGCAGCACCCAGCTCGGCTGGCAGCAGGCCGACGAGCCGTTGGAGTCCGGCAACTGGCCGCTCGTGTCGGCGTCGGCCATTCCCTACGGCCAGAACTCGCAAGTGCCGCGGGAGATGAACCGCGCCGACATGGACCGCATCAGCGCCGACTTCGTCGCCGCCACGCGGCGCGCGGCCGACGCCGGCTTCGACATCCTGGAGCTGCACTGCGCGCACGGCTACCTGCTGTCGAGCTTTCTCTCGCCGCTGACCAACCGGCGCGGCGACGCCTATGGCGGGGCGGTCGAGAACCGCGCGCGCTGGCCGCTGGAAGTGTTCGCCGCCGTGCGCGCCGCCTGGCCGCAGGAGCGGCCAATCTCGGTGCGGCTGAGCTGCCACGACTGGTTTCCCGGCGGCAATACGGCCGATGACGCGGTGGCCCTGGCGCGCCTGTTCAAGGCCGCCGGCGCCGACATCATCGACTGCAGCTCGGGCCAGGTGGTGGCCGAACAGAAGCCGGTCTACGGCCGCATGTACCAGACGCCGTTTGCCGACCGCATCCGCAACGAGGTCGGCATCCCCACCGTGGCCGTGGGCGCCATCTTCGAGGCCGACCACGTGAATATGGTCATCGCCGCCGGCCGTGCCGACCTCTGCGCGGTGGCGCGGCCGCACCTGGCCGACCCGGCCTGGACGCTGCACGAGGCGGCGAAGATCGGGCATGAGGCCATCGCCTGGCCGGTGCAGTATCTGTCGGGCCGCAGCCAGTACGAAACCAACCTGAAGCGAGCCCAGGCATGAATGCAGACCGACGCCCCTTCCAGCACTACGCCGCACGGCATTTCCATTGGCAGTGCAGCGACGACGGCCGCGTGGCCACGATCACGCTGAACCGGCCCGAGAAGAAGAACCCGCTCACCTTCGACAGCTACGCCGAACTGCGCGACCTCTTCCTCGGCCTGCAGCACGCCAGCGACGTGCGCGTGGTGGTGCTCACCGGCGCCGGCGGCAATTTCTGCTCGGGCGGCGACGTGTTCGAGATCATCGAGCCGCTGACGAAGATGCCGGCGCCCGAACTGCTGCGCTTCACGCGCATGACCGGCGACCTGGTGAAGGCGATGAAGCGTGCGCCGCAGCCCGTGGTGGCCGCCATCGACGGCATCTGCGCCGGCGCCGGCGCGATGATCGCGCTGGCTGCCGACCTGCGCCTGGGCACGCCGGCGGCGAAGACGGCCTTCCTGTTCACGCGTGTCGGCCTGGCCGGCGCCGACATGGGCGCCTGCGGGCTGCTGCCGCGTGTCATCGGCCAGGGCCGGGCCACCGAGCTGCTGCTGAACGGCCGCGCGATGAGCGCCGACGAGGGCCTCGCCTGGGGCTTCTTCAATGCGCTGCATGCACGCGACGAACTGCTCACTGCCGCCCAGGCGCAGGCACGGGCGCTCGCCGACGGCCCCTGGTTCGCGCACACCATCACCAAGACCATGCTCAACCAGGAATGGGCCATGGGCATCGAGGAGATGATCGAGAGCGAAGCCCAGGCCCAGGCGCTGTGCATGCTGACGCAGGATTTCAAGCGCGCCTTCGACGCCTTCGCGGCGAAGCAGCAGCCGAAGTTCGAGGGGAATTGAATTGGATCGGCTGGATCATCTGGCGCTGCCCTTCTTCGACGACGGCCACCGCGCGCTGGCCGACGAACTCGACGACTGGGCGGCGCAGCACCTCGTCGGCATCGATCATCACGATACCGACCGCGCCTGCCGTGCCCTGGTTCGTGCGCTGGGCGACGCAGGCTTCCTGCGCCACTGCGTGCCGGCGGCCCACGGTGGCGCCAGCGAGGCGCTGGATTCGCGCGCGCTCGTGGTGTGCCGCGAGACGCTGGCGCGCCACGACGGCCTGGCCGACTTCGCCTTCGCGATGCAAGGCCTGGGCAGCGGCCCGGTCACGCTGGCCGGCAGCGCGGCGCTGCAGGCCGAGGTGCTGCCCCGGGTGGCGCGTGGTGATTGGATCAGCGCCTTCGCGCTGTCGGAGCCCGAGGCGGGTTCCGACGTCGCCGCCATCGCCTGCACGGCGCGTGACGACGGCGATGCCTATGTGCTCGACGGCGAGAAGACCTGGATCAGCAACGGCGGCATCGCCGACTTCTACTGCGTCTTCGCCCGCACCGGCGAAGGCGACGCCGCCACGGGCCGCGGCACGCACGGCCTGAGCGCCTTCCTGGTGCAGGCCGGCACGCCGGGCTTCGAGATCGCCGAGCGCATCGAGGTCATCGCGCCGCACCCGCTGGCGCGGCTGCGCTTCACGGCCTGCCGCGTGCCCAAGGCGCAGTTGCTCGGCGCGCCGGGCGAAGGTTTCAAGCTGGCGATGCGCACGCTGGATATCTTCCGCGCCTCGGTGGCCGCGGCCGCGCTCGGATTTGCACGCCGCGCACTCGACGAGGCGCTGGCCCATGCCCGGGGCCGGCGCATGTTCGGCCAGCATCTGGCCGACTTCCAGCTCAGCCAGGCCACGCTCGGCGACATGGCGGCCGACATCGATGCCGCGGCGCTGCTCACCTACCGCGCCGCCTGGCTGCGCGACCGCGGTGCGGGTGGCGTGAACGGCGGCCGCCGCACCACGCGCGAGGCCGCGATGGCCAAGCTGGTGGCCACCGAGAACGCCCAGCGCGTGATCGACCGCGCCGTCCAGATGCACGGCGGCAGCGGCGTGCGCGTGGGCTCGGTGGTGGAGTCGCTGTACCGCGAGATCCGCGCCCTGCGCATCTACGAAGGCGCTAGCGAAGTGCAGCGGCTGATCATCGGACGCGACCTGCTTTCGGCATGACGCAAGGCCGGGCGACGGCGCGCAGGCGGCGTGCGGTCAGCGCGGCGGCAAGGTCTGCTTGAGCTGCCCTAGCAGCTCGAAGAGTTGCCGCTGCTGCGACGCCGAGAGTCCGGCGAACAACTCCATCACCCAGGCCTCGTGCGCGCGCGCCATGGCGCGGAACTGGCGCCGGCCCTCGGGCGTGAGCTGCACCGTCCACGCCCGGCGGTCGCCCGGGTCGTCTTGGCGTTCGACCAAGCCTTCGGCCACCAGGCGGTCGGTGAGGCCGGTGACGTTGCCGCCGGTCACCATCAGCCGGCGCGAGAGTTCACGCATCTTCATGCCGCCGGGCTGGCGGTCGAGCTGCGCCATCAGGTCGAAGCGCGGCAGCGAACCCTGGAACTGCTCGCGCAGCCGCGTGCGCAGCGGCGCTTCGACGAGGTTGGTGCAGGCCAGCAGGCGCAGCCACAGGCGCAGCGCCATGTGGTCACCGGCGTGGGCGCGGCTCTCGGTGTCGACCTGGGCCGAGTCGCCCGGTGCAGCAGCGGTGCTCACACCGCCCGCGGCTTCACTGCGCGCCGAGCACGATCCACAGCCGCGCGATGTCGGCCGCGCCATCGCTGGCCTTCACGCTGCGCAGGGTTTGCATGGCGGCACCCTTGGCCTTGGGCGACTGGAGCTGGGCCATGCCCAGGCGCAGCTTTGCGTCGTCGGGGTGCTTGAGTCCACCCTTGGCGATGCCTTGCTGGATGAGTTCGATGCCCTTGTCGGCCTCGCCCTGGCTGGCGTAGGCGAAGCCGACGCGCACCAGGCCGTCGCCTTCCTTGAAGCCGGCCGCTTCGGTGGTCAGTTCGGCCATCTTGCCGCGCGCTTCGGCTTCCCGCTTCACGGCCAGGTCGCGCAGCCGCTGATGGCGTGGCGCTTCCGGCCCGGTGCCCAAGGCGCCGGCTTTGTAGCCCTGCTCGATGACGCGCACCGCCTCGGCGGGAAGACCAGCCTGCAAGGCCAGCTGTGCCAGCTCCATGTAGTCCTCGGTCTTGACCAGCGTGCCGCTGGCCAGCCGCAGGCGCAGCACGTCGAGTTCGAAGCGCGGCGAGAAACCGGCCTTGCGCGGCAGGCGCGCGAGGTAAGCGTTCCAGTAGTCCTTCTTCGGGTAGTAGGCCAGCAGCTTGGCCAGCGTGGCGTCGTGGCCCGCGGCGTTGCCGGTGCGCTGCTGGGCGTCGGCCAGGCGCAGCAATTCGCCTTCTTCTGGCCGGCGCCCGGCTTGTTCGGCCGCCGCCACGGCGGCCGCCGCGTCGCGCCCGATCGCGGCATAGTCGCCGCTGGCGGCCTGCAGGTAGCTCTGCAGCTGCTTGGTGGTGGCGGTGTTGTGCCCGGCTTCGATGGCGCGGTTGAGCCACTCGGTGGCCTTGGCGTTGTTGCGCGTCTGAGCATAGGCCGACGCCAGCTGTTCGGCCAGCGGCCCCTTCTCCGCAGCGCCCGCCTTGCCGTAGACCGCTTCCAGGGCCGCGATGGCCGTGGCATTGTCGCCGGCACGCTGCGCAGCCGCGGCCTTCATGCGGTCGATCGTCAGCTGCTCGGCCGCGCTGCGGTTGGGCACGGCCTCGGCCTCCCTCACCTTGGCCAGCGCTTCCTTGGCCTTGCCGGCACGCAGGAGTTCACCCGCCTGCTGCAGCGGCTTGCCGACTTCGGGCCGCAGCGCTTGCGCCGAGGCGGCGCCCAGCCAGCCGGCAGTGATGAGGGCCAGGATGAGGGCGCGCAGGGTCTTCATGGTCGGGAGGCGGGGAGCGGCCAATCGGGTCAGAGGATCGAGAGGGTCACAGGAACTGCTCGTTGCCGACGATCCCGATCTTGGTTACGCCCAGCCGCTGTGCGGTGGCCATGATCATGGCCACGTGCTTGTAGGTGACGAGCTTGTTCGGCCGCAGGTGCACCTCGGGCTGATCGGCCTGCGCGGCCACTGCGGCCAGGCGGGCTTCTATGGCGGCGCGGTCGCCGGCCTCGATGATCTCGCCGTTCCAGCCGATGGTGCCGTCGAAGTCGACGTCGATGCGGATGATCTCGGGTGGCATCGGCGGCGGCGCGGCGTTGTTGGGCACCGGCATGTTCATCTTCACCGCGTGCGTCTGGATCGGGATGGTGATGATGAACATGATGAGCAGCACCAGCATCACGTCGATCAGCGGCGTGGTGTTGATGTCCATCATCACGTCACCGTCCGGGTCGCCCGACGACGTGCCTACGTTCATGGCCATGGTGTTCCGTTCCCTTCCTACTGCCGCACGGCGGGGCCGGCCGGCGGCTCGGTGATGAAGCCCACCTTGTAGATGCCGGCCCGCTGGCAGGCCACGACGACGCGCCCCACCGATTCGTAGCGCACCTCCTGGTCGCCGCGGATGTGCACCTCGGGCTGCGGCTCCTTCACCGATTCCACCTTCAGCCGCGTGACCAGCGTCTCGATGTCGGGCAGCCGCTCGATGCCCCAGAAGACCTCGCCCTCGCGGTTGACCGCGATGACGATGTTCTCGGGCTTGGTCTGCAGCGGGATATTGCGTTCCTGCGGCAGCTCGAGCTTGATCGACTGCGTGACCACGGGAATCGTGATCAGGAAGATGATCAGCAGCACCAGCATCACATCCACGAGTGGCGTGGTGTTGATGGTGTTGTTGAGCTGGTCTTCGCCGCTTTCGTCGGCCGGACCCACGTTCATCGCCATGGCTATTCTCCGGGCTGGCGCCTCAGGCGCTCACCGCTTGCCGGCCAGCAGCACGTTGTGCAGGTCGCCGGCGAAGGCGCGGGTCAGGTCCATGACGCCCTTGTTGCGGCGCAGCAGCCAGTTGTAGCCCATCACCGCGGGCACGGCGACGGCCAGGCCGATGGCGGTCATGATCAGCGCCTCGCCCACCGGGCCGGCCACCTTGTCGATCGAAGCCTGGCCCGAGATGCCGATCTTCACCAGCGCGTTGTAGATGCCCCAGACGGTGCCGAACAGGCCCACGAACGGTGCCGTGGAGCCCACCGTGGCCAGGAACGCCATGCCGTCCTGCAGGCGGCTCTGCACGCTGCCCACGGCACGGTCCATCGACATCGTGATCCAGGTGCTCTTGTCGATGGCCTCGACCATGGTGCCCTCGTGGTGATCGCTGGCCTTGATGCCTTGTTCGGCGATGAAGTGCATGGCCGAGCCGGCCTTCAGCGCGCTGGCGCCGGCGTTCACCGAACTGGCCTTCCAGAAGGTCTCGGCGTCGCTGACCGCGCTCTTCATCATCGAGCGCTGCTCGAACACCTTGGTGAAGATGATGTACCAGCTGCCCATCGACATGATGACCAGGATCACCAGCGTGCCCTTGGCGACATAGTCGCCCTGGCCCCACAGCGCCTGCAGGCCGTAGGGGTTCTCGATCGCCTCCTCGGTCACCGCCGCGGTCGGGGCGGCGGGCGCCGGTGCCTGGGCGGCGGGTGCGGCGGCCGGCTCCGAGGCGGCCTGGGCGAAGGCCAGCAGCGGCAGACTCAGCGCCAGCATGAAACCGGCCAGCAGGGCAGCCAGCGATCTGGCGGCCCACGGGCGCATCTTCGGGAATTGATTCATATACATGTTGACTCCAAAGGAACGGGCGGGCGCGGCCCCTCAGCCGCGCTGTCGGGGAAACGGGATCAGTCGGTGATGCGCCAGACGTAGGTGATGCGCGAGGTCAGCTTCTCGGGCTTTCCGTCCACGGTGCCGGGCGTGCCCTTGCAGTTGCGCACCGCTTCCAGCGCCAGCCGGTCGAGCATCTTGTGCTCGCGCGACGGGCCCGAGGATTTCTCCACCGTGGCCTCCGAGATCTGGCCCGTGGTGTCCATCGTGAACAGGATCGTCGTGCTGCCCTGGGCTTCGGCGCGCCGGGCCGCGGCGTTGTACTCGGGCCGTTCGCAGGCATTCTGGAAGTCGATGCGCGGCTCGGTGCGTGCCGGCGCGCGCGGCGCCGGCGGCGCCGAGGCAGCCACCGCCGGCGCCGGCGTGATGCGCATCGGCGTCACCGGCGGCGCCACCTGCGTGGTGGTGATCGTCGGCGCCGGGGTCGGCGGCGGTGCCACGTTGACCTCGGGCGGCGGCACGAAGGAAGGCGGCGGCGGCGCGAATTTCGGCGGCGGGGGCAGGTTCTCCGGCGGTGGCGGTTCCGGCGGCTTGACTTCCTCGATGATCTTGGTCTCGATCGGCGCCTTGATGACTTCGATCATGCGCTGCGCCAGGCCGGTCACCAGCGCCCAGCCCAACAGCACGTGCAGGGCCACCACGATGCCAAAGCCGATCAGGTGTCGGCCAGGGTTGCGCTGTTGTTGAGCGAAGTCCACTCGATGTCTCCAGTCGACCCGGCGCATGTTTGGCGCAAGGCACTGCAATAACACGTACACGGCACGCGTGCCGATTTCGCCACGATGCAGGCGAAGCCCGCGACTATATCGTGAACCGTGCCCGGCTCGTTCAGGGCATCACCCTAGGCAGGGGGGTATGCCTCCGTGGCGAAACCACCGGTGAGCCGCAAGCCCTGTCGGAGCCACGGCGACGGAACAAGCCGGCTGCCCGCGCGGTGGCGCCGTCAGTTGCCGAGCCACGCCTGCTGCAAGGCCCGCACGGCCGCCGGGACGGCCGCGGGGGCGTCGCAGGCCACGACGCGCCGCGCCGGCATCGAGCGCAGCCAGGTGAGCTGGCGCTTGGCCAGCTGCCGCGTGGCCGCGATGCCGGTTTCGCGCAGCTCGTCCAGGCGCCCCGTGTCCAGCGCCTGCCAGGCCTGTCGGTAGCCGACGCAGCGCATCGACGGCAGCGCCGCATGCAGGTCGCCGCGCGCGCGCAGCGATTTCACTTCGTCCAGCAGTCCCGCGGCCAGCATGACGTCGAAGCGCGCCGCGATGCGCTCGTGCAGCCAGTCGCGCGAGTCGGGTTCCAGCGCGACCAGCGGCGGCGCGCCCGCGGGCGGTGCATGGCGTGTCGCGCCCTGGTGCCAGGCCGACAAGGGCTTGCCGGTGAGCCGCCAGACCTCGAGCGCACGCTGGATGCGCTGCGCATCGGCGGGCGCCAGGCGTGCGGCCGTGGCCGGGTCCACGCGGGCCAGCTCGGCATGCAGCGCCGGCCAGCCGTGCCTGGCGGCCTCGGCGTCGATCTGCTGCCGGATGCCCGCGTCGGCACCGGGAATCTCGTGCAGGCCTTCGCGCAAGGCCTTGAAGTAGAGCATGGTGCCGCCTACCAGCAAGGGCAGGTGCCCGCGCTGGACGATCTCTTCGATCAGGCGCCGCGCATCGGCGGCAAACTGCGCGGCGGAGTAGGCTTGGGCGGGGTCGAGGATGTCGATCAGGTGGTGCGGCACCTCGGCCCTTTCGGTGGCGCTGGGCTTGGCGGTGCCGATGTCCATGCCGCGGTAGACCAGCGCCGAATCGACGCTGATGACCTCCACCACCTGCGAAGGCGCCAGTGCGCGCGCGAAGGCCAGCGCCGCGGCCGTCTTGCCGCTGGCCGTGGGCCCGGCCAGGCACAGCGCGCGCGCCCTCATGGCGTGTGCCGCTGCACCAGGGTCCAGGCCACGGTGGTGGTCACCACGGACCAGAAGCCGATGCCTAAAGCGTAAGGCAGCACGGTGCCGTCCAGCGCCTGCCCGAGCCACAGGCCGACGCCGAAGGCCGTGAGCGCCAGCACGAAGCCGGCCAGCGCCGAGGCCGCCCCCGCGGCGCGCGGAAACGGCCCCACCGCGCCGGCCTGGCCGCAGGGCTGGTGGATGCCGTGGCCGAAGGCGAACAGCCACTGCGGCAGCACGATCGCCCACACCGAATGCACGCCGGCCAGCGCCAGCGTGACGACGAGCACGCCACCGGCCAGCGTGAAGCCGCCGCCGCGCGCCACCGCGCCGCGGATGCCGTGCCGCACGATCCAGCGTCGGCAGACGAAGGTGCCGGCCAGGTAGCTGAGCGAGCCGCTGGCCATGGCCAGTCCGTACCAGCCCGGGCTGAGACCCAGCACGTCGATATAGGTGAACGACGAGCCGGCCAGGATGGTGAACAGCCCGCCGTAGGTGGCCGAGACCAGCAGCGTCCAGGCGATGAAGGTGGGGTGGCGCGCGATCGACCCCCACTGCGCGAGCAAGGGTCCGGCGCGCGTGGCGTCGGGGTTCTTGTGCAGCAGCGTCTCCGGCAGACGCCAGGCGATGAAGGCCAGCGTCAGGGCGCCGAAGGCTGCCACCACGGCCAGCGCCGCACGCCAGCCGCCAAGGGCTGCCACCACGCCGCCCAGCGCCGGCCCGGCAATGGCGATCACGCCCAGCCCCGACAACGCCAGCGACATCACCCGCGCGCCCTCGAGCGGTTCGTAGAGGTCGCGCACGATGGCGCGCGCACACACCACCGCGGCGGCCATGGTGGCGCCTTGCAGCACACGCCACAGCACCAGCCAACCGATGCCGCCGGCGAGCATGCTGCCGATGCTGGCCGCCGTGTACAGCAGCAAGCCGGTGATCAGCACCGGACGCCGGCCGACGCGATCGGCCACCGGGCCCCAGAACATCTGGGCCACGCCGAAGGCCAGGATCAACGCCGACATCGTGAGCTGCGCTGCGCTCATCGGCGCGGCCAGGTCGCGCGCCAGCATGGGCAGTGCCGGCAGGTAGACGTCGGTGGTCACCGGCTGCAGGCCCAGCAGCAAGGCCAGCGCGAAGGCGGCCAGGCGGTGCGAAACGAGCGGGGCGGCGCTGCCCGGTGCCGCTGCTGGCGCCTGGGTCGTTGGGGTCGGGGTCACGTCTTGAACGGAGTCAGCCGCAGGCCGCGTCCCTGCGCAACGAAGTTGGACACGGATCTAGAAGCGTTCGTGGTCGCCCAGGTAGCGCCACTGCCCCACGGGCAGCGCGCCGAGCACGACGCTGCCGATGCGCACGCGCTTCAGGCCCGTCACCTTCAACCCCACCAGCTCGCACATGCGGCGGATCTGGCGCTTCCGGCCTTCGCGCAGCACGAAACGCAACTGGTCCTCGTTGGACCAGCTCACCTGCGCGGGCTTCAGCGGCTGGCCGTCGAGCTCCAGGCCGTGGCGCAGGCGCTGCAACTGGTGCTCGGGCGGCGGACCCGGCTGCACTTGTTCCACGCGCACCAGGTATTCCTTCTCCACCCGCGTCTCGTCGCCGATCAACCGCTTGGCCACGCGTCCGTCCTGGGTGAGCACCAGCAAGCCGGTGGAGTCGATGTCGAGCCGGCCCGCCGGTGCCAGGTGGCGCAGGTGGCCGCGGTCGAAGTGGATGCCGCTGGCGTCTTGTGCCCAGCGCGTGGCCGGCGTGACCAGCACCGACGCCGGCTCGTAGCCGTCCTCGGCCTGGCCGCTGACATAGCCGATGGGTTTGTTGAGCAGCACCGTGACGCGGCGCGCCTGTTCGTTGCGCGCCTTGGGGTCGATGTCGATGCGCACGTCGGGCGCGGCACGCTGGCCGAGCACGGCCAGCCGGCCGTCGACGCGCACCCAGCCAGCTTCGATCCACTCGTCCGCCTCGCGCCGCGACGCGATGCCGCGTTCGGTGATGAGCTTGGAGATGCGCACGCCTTCGATGGCGGGCGGCGGGGCGGTTGGTGTGGCGGGTCGGGGCGCCGCGGGCCGGGTCTGCGTCGGACGCGCTGGATTCGCCGGAGCAGGCCTGGGTGGCGCGCCCGGACGCACCGGGCGGCGGGTGGGGTCGCGGGGCGCGGGGCGCGCGCTGAGTTTCGGGCGATCGGCCATGCCCGGATTGGACCATGGCCGCGCCAGCACGCCGGATCGCGTGAACGGGTATCGTTTACGACAACGCCTCGGATCCACCATGATGCCTCGACGCCCGCTCCTGACCTGTCTGCTGTGGCTGGCGGCCACCGGCGCCAGCGCCGCGCCCGCACTGGCCCCTGCGTTGCAGGCCGAGGTCGACGCCGCCGTGCGCGCCTACGACGCCGGCCGGCTGGCGCCGGCGCGCGACGCCTTCGAGTCGCTGGCGCAGCGGCAGGTGCCGGTGGCACAGTACAACCTGGCGGTGATGCACCTGCGCGGCGAAGTGCCCCAGCCCGATCGGGCGCTGGCCCGCGATCTGCTGCAACGTGCCGCCGCGGGCGGGTTGGTCACGGCCCAGCTGGCGTTGGGGCAGGCGCTGGAAAACGGCGACCTGGGCGAACGCGACCTGCCACTGGCCCATCACTGGTACCAGCTCGCCGCCGCCCATGGCAGCGTCGACGCGCAGCTGGCGGTGGGCACCGCGCACTACCTGGGGCGCGGCCTGCCCAAGGACCCGCAGCGCGCCGCGCACTGGTTCCGCGAAGCCGCCAAGGGCGGTGATGCCGGCGCGATGTACCTGCTGGCCTCGCAATACGAACAAGGTGATGGCGTCGAGCGCGACCTGCGGCTGGCGCGCTACTGGTACGAGCAGGCGGCCCACCAGGGCGACGTGGCGGCTTCGGTCAAGGTGAAGGAACTGGACGCGCGGCTGGCGGCGCCGCCGGCCTGACCACCGCCAGGGCCGGTCCGCCCGGCCCGATCCGCCTTCAGGCCGGTCGGCCCTCGAGCCGCGGCGGCTACAACACCACCTTCACCAGCGGGTGCGTGCTCAGCGTGCGGTACAGCTCGTCGAGCTGGGCACGGCTGGTGGCGGTGACGGTGATCGTCAAGCCCAGGTATTTGCCGGCGCGGCTGGGCCGGCGTTCGATGCTGGCCTCTTCGAAGCCGGGGTCGAAGCGGCGCGCCACGGCCACCACGGCGGCCTCGAAGCCGTCCACTTGCTCGCCCATCACCTTGATCGGAAAGGCGCTGGGGAAGGGAATCAGGCTGTCTTCGACCGGCGCGGCCATCACAGCGACATCGTCAGCTTGGCCTGCTGGTAGGCCTCGTACAGCCGCCCGTACACCGGCCCGGGCTTGCCGCGCAGCGCGCCGTGACCGACGAGTTCGCCATCGATGCGCGTCACCGGCAGGATCTCCTTGGTGGCCGAGCTCAGCATCACCTCGTCGGCGGCCAGCACGTCGGCTTCGGAGATCGGCCGCAGGTTGTAGGCGATGCCGCAGTCCGCGCACAGCTCGCGCAGCAATTCCACACGGATGCCTTCCAGCACATGCTCGCTCTTGGGCGGACCGAGCAGCGCGCCCTCGTGCGCGATCCACACGTTGCTGGCGGCGGCTTCGGTGAGCCAGCCGTCTCGGAACATGATCGTCTCCAGCGCACCATGGTCGGCCGAGATTTGCCGCGCCAGCACGTTGCCCAGCAGGCTGATGCTCTTGATGTCGCCGCGCTCCCAGCGAAAGTCGCGCGCGGTGACGCAGGCCACGCCCTGGTGGCGCTGCTCGGCGCTGGCCGGCTTCATGGGGTTGACCATCATGAAGACGGTGGGCGTCAACCCCGGCGGCATGACATGGTCGCGCGGTGCCACGCCGCGAGTGACCTGGATGTAGACCAGCAGTTCGTCGCTGCCCGTGGCGTCGCCCACCTTCGCCACGAGTTGCCGGCACAAGGCCAGCCACTCGTCGGGCCGGTGCGGGTTCGGAATGCGCAGCTTGGCCAGCGAGCGGTTCAGCCGCGCCATGTGCTCCTCGAAGCGGAACAGGCGCCGGCCGTACACCGGCACCACCTCGTAGACGCCGTCGCCGAAGATGAAACCGCGGTCGAGCACGCTCACCTTGGCCTGCGAGATGGGCGTCGTCTCGCCGTTGAGGTAACACAGCAGATCGGTCATGTCGGTGCGCCGGTTGATGGCCGGGATTGTGTCACGCGGGGTGGCGCAGGCATGCGCTGGCGCACCCCTTGCGCCGGAGTTGCGCTACTGGATCCACAGCCGCAACGAGTCCCAGGCGCGGCCCAGCAGGCCGGCCAGCGGCACGGGTTCCAGCACCACCAGCGGCACCGTGGCCACCGCCGTGCCGGCCGCCGTGTCGACGCGGATGCTGCCCACGCGCTGGCCCGCGGTCAGCGGCGCCACCAGCGGGTCGGTGCGCTCGACGGTGGTCTTGAGCTTGCCGCCTTCGCCCTTGGGCACGGTCACGAAGACGGCGTCGGGTGCGCCGAGCCTGGCCTGCGCGCGTTCGCCCTTCCACACCGGCACCGTGGCCACCGCCTGGCCGGCCTCGAACAGCCGCACCGCGTCCCAGGCCTGCCAGCCCCAGTTGATGAGCTTCTGGCTCTCGCCGGCGCGCGCCTCGCGCGAGGCCGTGCCGAGCACCACGCTGACCAGGCGGCGGCGGCCGTTGGGCATCTCGCGCACGCTGCTGGTGACCAGGCAGTAGCCGGCAGCCTCGGTGTGGCCGGTCTTCATGCCGTCCACCGTCGGGTCGCGGCCGAGCAGCAGGTTGCGGTTGTCCTGCTTGATATTGTTGTAGGTGTACTGCCGTATCGCGTAGAGCGGGTGCAGTTCGGGGTGCTCGGTGATGATCCTGGCAGCCACCAGCGCGACGTCGCGCGCGCTGCTGTAGTGGCCGGACTCGGGCATGCCGGTGACGTTCCTGAACTGCGTATTCTTCAGGCCCCAGGCCTGGCCCTGGCGGTTCATCATGTCGACGAAGTTCTCCACCGTGCCGGCCACGCCTTCGGCCAGCGCCACCGCGGCATCGTTGCCGCTCTGCACGATCAGCCCGCGCAGCAGTTCGCTCACCTTGGGCGTCATCTTGGGGTCGATGAACATCACCGAGGCGCCGCCCTTGCGTTCGTTCCAGGCGCGCACGGACACCGGCAGCGTCTGCTCGAGGTCGAGCTTCTTGTCGCGGATGGCGTTGAACACCAGGTAGGCGGTCATCAGCTTGGTCAGCGAGGCCGGCTCGGCCTGCGCGTCGGCGTCGCGCTCGGCCAGCACCTGATTGCTGGCCAGGTCGATCAGGATGTACTGGCGCGCCGCGATCTCGGGCGGCTGCGGGGTCTGTGCGCGGGGGCTGAGGCTGAAGGCGGAAAGTGCGACGGCAAGAAGGCAGGCAGCAAGGAATCTCATCGGGGCTCAGGAAAAAGTGCGCGGGTGCCAGGCACCCGTGACGATGTGCTTGAGCAGCGTCAGCTGCCCGTGAAAGAAATGGCCAGCGCCGGGGACCACGGTCACCGGCAGCGACTGCGGGCGTGCCCAGTCGAAGACGGCGCCCAGCGGCACCACCTCGTCGGCCTCGCCGTGGATGACCAGCGTATCGGCCGGCACCGGCACCATCGGAAAGGTCTGCACCGCCGGACCCACCAGCACCAGGCGCTCGGCTTGCTCGCCCGCCGGCAACCGCGCGGCGGCCTGCGAGGCGACATAGCCGCCGAAGGAAAAACCGCCCAGCACCAATGGTTGGCCCAGGCCGCGATGGGCATGGATGACGGCCAGCGCGTCGTCGACCTCGCCGAGACCATGGTCCCAGTGGCCGGCCGAGGCGCCGATGCCGCGGAAATTGAAGCGCACGGCCGTATAGCCCAGGGCCACGAAGGTGCGCGCCAGCGTCTGCACGATCTTGTTGTCCAGCGTGCCGCCGTGCAGCGGGTGCGGGTGGCACAGCACCGCCAGGCCGCGCCCGCTGCCATGCGCAGGCGCGTCGATGGCGCACTCCAGGCTGCCGGCGGGGCCGGCGACGGCACGGCGCTCGGTGCGCGGATTCATCGGCCCACGTCGGGCGCCAGCAGCAGCCGTTCGACGACGCGCCCCTGCTTCAGGTGCACGTCCACGATCTCGTCGATGTCGCTCGCGTCGACATAGGTGTACCAGGTGCCCTCGGGGTAGACCACCGCCACCGGCCCGCCGGCGCAGCGGTCCAGGCAGCCGGCCTTGTTGACGCGCACGCCGCCCGGGCCGGCCAGATCCTCGGCCTTGACGCGGGTCTTGCAGTGGTCGAAGGCGGCCTGGGCGCCCTGGCTGGCGCAGCAGGCCTCGCCATTCGTGCGTTCGTTGAGGCAGAAGAACAGATGGTGCTTGTAGTAACTCATGCTCGGGATTGTAGGCAGCGGCTGCGCACGGCCTGTATCGGGCGCTCACCGGCGATGGCCCAGCCGCGACAGCATCCAGACCATCGCCGCGTACGGCCACAGCCAGCCCACCCACTGCGCCAGGCCATGGAAGCGCACGAACTGGCCTTGCTCCCAGGCCTTCAGGCTCTGCGCGAAATACGGGTCGCCGGGCGCCTGTGCCACGCCGACCACCAAGCCCGTGACCACCATCAGTCCCACGCCGGCCACCAGCCGCGTGGGCAGCAGCGCCAGCACCCCGGCCAGCACCAGGCCGAAGGCCAGGCCGGGCAGGGTGGCCGGTGTCAGCCAGGCCAGTGCGTGCGCGGGGCCGTAGTTGAGCAGCGTGGACAGCGTCATGCCGCCGAAGCCCAGCGCGCAGGCACCTGCCGCCATGACCAACCGGCGCCAGCCGGGTGCCATGACGGCGTAGGCCAGCAGGCAGGGCGTGAGCAAGCCGCAGGCGACGATCAGCGCCTCGGCCAGCGGTCGCAGCGGTGTGGCCGCTGGCGCCGGCGCGGCCAGCAGCGTGTGGGCGGTTTCGGCCCAGGGCACGTCCTGCAGCCAGCCGGCCAGGATTTCGCGCAGGCGCTCGCCCACCTGGCCCAGACCGAAGGGCAGCGGTGCCGGAAACAGCAGTGCCACCGGCCACAACGCCAGCAGCGCCAGCGCGCCGGCGCTGTCGCGCGCGAACCAGCGTTCGCGCAGCGCATGCCAGCGGTCCGCCAGCCCCAGGGAGTGCCCCATCCAGGCCAGCAGCGCGCCGCCCAGTGCACCCGCCACGTTCAAGGCCATGTCCTTGAGCGAAGGGTGGCGGCCCACCACGAAGTGCTGCAACACCTCCATGGCGTAGGACAGCAGCGCCGGCGCGCCCAGCGCCAGCAGCAGCGATGGCAGCGTGTGAACGCCGCTGCGCCGCGCCGCGATCAGCAGCAGCGCGCCCAGCGGCAGGTAGCCGAGCAGGTTGAAGGCGCTGTCGACATCGTCGCGCCAGGGCGGCCAGACCAGCGCCGTCATGGTGGTCAGCGTCTGTCCCGGCGGCCAGCGCCAGCCGGTGAAGGGGTACAGGCTGGCGTAGACCACCAGCACCGCGTAGGCCAGCGCCAGCGGTGCGGCCGAACTCCGATGGCGCAGGGCGGCCATCGTCGGCATCAGAAGGGCTTGACCACCACCAGCGCAGGGGCCAGCTTGGCGTGCACCCAGCCGCTGTCGCCGCCCACGCCGCAGCCGAGCCACAAGCAGAACAGGCCCGCGAACCAACTCGCGACGAAGACGATGTGGAAGGCCTTGATCCAGAGGGTCGCGCTGCTCATCGCGCCGCATTATCGCGAGGCTCTCCGCCGGGCAAGAAAAAAGGCCCCGGCGTGAAGCCGGGGCCTGCAAGCCTTATCGCTGTCATCACGCTAAGGCACCTGCTCAGGGAGGAAAAGCAGGGAATGACAGCCTCGCAGCTATCATTCGCCGGCCACTTTAGCAGATCGAAAACGCGCCCGCCAGACCGGTTAGCCCCCCCCAGCGCGAGGTGTGGCAGGGCCGCAGGAGACCTCCGTTGATCACACCACCGCCCTATCCCGCCAGCCGCCCGCGCCGCCTGCGGCGCGACGCCTTCACGCGCGACCTGGTCCGCGAACACCGCCTGGCGGCGGCCGACTTCATCCTGCCCGTGTTCGTGCTCGACGGCCAGCGTCAGGTGCAGGACGTGGCCAGCATGCCCGGCGTGCAGCGGCGCAGCGTCGACGGCCTGTTCGCCGTTGCCGAGGAATGCGTGGCGCTGGGCATTCCGGTGATGGCGCTGTTTCCGGTCATCGAAGCTTCGCTGAAGACACCCGACGGCGCCGAGGCCACCAACCCGCAAGGCCTGGTGCCGCGTGCGGTGCGCGAACTGAAGAAACGCTTTCCGCAGCTCGGACTGCTCACCGACGTGGCGCTGGACCCGTTCACCAGCCACGGCCAGGACGGGTTGCTCGACGACACCGGCTACATCGTCAACGACGAGACGGTGGCGGTGCTGACGCGCCAGGCGCTGGTGCAGGCCGAGGCCGGCGTGGACATCGTCGCCCCCAGCGACATGATGGACGGGCGCATCGGTGCCATCCGCAGCGCGCTCGAATCGCACCGCCTGGTGCACACCCGCATCATGGCCTACAGCGCCAAATACGCCAGCGCCTTCTACGGCCCCTTCCGCGACGCCGTGGGCAGCGCGGGCCATCTGGGCAAGAGCGACAAGAAGGTCTACCAGATGGACCCCGGCAACAGCGACGAGGCGCTGCGGGAGGTGGCGCTGGACATCGCCGAAGGCGCCGACATGGTGATGGTCAAGCCCGGCATGCCCTACCTGGACATCGTGCGCCGCGTGAAGGACACATTCCGCATGCCCACCTTTGCCTACCAGGTGAGCGGTGAATATTCCATGCTCAAGGCCGCCGCCACCAACGGCTGGCTCGACCACGACGCGGTGATGATGGAAGCGCTGCTGGCCTTCAGGCGTGCCGGCGCCGACGGCGTGCTGAGCTATTTCGCCCTCGAAGCGGCGCGCCTGCTGCAGCGCGGCTGATGCGCATCTTCCACGTCAGCGGCGAGCAGTTCACCGAACTCCACGCGCTGCCCGAGAGCCTGCCCGCGACCGGCTTCCTGTGGCTGGGCACCTCGCGCCGGGTCTTCGAGCTGCGCAGCGCGGAGGTGCAGGCCGCGCTGCAGCGCTGGGGCGCCGGCCAGCTGGTCGACCTGCATGTCTCCGACCTGCTGAACAACCAGCTGCCCAGCCACTTCGACTACACCTCGTGGTACGACCTGATGGTGTTCCGCCGCCTGGCGGCCGGGGCCGGCAGCCAGGATCTGTTCGTCGACGACCGCCACGGCACGCTGGCCTCGGCCAAGCGCGCGCTGGACGCCATCGACACCAGCCCGGTGGGCTTTGCCGTCTTCGATCGCGTACTCGTCACCGTGCACCCCACCGACTGCGCGGTGCGCGACTATTTCGCCCAGCGCTATCTGTCGCTCGGCACGGCAGCGGAAAGCCGCGGCGCGTCACGCCTGCCGAGCAACCCGCCGGACCTGATGCTGCGCATGGTCAACCACATGATCGACAGCTACCTGGACCTGCGGCGCCTGCTCACCCGGCAGCTCGGCACGCTGCAGCAGGAATTGCTGGACCCGCGCAGCCGCTTCAACGACTGGCAGGTGCTGCTGGACAGCCGCAACGCGCTGAACATGCTGGAAGACACCTGCGAGGACCAGCGCAGCGCGCTGCAGGAGTGGATCGACGCGCTGGACGAATGGCCCGAGGAGACCGACAAGCAGGCACGGCGCGAACGAGAATTGCTGCGCGTGCGCTCGCGCGACGCGCTCGAACACGTGGAACGCGTGCTGGGCCACGTGCGCCGCCTGGAGCAGAGCGCCGAGACCGCGGTGCAGATGCACTTCTCGGCGCTGGGCCACCGCACCAACGACATCATGCGCACGCTGACGGTGCTGACGGCCGTCTTCCTGCCGCTGAACCTGATCACCGGCTTCTTCGGCATGAACTTCGACTTCCTGCCGCTGATCCACACCGCCGACGGCTTCTGGTTCGCCTTCTGGGCCATGGTGATGGTCGGCGCGGGGCTGGTGGCCTATTTCTGGCGCAAACGCTATCTGGGCCGCGGCCACCCCTGAAGTCACCACCGGCCCATCCGCAGTCTCGTCCCTGGTGCCGTGGCGCCAATCGCCACGACCGGCGCTGAAGCGCTTTCGCTACAACGGGCGCTGAAGCGCTTTCGCTACAACGGGCGCTGTCGCGCTCTTCGCTACAACTGGCGCTGACGCGCCAGGGGCGGGTTCTTCGCGAAATAGCGCCTGATGCCCGTGGCCAAGGCGTCGACCAGCCTGGCGCGGTAGGCCGGGTCGCGCAACTGCGCCTCCTCTTCCGGGTTGGAGATGAA
>Ga0138256_10001303_pt1 | contig 26893 bp, 21 predicted proteins | sample KNB2016incub_MG_FD_105486 | JGI IMG/M metagenome (GOLD analysis project Ga0138256, IMG submission 105486) | Active sludge microbial communities from wastewater in Klosterneuburg, Austria - KNB2014incub_MG | ecosystem: Engineered > WWTP > Activated sludge > Unclassified | place: Austria...
CGAAGTCGTGAAGTCGATGATGGTCGACTTCGAGCGCGAACACCCGGAGATTCGCGTGCGTGTGCAGCAGCTGCCGTGGAGCGCCGCACACGAGAAGCTGCTGACGGCGCACGTTGGTGATGTCACCCCCGATCTGGCGCAGATCGGCAATACGTGGGTGCCGGAGTTTGTTGCGTTGCGTGCGCTCGAACCGCTCTCCGCGAGAGCCGCGACGTCGGCAACCGTTACCGAGACCGCCTTTTTCCCGGGCATCTGGGCCACCAACGTCGTGGCCGATACGCTGTGGGGCATCCCGTGGTACGTGGATACGCGCCTCATGTATTACCGCAGCGATCTGCTCCGTGCCGCCGGTGTACAGAACGTCCCCACCACGTGGGACGCATGGCGCCGTGCGATGGAAGCGGTGCAGCGCACGCAAGGCAAGAGCACGAGCGGCGATCAGACCTATGGTGCGTTCCTGCCGACGAACGAATGGAACGTTCCCATCATTCTCGGACTGCAAGCCGGGTCGGCGCTGCTGCGCGACGAGGACACCCGCGGGGCGTTCAGTCAGCCGGAGTTCCGTCGCGCGTTCGAGTTTTTCACTGCACTCTATCGCGACGGACTGGCGCCCAAGTACGGCAGCAACGATATCGCCAACCTGTATCAGGAGTTCGCGCGCGGGCGCTTTGTGTTCTACATCTCGGGTCCGTGGCAGATTGGCGAGTTTTCGCGTCGACTGCCGCCCGAACTCAAGAATGCGTGGGCGACCGCGCCGATGCCCGGCCCGACGGACGCTGTTCCAGGTCTGTCACTCGCTGGTGGGTCGAGTCTGGTGGTCTTCAAAGATTCCAAACACAAAGCCGCGGCATGGAAACTGGTGGAGTTCCTGTCGCGACCTGATCAGCAGGCGCGCTTCTACGAGCTGACCGGCGACCTGCCGTCGCGGCCGGCAGCGTGGAAGCAGGCCAAACTCGCCGACGCGCCACTCACCCGTGCGTTCTACGAGCAGCTCTTTCACGTGGCGCCGACACCGAAGATTCCCGAGTGGGAGCTGATCGCCACGCGCGTCTTTGAGCGCGTCGAGACCGTCGTGCGCGGCGGCGCCACTGTCGACGATGCATTGCGCGCACTCGACCGCGATGTTGATCGCATTCTCGAAAAGCGGCGCTGGCTGCACAACCGTGTCGCCGCGAAACCACGAGTCACCGACTCCGTGGGCCGCCGGTGATGGCGCGATGAGTCGCTCATGAGTTCCGAGCGCGCACAGAGTCGCGCAGCGTGGACGTTCCTGTCGCCGGCGCTCCTGCTGATTGCGGTCTTCTTTGCCGTGCCGGTGATCGCCGCCTTTCTCTTGGGCTTCACCGACTTCGATCTCTACGCACTGGCCGATCTCGAGACGGTGCGCATCACCGGGGTCGCCAACTATCGCACCCTGCTGACGAGTCCGCTCTTCTGGCAGGCGCTCCGAAACACTGCGGAGTTCGCGCTGATCGGCGGCCCGCTGTCGATCGCCGTTTCGCTCGCCGCGGCGCTGTTGGTCAACGCCAAGGCCACGCGTTTCAAGCCGTTCTTTCGCAGTGTGTTGTTCATGCCGTTCGTCACCACACTTGTCGCCGTCGCCATTGTGTGGCGGTATCTGTACCACCCGCAGTACGGTCTGCTCAACTGGATGCTCGGCGCCGTCGGGATCGGTCCGGTGGACTGGCTTGGCAATCCCACGTTCGCCATGCCCGCCATCATGCTGGTCGCGATCTGGAAAGGGTTTGGCTACAACATGCTGGTCTTCATCGCCGGACTGCAGAATATCCCGGAAGACCTCTACGAAGCGGCGCGGCTCGATGGCGCCACACCGTGGCAGCAATTTCGGCACGTCACGCTGCCGATGCTCCGGCCCACGATGTTCTTTGTCACCATCATCACGATGGTCGGCTTCTTCCAGCTCTTCGCCGAACCGTACGTGATGACGCAGGGTGGACCGCTCCGATCCACCACCAGTCTGGTGCTGTTGATGTATGAGGAAGGTTTCCGGTGGTGGCGCATGGGATATGCCGCCGCCGTCGCGGTGGTGCTGTTCCTCGTGATTCTGAGTTTCACCCTGCTACAGCGCCGTGTGCAGCGGGAGGCGATCTCGTGAATCGCCTGCGCACCGTCCTTCTGCATGCCGCGCTGGGCGTGACGACCATCTTTGCCGTGGCGCCGATGTTGTGGATGTTGTCGGCGTCGTTCATGCCGACGGGATCCGCCAACACCTTTCCGCCGCCGTTGATTCCGCGAAATCCCACACTCGAACACTATCGAGTGCTCTTCGGGCAATTGGCGGTCGGACGCTATCTCTTCAACAGCGCCCTCGTCGCCATCAGCGCGACGGCATTGTCGCTCTTCGTCAACTCGATGGCCGGGTACGCCATCGCCAAGCTTCGGTTTCGCGCGCGTGACCGCGTCTTCCGTACCCTGTCGGCGGCGCTGCTGATTCCGGTGCAGGTCACGATGCTTCCGCTCTTCCTGCTGCTCAAACAGTTGGGACTCGTCAACAGCTACTGGGGCGCGATCATTCCCGCGATCGCCACCATCTTTGGCATCTTCCTCATCCGGCAGTACGCCCTTGGCATCCCCGACGACCTGCTGGATGCGGCGCGCGTCGATGGCGCGAGTGAGTTTCGCATCTACTGGAGCATTGTACTGCCGGTGATTCGGCCCATCCTCGCCACCTTGGCCATCTGGACGTTCCTCGCCTCATGGAATGACTTCCTCTGGCCATTGGTGATCCTCACCGACGATCAGCGATACACGCTGCCGGTGGCGCTGGCGAGTCTCTCCGGTGAACACGTCATGGACGTGGAACTGATGATGGCCGGCGCGGTGATTACCGTACTGCCCGTCATCGCGGTGTTCCTGCTACTGCAGCGGCAGTATGTGCAGGGTGTCATGCAGGGCAGTGTGAAAGGATGAACCGCCGCAGCGTGGTCCTCCGCGCAACACTCGGCGTCGCACTGCTGTGTGCGTCGGCGATGTCGGCGATGTCACTGCGCGCCCAAACGCCGAGACTGCTCGACGACTTCAACGGTGGCGCCGCGTGGCGCGCTTTTCCGTCCGACGGGGTGGCGCTGCAGATCGGCAGCGACGAACGCGGCGTCAGCGGGCGTGCCATGTCGATGCAGTTCGACTTTCAGGGACGTGCCGGCTACGCCATCGCGCGCGGAGCCATCCCGCTCGGCACGCCAGGCGAAAACTGGTCGCTGCGTTTCGCCGTCAAAGGGGCGATGCGTCCCAATACGCTCGAGTTCAAACTCGTGGACGCGAGCGGCGACAACGTCTGGTGGTACACGCTCCCCGAATTCACGCCAACCGCCGAGTGGCAGACGCTTGTCATCCGGCAGCGACAGGTACGGTTTGCGTGGGGGCCGGTTGGCGGAGGGCCGCCGCGCAATATCGCGAGCATCGAGATCGTGGTGACAGCCGGCCAAGGTGGACGCGGGACGCTGTCCATCGACGATCTCATCTTCACGCCGCTGCCGCCCGATGTGCCGGTGGGGGCAATCGCGCAGGTCCGTTCGGGGTCCACCGTGGCCGCCGCTGATGCATTCGCCGCCACCGATGGCAATCCGCGCACGATGTGGATCGCGCCACCTGGCGATTCCGGCGCGATCATACTCGACCTTGGCGGGGTGCGCACCTACGGAGGTGTCGTCGCGCGTTTTGACGATCGCGCGCAACCGGCGCGCGTCGCCGTCGATTCGTCCAACGATGGCGTGCAGTGGCACCCCGCCGATTCCGTTGGTGTGACGCGCGGTGTGGCGATTGTCCCACTGCGCGACGGGAGCTCACGTTTCCTGCGTCTCCGTTTTCCGCGAGCTCGCTTGCCGCGAGCCACCGCTCCATCACCGGTACGCGTCACCGACGTGTCCGTCCGGCCGCTGGAGTTCGCTGAATCGCCATCGGCGTTGCTCGCCAGCATTGCGGCGGTCGACACCAGCGGACGATTCCCGCGCGCTCTGTACGGTCAGCAAACCTACTGGGCCGTGGTTGGGGTAAGCGGCGGACGAAGCGAGGTGCTCTTTTCGGAAGACGGACAGCTCGAGCTGTTCAAGCGAGGCCCGTCGCTCCTGCCCCGCGTCCTGGTGGGCGGGCGGACACTCTCGTGGCGCACTGTGCGCATGTCTCAGTCACTGCGCAGTCGCGTGCGACCCATTCCCACCGTTGTCTGGCGCGACTCGAGTCTGACGCTCGAAATCACCACGCTGGCCGCGGGCACTGCGCCACAGTCCAGTGTGTACGTGCGCTATCGCCTGACCAACACCTCGCCGCGCACAATCACGCCACGCCTCGAACTCGCGTTGCTGCCGCTTCAGGTGAATCCGCTGTGGCAGTTCCTCAACACGCCAGGTGGCGCCGCCCGCGTCGACTCGCTGGCGTGGAACGATGGCAGCTCCGGAGCCCTCGCGGTCAACGGTGTGTCGCGCGTGCTGCCGCTGACCGCACCGTCCAGTGTGACGCTGGCGTCGCTGATCGCACCGGCCACCATCGCGACCGGTCGCGACACCGCTGGCAACGCGAACGCACTGCGTCTGCGCGACCCGCGCGGGCTGGCGGCCGCCACACTGACCTGGCGGATGGATCTCGCGCCGGGCACCTCCGATGACATTGTAGTGCTCGTGCCGCTCGACGGCGCTGGTGATCCGCAGCAGATCGCGCGCGGCGCCCGTCCCGACGTCGCGCGGGCCATGAACGCGCGTCTCGCCGCCGTCGAGCGCACGTGGGCGAAGGATCAGGACGTCGTCACCATCGCCCTGCCGCGGTCGGCGCCGGCGATCAGTGATGCCATCAAAGCCAACCTCGCGTGGATTCTGATCAATCGCGATAGCGCAGGCATTCAGCCGGGTTCACGCAGCTACGAGCGGTCGTGGATTCGTGACGGCGCGCTGACCGCCGAGGTTTTGTTGCGGCTCGGTCGCGTCGAGGAAGCGCGGCAGTTCGCCGAGTGGTATGCACCGTTTCAGTATCCGAGCGGCAAGGTGCCCTGTTGTGTGGATGCGCGAGGCCCCGATCCGGTCGATGAGCATGACAGTCACGGCGAACTGATTCATCTCATTCACGAAGTGTGGCGGTACAGCGGCGACCGCGCGTTTGCGGAACGCATGTGGCCGCATGTGAAGTCCGCGGTGGCGTTCATCGATTCGTTGCGACTCACCCATCGCACGCCCGCGTACGAACGCGACACGCTGCGCAACTATCGCGGACTGTTGCCCGCGTCGATCAGCCACGAGGGGTACTCCGCCAAGCCCATGCATTCCGTCTGGGATGACGGATTTGCCTTGCTCGGTCTGCGTGAGGCCACCGACCTCGCCACCGCGCTCGGGCACGCGGACGACGCACGACGCATGGCGGCATCGCGCGATGAATTCGCCGCCGATCTCTTCGATGCCATCGCGCGCAGCATGGCGCGGCATCGCATCCCGTACATTCCCGGCAGCATCGAGTTGGGCGACTTCGATGCCACGAGCACCACCACGCTGCTCTCGCCGGGCGGAGAACTCGCGCGACTGCCACGCGCCGCTGTCGACTCGACCTTTGCCCGCTATTTCCGCGCCGCGCGTGGACGGGCAAATCCCGACAGTCTCTGGAACGACTATACGCCGTATGAGTGGCGTACCGTCGGTGCACTGGTGCGCCTGGGCTGGAAAACGCAGGCACTGGCGCTGCTCGCGCAGTTCATGAACGATCGACGGCCCACGGCGTGGCAGCAGTGGGCCGAAGTGGTGTGGCGTGATCCGCGTCTGCCAAAGTTCATCGGCGACATGCCCCACACCTGGGTCGGCAGCGACTTCATCCGCTCGGCGCTCGATCTCTTCGCCTACGAGCGTGCCAACGATCAATCGCTGATCATCGGCGCCGGCGTGCCCGCGTCGTGGGTGCGTGAAGAGCAGGGCGTGCGTGTGGACGGACTTCGCACGCCCTGGGGACCGCTCGCGTATCAGATGCGCGCCACCGCCACCACCGTCACCGTCACGTTTGGTGCCGGCATGCGTGTGCCACCGGGTGGACTGGTGGTGATGTCACCGCTCGATAGCCCCGTGGTGAGTGCGCGCGCTGACGGGGTCGAGGTGACGCCGGCATCCGACGGGACGATCATCCTGCATCGTCCCGCGCGGGTGCTCACCATCACGCACCGGGCGACGCCGTGACCAGGCCGGCGTCAAGCAGTGATCCTGCGGTCGGCACGGGCTCGGCGAGGACTTCGCCGTGACTCCGAATGACCCCGCTGTAAAAGTGGGCGCTGGCTTTGGGCGTGCGCTCGAGCGTGTCGTAGTCCACGTGCACGATACCAAAACGTTTGCTGAACCCCAGACTCCACTCGTAGTTGTCGAGCAGCGACCAGGCGAAGTAGCCGCGCAAATCCACGCCGGCCGCGATGGCGTGATGAATCGCACGCAGGTGCGCATGCAGGTAGCGCACGCGCAGCGGATCTTCCACACGTCCGTCGTGCGCCTTGGGCGCGTCGTAAAACGCCGCGCCGTTCTCGGTGATGTAGAGCGGAATGTCGCCGTACTGCGCTTTCACGGAGAGCAGCAGTTTGGTCAGCGAGTCGGGATGGACTTCCCAGCCCGTTTCCGTGTAGGTGTGCGACGGTTGCCGCACCACACCCGCGCGAACGGGCAACGCACTGTCGTCGTTCTTGGTGACCGAGCGCGTGTAGTAGTTGATGCCAAGAAAGTCGATCGGCTGCGCAATCAGATCGAGTGCATCATCGGCATGCGCCGGCCACGCCTCGCCAAACACGTCGCGGAGTTCTGCCGGCCACTGCTTCTTGAACACGGGATCGAGATACTGCCGGTTCATGTACGCGTCGGCGCGCCGCGTGGCCTCGAGGTCGTCCGGGTGATCGGTTGCCGCGTCCTTGGGCTCCAGGTTGACCACCAGCCCGATGCGGCCGTCGTATCCTCCGGCACGATACACCTTCACCGCCGCGCCATGCGCGCGCATCAGATTGATCGAGGCCAGCGGCGCTTCGAACAGATTGCGATGCCCCGGCGCCAGTGCGCCGTGCAGATAGCCGCCGTCGGTGACCACCCAAGGCTCGTTCAGCGTGGCCCACATCTTCACGCGATCGCCAAGCGCATCGAAGCACACACGCGCGTAGTCGGCAAACCAGTCCGCGATATCCGGGTTGAGCCAGCCGCCGCGATCATCCAGCGCCGCCGGCAGGTCCCAGTGAAACAAGGTGGCATTCGGCGTGATGTTCCGCGCCAGCAACCCGTCCACCAGTCGATCGTAGAACGCGATGCCACCGGGATTTTTTGCGCCAACGCCGGTGGGCAGAATGCGGCTCCACGAGATACTGAAGCGGTAGGCATTCAAGCCCAGCTGCGACATGAGCGCCACGTCGTCGGCCCAGCGGGTATAGTGATCACAGGCGATCACGCCGGATTCGCCGTTCATGGTGCGTCCGGGCGAATTGGCAAATCGATGCCAGATGCTGGGACCGGCGCCATCGGCGTGTGGATGTCCCTCGATCTGGTACGCCGATGTGGCGGCGCCCCACAGAAAGTGATCGGGGAATCGAAAGGTTTCACGCATGACGTTGGGAGATGAGATGGCGGACGTAACGCTGCACGGCGTACGCAAGATATACGGGAGTGGCGCCGGCGCTCACGTGGCGGTCCACGGCGTGGACCTCACGGTCACCGACGGTGAATTTCTGGTGCTGGTGGGACCGTCCGGATGCGGCAAGAGCACGATCCTTCGGATGATCGCTGGATTGGAGGCGATCTCCGAAGGCGAGCTGCGCATTGGCGGCACACGCGTCAACGATGTCGCACCCGGCGCGCGGGATATCGCCATGGTCTTTCAAACCTATGCGCTGTACCCGCACATGACGGTGTACGATAACCTCGACTTTGCGTTGAAGCTGGCCGGCATGCCATCTGCGGACCGCACGACGCGTGTACGCGCCGCCGCCGCCGCGATGCACATCGATGCCCTGCTGCCCCGCTATCCGCGACAGCTCTCCGGCGGTGAGCGGCAGCGCGTCGCCCTCGGACGCGCACTCGTGCGTCAACCCAAGGTCTTCCTGTTCGATGAACCGCTGTCCAATCTCGATGCGCGGTTGCGCGTGGAGATGCGCCGCGAGATCGCCCGCCTGCACCGCGAGCTCGGCACGACGATGATCTATGTCACACACGATCAGATCGAAGCCATGACACTGGGCGATCGGATCGTCGTGCTGCGCGACGGGCGCGTCCAGCAGGTCGATACGCCGTCGGCGCTCTACGCCGAGCCCGCCACCGTCTTTGTGGCCGGATTCATCGGGAGTCCCTCGATGAACCTGCTGCGTGGTGTCGTTTCCACCGACACGCGCGCAGCAGACCCGACGGGGTTCATGGTGTCGAACGGTGCGCAGATGCAAATCGCCGTGCCCGCCTCGTGGCGCGCCGCCGTGGCACCCTATACGGGGAAGGACGTGCTCGTGGGGATGCGTCCCGAACACATGCACTGGCGCCAAAGCGACACCACGGCGTCGGTCACCACCGATCGGGCGGACGCCGCCGTCTTGCAGATGCAGGTCGATCATGTGGAGCATCTGGGCAACGAAAGTATCGTGCATGGACACACCGGCGACGCGCACATCGCGGTGCGATGTGCCACACGCGATGGTCGGCTTGAAACGCCGGCCGTTGGCTCGCGCATCGCGCTGACGGCCGAGCCGGACCAATTGCACTTTTTCGACCCCGAAACCGAACGGCGCATACACGCGTGAGTGGACACCGCTGCATGGTGCACAGTCGCACGTGTTACATCAAGCGTTACATCACGATCACTCCAGTCTGACGAGCGAAACCGATGCACACATCATTTCGGTGCTGTTTCACCGGCGGCACCGCCATCGTGTTGGCGACCGCCGTGTTGGCCTGTCGCACCGAGGCACAGCAAACACGCACACGGGTGGAGATCATCGGCCACCGTGGTGCGGCTGGGCTTGCACCGGAGAACACGGTGGCCGCCTTCCGCCGTGCGTGCGAGATTCGCGTCGACGGCATCGAACTCGATGTGCACCTGACGGCCGATAGTGTGCTGGTAGTGCATCACGACTACGCGTTGCATCCAGACATCGCGCGTGACCCGAGCGGCGCATGGGTCGATCCCAAGCAGCGCCCGCAACTGCACCAGATGACGGTCGCCGAGATCAAGCGCTACGACGTTGGGCGGTTGCGCCCCGGCTCCGACTACGCCAAGCGCCATCCCGATCAACAGCAGATCGACGGCGAGCGTGTGCCGACTCTCGACGAGGTGATCACGCTGTTTCTCGATCGGTGCCCGCCGCCGACGCGATTGGTGGTGGAGATCAAGACCGATCCCACGAATCCCTCGTTCTCCGCGCCGCCGGAGCTGGTGGCCGACCGGACGATGGCGCTCCTCACGCGGCGCGGCGTTGCGATGCGGGCGCAGATCATCGCATTCGATTGGCGCCCGTTGGCCCGGGTGGTGCGCATCGCACCGCAGCAATCCACCAGTCACCTCACGTTCGAGGGGAAGGACTGGAACACCATCGAGGTCGGCAAACCCGGTCCATCCGCGTGGATGGGGGCGGTGGATGTGGATGACCACGGCGGCTCGGTCCCGCGCGCGATCCGGGCGGCGCGAGGACGGAACTGGTCACCCAACACCGCCAATGTCACGCGCGAATCGGTGAGCGAGTCGCACCGCCTCGGACAACGCGTGTTCGTGTGGACCGTCAACACACGCGACGACATGCAACGCTTCATCGACCTCGGCGTCGATGGCATCACCACCGATCGTCCGGACATCCTGCGCGCGCTGATGGACGGGCGATAACAAAACGGCTGGTCCGCGCGCTGCCGCTCCTGCGGCAGCGCGCGCGAGTGCACGCGCGCACACTCAGTATCCAGCGTGCCCCATGACCGACCGGCCCTCGGCGACCAGGCCATCCACCAGCTTGGCGATGTGCGCTTCCGTCGTGCGGGCGTTCATCACGGCGATACGCAGCACCCGCCGTTTATCGAGTGTGGTCACCGTGATCCAGCCGCGGCCGGAACGATTGTACCGTTCACGCAGCAATTCGGTCAGGTCATCACGCTTCGAGTCGGGCAAACCGGGCGGGGTCCAGGCAAAACAGAGAATGTTCGACTCCGGCTCGTGCAGCGGCGTGAAATCGCTGCGCGCCGCCAGCAGATCGTACAGCACACGCGTCACCCGGCACAGGCGGTCGTACAATGCCGCGAGGGCATCGGCGCCGTAGCGCTCGAGGGCGACATAGAGCTTGAGCACATCCGCCCGCCGAGAGCACTGAAAGCTGCGAGGCCCGGTGTCCCACGCCTTCGCGTCTTCGCCGGGCGTGAACAGATACGGGGCCGCCTGCGAAAATGCCCCATTGAGCTCTCGCTCATCCTTCATGAGCAGCAGCCCGGCCGCGAGTGGCAACAGCAACGTCTTGTGCGGATCCCACGCCACCGAGCGCGCGCGCTCGATTCCGGCCACGCGATGCCGCTGCGTCGACGACAGCATCGCCGCGCCCCCGTGCGCCGCGTCGACATGCAGCCAGAGATCGCCATGCGCATCGCGAAATTCGTGACACGCATCGGCGATGGCATTCAGATCGTCAAAGCTGCCGGTAGCGGTGCACCCGGACGTCGCTACCACGGCCATCACCGCCGTATGCTGGTCATGCAGCTGCTTGAGTTTGGTGCGCAGCAACGGAATGCTCATGCGGTGCTCGTGCGACGGAATCATCACAACCCGATGCAACCCGAGCCCCATTTCACCGGCCGCGCGCGTCACCGCGTAGTGGGCATGTTCACCGCAGACGAGCACCGGCGCGTGCGTCGGCACGCCGTGCGTCCAGACATTCGGAATAGCGCGACTGCGTGCCGCCAGCAGCGCGGTGAATGTCGCTTCGGTGCCGCCCGACGTCATCATGCCACCGGCGTGTTCATCCCATCCGATGGCATCGGTCATCCACGCCACCACCTGATGCTCGAGCGGAGTGAATGACGGCGACATCTCGCGCACGGCCATCGACTGGTTGAGCGCACTCACCAGCGCGTCCGTCCAGACCGCCGCAGGGAGCGGCGCCGATACCTGATGCCCGATGTACATCGGGTGCGCGAGTCGATTCACATCCTCCAGCAGCAGCGACGACAGGCGTTTCGCGACCGCTGCCAGCGGCCGACCGCGTCGAGGCAGCTCGGCCTCGAGCCGGTCCGCAATCGTTTGCGCGCTGTGCCAGGTGGAGACCGGCCCCTCGCCGGTGCGCGTCTCCGTGAGGTACTGCGCCGCGAGCGCCAGAATCGGCTCGGCCGCCGACAGGCTGGTATCGGCCTCGAGATCCTGATCCAGTTGCGCGAGCAACGCCTCCGCGTCGGGCTCCGCCCGATGCGTGCCGGAACCACTGATGGTATCCATGCCGAGAGGATAACCGCAGAATGCGGTCGTCGTCAGGCAACCCGGCAATTCACACCTGTTGGGCCGCTAGTTGGCGCTGATGAGGATGGTGCGCCGCTGTCGTCCATCCCAGCGCCAGTGTCGTGTCGTCGTGAGATGCACCCCCCGATCCAGCGGTCGACGCCGTTGGCGGCGATCGCGTCGGCGCGCGCCCGCACCACGTCGGTGCCGAACGCGGTCAGCTCGACGCGACGCTCCCAGAAGCCGGTGCGGTCGTCGGCGTGGGTGGGTGCCAGCACGCGCGTGCCGTTGGTGTGGAGGAGGAGTGGCGATGCGCCCTGACTCAAGCGGTCCACGTACCACGCAAAACTGAGATCGCCGAGCCACGCCCACGATTCACTCGTCTGATGCGAATGTCGGAAGAGCTTGGTGAGGGTGGCCGGACCCGGCGTCAGCGCCTCGCAGATCTGCCGTTCGCTGCGTGAGAGCCCGGTCTCCGCATCCGGGTACTCCTCCAGCACGCGGCGCAATGCCGCCGTCAGGTGCGGGAGCCGCTCCTGCTCGTCGGCGGCGTACGTTCGTGCACGGATGGAGCGGTCGAAGGCATCCACCAACTGCAACAGATCGTCCGGCGCCGCTGCCGAGAACGCCCGCCAGGCGTCGTGTCCGCGCTGCAGGTCACCGGCGGTGATCGCACGTCGGACTTCGTAGAGCGGCGGGAACTTGGTCGGCGCGAGTTCGCCAAGCATCAGGTCGGCTGGCACAATGCTCACCGATGGGCGCTCGCCAGCGGGCCGCCGATGGAGCAACGACAGAACCTCGATGAGCTGCAGCTGATCGTACAGATCGGGTTCAAACCACAGAATGAGCGAGTCGCCCGCGGTCAGTTCGTGGAGGCGCGCATCCCGCGCGACCAGATCCCGTAGTACCGCGTGCTCGTCCGCCCACCGACGATCCGCCAGAAACGCCGCGCGCGCGGAGCGATACGGTTCCCGGTCGTCGTCCGGCAGCACTGGCCCGTCATGCAGGACATCGCGCCAGGCCAGCACATCGCCCGGAAGTCCTGAGCGGGCCAAGCCCTGGGCGGCCAAATCGCCATTCGTGACGTGCAGAGTCAACATTCGATGTGGGTCGGGTACGAGGTGCCGTCGGACAAACATTCCAGTGCCGGTGCCTGCTGACGCAATGCCCGGGCTCGGATATGTTGCGGGATGCGCGATTTCGGCGCCAGACGTGCGCTCACCTTTTCCACCGTGAAGTGAGCGCACGGTCGGCGTGCTCAACTCACGTCCCCCTCAGTGGCTCTGATGCCTGATCCCCAGAATGCGGGCCCGTTCGCCGAGCCCACGCTCCTTGTCGAGACCGCAGTCGCGGACCGCACGGCAGACGAACCCGAAGTCGAACCGCTGCTGGATGCCGACATCGGACTGTGGGCCGTTGTGTTCGCCGGTGGCATCGGTACCCGCTTCTGGCCACTGAGCACCGCGCGCCGGCCCAAACAAGTGCTCGCGCTGGTGAATGAGCGACCGCTCATCGCGGATACCATCGATCGATTGGCGCCGCTCGTTCCGCCGGATCGCATTCTCGTCATCACCAGTGCTGACATCGCGGATGCACTCTACGACGCGATCCCCGAGGTGCCGCGCGCCAACCTGCTCGTCGAGCCTCGCCCGCTGGGCACGGCGGCGGCACTTGCGTGGGGCGCCCAGGAAGTCGCCAAACGTGCCGGCGAACAGACCGTGTTCTGCGCGCTGCACGCCGACCTGTCCGTCGCATTTGCCGACGAATTCCAGCTGACCATCCGTCGCGCCGCATCACTTGCCGCCAGCCACGCCGTGCTGGTCACCATCGGCGCCAAGCCGACCCGCTGTGAAACGGGGTTTGGATATCTGCTGCCCGGCGCGCCGCTCGATCCACTGGTCTCCCGCGCGGAGGGCGGTGCCTGCAAGGTCGAGTACTTCGTCGAAAAACCGATGGCGACGGTCGCCGACACGCTGATCGATCGTGGCGCGCTCTGGAACAGCGGCATTTTTGTCTGGCGGGCCGATATCGTGCAGCGCGAACTCGAGCAGCATACCCGTGAACTGGTGAACGGGTTGCCACTGCTGGCCGGCGGCAATCTCGACGCCTTCGCGTCCGAGGTCACCTCCATCTCGATCGATCGCGGCTTGCTCGAACGCAGCGCGAATGTGGTCGTGATGCCGTGTGAGTTCGGATGGGATGACGTGGGCACCTGGGCGTCACTCCGTCGCGTGCGCGAACTCGACGACACGGGCAACGGCGTGATGGGTGATGTCCACTGTGTCGATGCCTCCGGCAACGTGATTCACGCCGACGGACAGTGCATCGTGGTGTACGGTATCTCCGGGATGCTGGTGGTGACGATCAACGGGCTCACCTTCGTGACGACCCTGGAACGCGCCACCGAACTCGGACCGCTGCTCAACGCGCTGCCGGGAAGCCTGCGCTTCAATCCCGGGAGCGCGTAGAGAAGGGGTTACACGCCCCGGAAGTCCGCTGGGCGCTTTTCACGAAACGCGCGCATCGCCTCGGCCACATCCTCGGTCGCGAAGCACTGTTTGATGTGCGTGAGTTCGTCACGAAGCTGTGCGTCGAGCGTGGCACCGGCACTCGACAGCATCAGCCGTTTGGTCAGCGCGAGCGCGATCGGCGGTCCGGCCGCGAGACGCGCCGCGTACTCGTGCACACGGGACGCGAAGTCGTCCGCGCCAAACACGGCGGTCACCAAACCAATGCGCTCCGCTTCGGCCGCATCGAGATCGCGCCCGGTGAGGACAACATCCATCGCCCGCGCGTGGCCGATCAGTCGCGGCAGCATCCACGTCACACCGGCATCGGGTGACAGCCCGCGACGCACGTAGCCGGCGGTGCAGCGGGCATCCTGCTGCATCAGTCGCAAGTCGCACGCCAACGCCAGCCCGAAACCGGCGCCGGCGGCCGCTCCGTTGATGGCGGCGATCACCGGCTTCTCGCACCCGGTGATGCTGAGCACCCAGCGCCCCACCCAGTAGTACGGATCCAGACGCGAGGCGCGGGTCCCGCCATCGAGTGGTACCGGCTCCGACAGATCGAGTCCGGCGCAAAACCCGCGGCCGCTGCCCGTAATCACCACCACCCGGACGGCATCATCCTGCGCCGCGTCCGCCATGGCGAGCGGCAGCGCCTCGGCCAGCGCCGGATTCACCGCGTTCAACCGGTCAGGACGGTTGAGCGTCAGCGTGCGAACGCCCGCAGGCGAGGTCTCAACCAGCAAGGGACGGGATTCGGTCACAATGGGGGTCCGATGGAGTGGGAAACGCGGTGAGAGAACGTTACGCACGTGATGCAAAACGGGCGACTGGCGTGCTTTCACGTATGCACTTCGTGGCGGCCACTACCGCTTGGCCCCTGCGCCTTGCTAGATCACACGTCCCACCACACGGCTGCCAGTACTCGGCAGCTCATCAAGACCCACCGATTTCGGTCGGTGCTCCTTTCGTTCCCAGGCACCATGGCTGCTTCACGCTTGAGCGCTGCTGCGAAACTTCTGGACGAACCGACGCCCGCCAACGGTCCGCTCGCCGCGGCGGATGCACTGGGGCGAACGGCCGCCGAGACCTGCCGCCAGCATGAGCGCCTCTCTCGCCTGCACGATCTTGGCGTGTCCACAGCCGAGCTCGCAGCCGCGCATGCACTGGTCGACACCATCGATCTCGCCCTCGCGGAATGCGTCAAGGACTTCGAGAAGTGCTGCGCCAAAGCGCCGGCCTCCGATGATGCCGACGTGCGCCAGCGCGCCAATTCGCTGTGGCTCGCCGCGCGCGAGTACCTCCGCCGGCACTCGATCGCCGAGAAGGCCTCGCAGCAGCTGACGCAGCACGATGCCGAAAAGCTCGGTGTGCTCAAGTTCGAATACGAACTCGAAGCGTCGGCTCTCCTCGCGCTTCGTCAGGCCACCGTCGCACTCGGCAAACTGCGCCCCGAAGCCAAGTAGGGAACGGCACGGCGGCCGGCGGCGAAACCGGCGCTACGCGCCGGTGAGCACCAGCTCCAGCAGCTTCTTCGCCGGCTGCGGATCGCGGGTCAGATAGATCTGTAGTCGCTCGATACGCGCCGGCGCCTCGACACGCACGGCCAGCAGTTCGCGCTCCGATTGTGGCGTCAGCGTCGGATAAAAACTGAGCGTGCAGTGCGGCGAGAACATGAACCGCGCCGCGCGAAACGGCAGTCCGCTGCGCGCAAGGCGTTCATGCAGCAACCGAAGTGGCCCGTGCGGATCGAGCGGCAACGAAACGATCTCCGTCTGCATGAAGCGGTGCGGCAATCCGAACGGCAATGACATGGGCGCGGTGGATTGTGCGATCGGCTCGAGCGCGTCGCGGATGCGCGCCACCGGCGTGTCGGTGGGAATCGTCCCCACACCGGATGACCCCGCCAACGTGATGTGGGGTGGCGTCATGCGTGCCAGCTTCGGATCGAATCGCTGTTGCACTGCACGGACCTGCGCGCCTGCCTCACCGGGCAGTTCTGCCAGGATGAAAATACCAAAGGATGCTGCCATGCTGGCAATCTAGCGGCCGCCCCTCACGGTGTCGCAGGGCGCGCGATATGTTCGCCTGATGGGTGAAGCCATGACGGTAATCCGGCAATACGTCAACGAGATGGAAGCGCTGATCGCACGCAGCGTCCTCGAAGCGCATGACGTGCCGGCCGTCGTGCTGCGTGATGATGCGGGCGGCATGTTGCCCGCCATGCACATGCTCTACCCCGTACGACTGGCGGTGCGCGTGCAGGATGTCGGGCAGGCGTTGTTCATTCTCGATTCGCCGTTCGAAGGCGACATCGACGATGACGAAACGCCGGGCGTCGATCTGTCCGACGGTCGCTGATGCCGGGCACGTTTCGCGGCCAGGTGGTCCTCGTCACGGGCGCCTCGAGCGGTATCGGTGCCGAACTCGCGCGCCAGTGTGCGGCCGCCGGCGCACACGTGGCGCTGGCCGCGCGCGATGGCGCACGACTCGCACAGGTCGCGGCCGACTGCCGGACGCGCGGCGGCGATGCCCTGGTCCTCACCGGTGACGTGAGCATTGAAGCCGACTGCAAACGTCTGATCGACGAGACGGTGGCGCACTACGGACGGCTCGACACACTCATCAACAATGCAGGACTCGGCGCCAGCGGACGATTCGATGACATCACCGATCTCTCGATATTCGAGACGCTGATGCGCGTGAACTTTCTCGGCAGTGTGTGGTGCACGGCGTACGCCTTGCCACACCTCAAGGAATCGCGCGGTCGCATCGTGGCAATTTCCAGTCTCACCGGACTGACCGGGGTGCCCAAGCGCACCGCGTATGCGGCCACCAAACACGCGATGGCCGGGTTTTTCGACTCACTGCGCATCGAACTCGACGGGACCGGGGTGAGCGTCACCGTCGTGTATCCGGGATTTGTCTTTTCAGAGATCAACCAACGCGCACTGCAGCCCAATGGTCAGCCCTTTGGCGAGCGCGCGTATCTGCGCAAGAAAGGCGAGACCATGGAGACCGACGAATGCTGTCGGCAGATTCTCGTCGCCACTGCGGCCCGCCAGCGTGATCTCGTCATGACCTTCCGGGGCAAGATCGGTCGTCTGCTCAAACTGATCTCCCCGTCGATCGTCGACGGAATCGCCCGACGCGCGATCGATCGGCGGCAGTAACCGCCGACTATCTTCCGGGCATGTCTGCCCGCAGCCTGTTGGTCGATGCACAGCGCCCCGATCCCGCCACGATGGCGGAGGCCGCCGCCTTGTTGCGTGAGGGCAATGTCGTCGCCTTTCCCACCGAAACGGTCTACGGACTTGGCGCCGATGCCCTGAACGCCGACGCGGTGGCGCGGATATACGTCGCCAAGGGTCGGCCGGCATGGAATCCGGTCATTGCGCACGCCCCCGATATCGAAGCCGCGCGCGCACTCACGCGCTCCTGGCCCGAGAGCGCCGAGCGACTGGCCCAGGCATTCTGGCCCGGCCCACTCACCCTCGTACTGCCGCGCGCGTCGCACGTCCCCGACATCGTCACGGCAGGACTCGACGCCGTCGGTGTCCGTGTGCCTGCCCACCCGGTCGCCCTGGCGCTGCTGCGGGCGACGGGAAGGCCGATTGCCGCCCCCAGCGCCAATCGCTTCACGCAGGTGTCGCCCACGACGGCCGCGCACGTGCAGACGTCACTGGGCGACCGTATTCCGCTCATCCTGGACGGTGGGCCGTGTGAGGTCGGGATTGAAAGCACTGTCGTCGACCTGACCTCCGACACACCGACCGTGTTGCGTCCCGGCATGATCTCCCGTCGGCAGCTCGAGGCGGTGCTCGGAAGACCAGTGGCCTTGTCCGTCGGCAGCGTTCGCGCCGATGACGCCTCGACCTCGGGCCAGCGGTCACCCGGAATGGCCGACCGCCACTACGCTCCGCATGCCGACGTGTGGCTGTTTGCGTCGACGCAGCGTGGCGAAATCGAACGGGCGCTCACCGCTCGGCAGCGCAGTGTCACATCACCAGGTGGCCCCGTGGTCGCATTGCTGCTGGGGACAACCGTGCACGTGGGCGCGACGGGACGCGTGGTGCCGATGCCCGACGATCCGCAGGCGTATGCGCGGGCGCTCTACGCCGAGCTGCATGCCGCCGATGCCGACGGGGCGTCACTGGTCATTATCGAGCAACCGCCCGAGGATGACCAGTGGCGTGGCGTCCATGATCGCCTCGTACGCGCCGCACGTTGAGGGCGGGACAGGGACGAGCAGGGTGCTAGCGCGCGCAGCGGTCCCTAGATTACCGCGATGCTCTCAATCGATCTGACTGGCAAGCGCGCCCTCGTGGCTGGCGTTGCCGACGACGGCGGCTTCGGGTTTGCTGTCGCCAAATCTCTCGCCGAAGCCGGCGCCTCGGTCTGTGTCGCCACGTGGCCGCCCGCGCTCAACATCTTTCTCAATCTGCTCGAGCGCGGAAAGATGGACGAGTCACGCAAACTCGCCAGCGGAGCGATGCTCGAGTTCGAGCGCATCTATCCGCTGGACGCCGTCTTCGACGTGCTCAGCGATGCGCCGGAAGACGTGCGCGAATCCAAGCGCTACAAGGACGTGGGCGATTTCTCCATTGGCGGGCTTGCCGAACGACTTGTCAGCGACTTCGGCGACAAGCCGCTCGATATTCTGTTTCACTCGCTGGCCAACGGGCCTGAAGTGAAAAAGTCGCTGCTGGAAACCAGTCGCGCGGGTTACCTCGCGGCGTCGAGCGCGAGCGCGTATTCGCTCGTCTCCATGGTGCAGCGCCTGGGGCCACTCATGCGGCCGGGCGGGTCCGTGTGCTCGCTGACGTACATGGCCAGCGAGCGCGCCATCCCCGGCTACGGCGGGGGCATGTCGTCGGCGAAGGCGGCGCTCGAGAGTGATACGCGCGTGCTCGCATTCGAAGCGGGTCGCAAGTACGGGCTGCGCGTCAACACCATCTCGGCCGGTCCATTTGCGTCGCGCGCCGCGAGCGCCATCGGCATCATCGAAAAGATGGTGCAGTACTGCGCCGCCAATTCACCGCTGACGGAAGAACTCTCCGCCACCGAAGTCGGATCGACGGCCGCGTTCCTTGCCAGCCCGCTCGCGAGTGGCATCACGGGCGCCACGGTGTACGTGGACAAGGGATACCACGCGATGGGGATGGCCGTCACCATGCCACCGGGGACGGAACCCCTGGGCGCCTGACGCGCTGACGATGAACGCCTTTGGTCGGGTTGACGGCATCCGGCTGCGACTGATCGGCTTGGCACTCTTCAGTGCCCTGCCCTTGGTCGCACTCGGCGTGCTGCGACTCGCCACAGGCTCGCTGCACGATCGCAACATGCTCGCCTCGGACGCCGAGCGCGCGGCCAGCGTGGCAGCGGCCCGCATCGACGAACGTATTCGGGCCGCCGATGCGCTCCTGCTGGGATTGTCCAACACGCTCGTCGCCGATCCGGCCCGACGCGTGGAAAACGAAGCGATTTTGCTGCGCACGCTCGAAGGAACGGCGTCGCCGATCGTCAATCTGTTTCTGCTCGACTCGATCGGCACGCTCGTCGCCACAGCACGCAAAGTCGGCCCTACCGGCGACACGGTTCGCGCCTTCGCCAATCGCGGGTACTTCAACGTGGTACGGACGTCGCGCGCGCTCGTCGTGGGCGAGATCCGTCGGTCGGCGGTGCTGGCCGACCGACCGTGGGTTGTTGTGCTGGCGCGGGCCATCACCGATCGCAACGGGCGCTTCAGCGGCGTCGTGTCGATGCCGGTGCGCCTCGATTCACTCTCCCGCCTGACCGACGGACTGAGCCAACTCGGCACGCCGCTCGTCACCATCTTCGACACGTCGGGCGTCGTACTCGCCCGCTCCGAAGACCCCGACTCGACCATCGGGCAGCAGCGGTTTCGCCCTGGTGTGCACGTCGACACGACGGGGGCGAGCACGATCAAAGGCATGGACGGCGTCATGCGCCTCACCGGCTTCACGCGCACGCGAACGGCGCCGTGGATGATCAACGTGGGGATCTCCCAGTCGGCGCTCGACGCGCGGCTGGCGGAGAATCTGCGCGAAGAGCTCGCGCTCTTCCTCCTCGCCATCGCACTTGCGGTGACAACGGCGTACTTCGTCGGGCAACGTATCACGCAGCCGGTCAGCGGCCTCGTCAGCGCCGCACGCGGATTTGAGCGCGGCGATACGGGCACACGCGCCACCACCGGCGGCCCGTATGAAATTCGCCTGCTCGGCAACGCGTTCAACCAGATGGCTGAAACGGTTGAACGCCGCAACGCCGCACTCGCTGACAGCGAACGCCGGTATCGCTTCCTGTTCGACAGCAATCCGCTGCCGATGTGGGCGTGGGACGCGGATACGATGCAGATCATGGCCGTCAACGAGGCCGCCGTGGAAAAGTACGGCTATGATCGCGAGCGCTTTCTCAGTCTGCGCGTCGTGGATCTGCTCGAGCCAAGCGAGATCGCACGGTTTAGCGGCGCCCGCTTGCCCTTCTCCGAGGCCAAACAAAGCGCCGGAACGTGGCTGCACCGGTCGGCCACCGGACGACAGATGGAGATGGATGTGGTCACCACGTCGTCGCGGCGGCTCGGGCGCGCCAGCTGGCTCTCCGTCGGCATCGACATCACCGCACGCCGCGAAGCCGAACGTGCACTCGCGCGCAGTGAAGAGCAGTTGCGCCAGTCGCAGAAGATGGAAGCCATCGGCACCTTCGCCGGCGGCATTTCCCACGACTTCAACAATCTGCTCACGGGCATGCTCGGCTACTGCGATCTCGCATTGTCCGAACTCCCGCCCGACTCCGAAGCGTTTCACGACGTGCAGGAGGTGCGAGCGCTCGCGCTGCGAGGCAGCGATCTCGCCCGGCAGATTCTCACCGTCAGTCGCAAGCAGGTCGTACAACCCACGCGCCTCGATCCCAATGAGATCGTGCGTGGACTCGACCGCCTACTGCGCCGCGTCGTCGGCGCACATATCGAATTCGATGTGTCGCTCGAGGAAGGGATCGGCACCATGCGCGCCGACGCCGGTCAGCTGGAGCAGGTGCTGCTCAATCTGGCGTCGAATGCCCGTGATGCGATGCCCACCGGCGGGACGTTGCGTATCGCTACGCAACTGGTGGCCGCCGAGCAGGCACCGGCCAACGATCTGCCGCCCGACCAGGCGTGGATCCTGATCTCGGTGAGCGATACCGGGGTCGGCATGCCGCCCGAAGTCAGGGAACGCATCTTCGAACCCTTCTTCACCACCAAGGAGCGCGGCAAGGGCACCGGACTTGGTCTCGCGCTCGCGTATGCGATGATCGAGCAAGCGGGCGGTGTCGTCCGGGTTGACAGCACGCTCGGTGCGGGCACGACCTTCGTGCTCTACTTCCCGCGCCTTGACGGCACGCAGCCCGAGACGGAAGTCGACCGTCCGCAAGCCGAAGTCCTCGACGGCGGCGAAACCATTCTCCTCGCCGAGGACGAAGACAGTGTGCGCATCGTGGCGACCGCCGCGTTGGAGCGGCACGGCTACCGCGTGCTGTCGGCCGCCGACGGGGAATCCGCGATCGCCATTTCCCGGGCGTTTCCGGGACGCATCGACTTGCTGCTCACCGATGTGGTGATGCCGGGGATGAACGGTCGCCAACTGGCCGAGAAACTGCTCGAACAGCGTCCTGGATTGCCCGTCATCTTCGCGTCCGGCTACACCGATGATCAGGCGTTGTTGGGGAACGTGCGTCTCGACGAGCGCATGTTTCTGCAGAAGCCGTTCACCACACTCGAACTGGTGCGCCGCATCCGCCACGCGCTCGATCAGCCGGCGCGCGTCGGCTAACGACAACCGCCATGTACTGGATTCTGTTTGTGATGGGTGGCATTGCGGCCATCGGCGTGGCGCTTGTCATCGGCGGTCTCGCGACACCGCGCCACCATGAGGTGGCCAGAAGTCTGACGCTCCCGGTCACACCCGATCGGCTCTGGATGTCCGTGCGTGACATCGACGCGTACGGGCAGTGGCGGCATGAACTCGAGGATGTCGAACGGGTTGACACGGATCAGGCACAGCCGCGGTGGCGCGAAACGAATACCCGACGCTCGCTGACGTTCGGCATCACGCGCGACGAACCACCACACCGCTTCAGCGCGTCGATCCTCGACGACGATCTGCCATACACCGGCGAGTGGACGTGGATTGTCGAACCGCACGGCACCGGCGCGCGCGTGACGATCACCGAGCGGGGAAGCGTGCTCAATCCGATCTATCGGTTCATCGGGGCGCACTTCATCGGCTACACACGGTCACTCGACCGATATCTGGCGTCACTCGCGGCGCATCATGGCGCGCCCGACAGCGCCATCGCTGACGCCACACCCACATGAACCCGGGCAGCCGGCTTGCGCGCTTCTGGCGCACGCTCGGCCCGGGCCTCATCACCGGTGCGGCAGACGACGACCCGTCCGGCATCGCGACGTATTCGCTGGCCGGTGCACAATTCGGCACGGGGTTGCTCTGGCTCCCAGTGATCTCCTGGCCGCTGATGTGGGCCGTCCAGTACTCGTGCGCCCGCATCGGCATGGTGACCGGCCGCGGACTGATGTCCGCGCTGCGTCTGCGTTATCCGCGGCCCGTGCTGTTCGCGATGGTCGTGGCCCTGTTCGTCGCGAACGCGATCAACATCGGCGCGGATCTCGCCGGCATGGCCGACGGCGCCGAACTGCTGACCTCCGTCAACTCCCACATCTGGGTGGTGCTCTTCGGCGTGGGCCTGATGTTCGGCACGGTACGCCTGCGCTATCGGCAGATGGCACGCATTCTGAAATGGCTGTCGCTGGTGCTCGTCTCGTACATCATCACGGCGCTCATTTCGCGTCCGGACTGGTCTGCGATTGTTCGCGACATGCTGACTCCGCACCTTCCAACGGGATCGGAAGGATGGGGCATGGTGGTGGCCATCTTCGGCACGACCATCTCGCCGTATCTGTTCTTCTGGCAGGCCTCACAGGAGGTCGAAGAAGAAAAGGCGGAGGGTCGCTCGGGACATGCACGCTTCAATGCGTCCCCTGCTGAACTCAAGGCCCGCTCCGCCGATGTCGCCGTCGGTTCGCTCGCCGCGACGATCACGATGTTCTTCATCATGCTCACCACGGCGCTCACGTTGCACGCACATGGACTGACGCACCCGACCACCACCAACGAGGTAGCGAGCGCGTTGCAACCGCTCGCGGGACGCGCGGCCATGCTGCTCTACACGGTGGGACTCTTGGGTACCGGTGCGCTCGCCATTCCGACACTCGCCGGCGCGACCGCATACGCCGCCGCCGAACTGCTGTCATTCCGCCAAGGCATCGATGAGAAGTTTCATCGGGCCAAGGCGTTTTATGCGGTGATCCTGGTTTCCATCGCCGCCGCCATCGCCATGGATTTCCTGCACATCAGTGCGGTACGCGCGCTGTATCTGACGGCGGTCATCAACGGGCTGCTGGCGCCGATTCTCCTCGTCGCCATCGTGCGCACCAGCGCCGACGCGGCCGTCATGCACGGCCAGCCAGGCGCGCGCCGCATGCACGCACTCGTCTGGGTGGCCGCTGGGATCATGACGGCGGCGGCGTTCATGATGGTGTGGGTCTCGTGAACGCACCCACTCAGTGCGTCATCACCATCCGCCCCGTTCTCCACCGCACATAGACCGCCGCGCCCAGCGGCGTGCGTGAACCGTACACTGCCTCGAGCGACGACGGTACCAGATTCAACGTGCCGCGCGCGCCAAGGCCGATGCGGCCAAAACGACCCAGCGCGGTTTCACGCAGCGCACCCACGGTCAGATGCGCCACCTGATAGCGCGATTCGGCGGCCACCACATCACGTTGCAGCAGCGTTCGTCGGCTGACGAGTGAGGCAGGCGTTGACGATACGGAAGCCGAGTGCAGCTCGATGCCGTGATCGACCTCGAGCACCAATTCTTCCGCCGATTTCTGCACCGACTCCGCGCGCAGAAACAGCTGCGTCTTGCCACCGATATCCGTCAGCGCTTCGGCGGTGTAGGCACGCGACCACGCTTCATCGGCCACGGCGTTCGCGCCGACGATGAACGCCAGCGAACGGCTGCCGCCACGGGCATCGGTGCGCGACCACAGCGCAGCGCCGACGGCGCGTCGCACCGCTTCTCCTGGATGCGCCTTTTCTGCGTCCTGCAATCGGCCGTAGCTGGCCGAGAGTGCGAGCGAGGCGGTTGGTGCCACCGTCACGCGTCCCGCGTACGAATCAAGTGATGCGCCTTGCCAGTCGATGTTCGTCCGCACCCCATCGGGCTCCCGCCCGTTGAACGCCGACGCTTCGACCTTCACGCGTCGCGTATACACACCTGCAGTGGCAACGCCAAAACTCACGTGCGTGGCATCCTGCCAGTGATGCGAAATGGTGGCAAACGGATCTGCGGCCGCGGTTGGACGATGTGGAAACGCGACCGGCCCAAGCGCCGGTTCACCAGCCGGTGCCAGATACACCTGCACGGCCACATCCTTGGAGACCGCGCGTTCGAACACGGCGGCGAGTTCCATGATCATGTCATGTGGATGTTGGCGGTCGTGCAGCGACTCACCGCGATACGACTCGCCGGTTTGCAGCAGCATTGGGTATCCCCGTCCGCCAACGGTATAGGCGTCGACGCTACCCATGGCACGCAACTGCAGACGCCCTCCGGCGACCGCGCGCATGGCGTTGATCATGCCCCAATTGGCGCTGCCAAACTGCGAGTCGCCGCGCTCGCCGCCCTGGACGGACTGCTGCACGAATACCGAACCGTGCATCATGAACATCCAGGCCCCGGCGTTGCGCATCACGCCAAACATCGGTGCCGAATCGGGTAGCCACGTGGTCCCCGAGCCCATACGCGTCATCGGGAGACCCAGTGGGTCGGTCATCGGCATCATGATCATGGACGGAGCCGATGTGCGGTGCGCATGCTCCGCGGGGGGCGGCGTGGTGGTCGTTTGTGCGACCGCAGGTGAAACCCACGTCGCAGCCGCGATCGCACACGCGATGGCAGCAGCGATCGGAGCCGCTGAGGTTGAGACAGTCATGGTGGGTGTTGCTGGGTCACCCGCGCAGGGTGACGGACACGAATCAGGATCGGTGCATGCGCCGGTGGCCTACGCCACCCGCATGACACACAACCAGAGGGACACCGCGAGCGACGCGTGCGTCGCGCGGGTCAGATTCGTGGTGGCGGAGATTCGATGTCGCGGTGGGTGATCACGCGACGCATGATGTGGCCCGCCGGCGTGGCCGATGGACGCGGCTGCTCGGCGATACGCAGTTCGTCGTCCAGTGAGAACTGTGCCATGCCCACACAGCCCACCACCCACGGACAGGTGGTGTCGTGCGAACGATGATGGTCGGACGGCGTCGTTGGCAATGACGCCAGGTCCGCCTCGGCCCCTGCTTGCGCAGCATGACCGTGCATGTGCGATGCGGACGTGTTGGTCCCGTCCTGATGCACGGCGTGATCGACGGACGGCGAGGTATGCGCCGGCAATGGGCGGTGGTCGTCACGCCCGGCGTTGGTATCTCCGCACGGCAACAGCGAGGTGCTCGCGGAAAACGCGAACAACATGAGTTGCACCAGTGCCACGGCCCGGCGTCCGCCGGTGCGGAAGATCCCTCGCATCCGGTAAGGCTAGCGAAGCACTCCCGATTGATCAACCGCGCAACCGCTCAGCCCGCGCGCAGTCGACGAATGCTGAGAATTCCGAGCAACGGACCAATCGAAAGAATGGGGAAGACCCACTGCCATCCCAGCCACGACACCAGTGGTGGGATGAGTTGGATAGTGATGGTGGTCAGCAGAAATCCGATGGACACCTGCAGCGTGAGCGCCGTCCCGACCGTGTGCGCCGGCACACTCTCGGTGACGAGCACACTGAACTGCGCGCTGTCGGCAATGACAAAAAAGCCCCATACCAACGCCAGCGGCGCCAGCAGCCACCACGACTGCGCCCACGCAAACCCGATTGCCAGTGCACAACTGCCACTGATCGCCATCGCCAACGTCACCAGTCGCGCGCGTCCGATCTTGTCGGCGACCAGGCCGCCCCACACGCACCCGATGCCGCCCACCGCAATCACCCCAAAGCCGATGAGTGTGGCGATGCGCGCATTTGCCGGGCCGGCCACGCGGGCCGCACGCGCCGCATCACTCGCCACCAGAAACGACGGAATCCACGTCCAGAACGAGTACAACTCGGCCATGTGCCCGAGATAGCCACCGGTCGCCAAACGCCACCGGCGTTCACGAATCACATCACGCACCCGAGCCCACGAAAACGCGCGCGCAGGGAACTCGTAGGGTCCGTCGCGATAGCCCATCCACACGATGGCTGCCGCGAGCAAAGCACTGAGCGACGCGCCCAGCGTGATCGCCGCGACATCCAATCCCGGAATGGCCTGCGCGAGATAGGGCGATGCTTTGCCCACCGTCAGCGCGCCAACGATGGTGCCCACCGCGACGCCGCGTCGCGCACGAAACCAGGTGGACGCCATTTTCATGGCCGGCGGATACACCCCAGCCAGGCATACGCCGGCGAGAAAGCGCGAGATCAGCGCGACGGTATACGACGAGGTGAAGGCCAGTGGCGCATTGGCCAGCGCTCCTGCGACCGCCGCCAAAGCGAACAGCCGCCGCGACGGCACGACATCGGCCAGGTTGAGCAGGGCGCTCATCGCCGTGCCGCACACAAATCCCAACTGTACCGCCGTGGTGAGCCATCCCACCTCCGATGCGGTGAGCGACCACGACTGCGCCAGCGTCGGTCCCACGGCGCTGCCGGTGAACCAGAGCGCCATACCCAGCAGTTCGGCCACGGCGAGCAACACCAGCATGCGCCACCGATCGGGATGGCTATCGGGCGGCAGCGAAGAGGAGGTGGACGATGCGGCGGCGGTGGTCATGCGCCACAGAAGCTAACCCCCGGTCTGACCCCACGCGGCAAG
>Ga0138256_10001304_pt1 | contig 26893 bp, 22 predicted proteins | sample KNB2016incub_MG_FD_105486 | JGI IMG/M metagenome (GOLD analysis project Ga0138256, IMG submission 105486) | Active sludge microbial communities from wastewater in Klosterneuburg, Austria - KNB2014incub_MG | ecosystem: Engineered > WWTP > Activated sludge > Unclassified | place: Austria...
CTCGCGCTCGGCCTCGAACAGGCGGGCGTTGTCGATCGCCGCGCCAGCCTGACGGGCAATCAGCGCGAGCACATCGGCATCGTGCTCGTCGAAGCACAGCGGGTCGTCGCCCTGCACCACCAGCACGCCGAGTCGGTCGGTCCCGTGCAGGATCGGAACGGCGATCTCGGCCCGCGCCGGACGACGCCCAGCGTGTCCGGCCACCTGCTCGGCCCACGCGCGGCACGGGGCAGCACTCATGTTCGTGCCGCCATCGCGCAGCGCGCGCGAAGCTTCGCAGACGCCGACATCGACGCTCGACAGCGCCGAGGCCCTGGTCGCCACTCCATCGACGACGATGAGTTGCGGGAGGAACAAGGTGTGGTCGCCATTCGCGAGCAGCAGGGCAAAGACCGTGGTGCCCGGAATGGAGGACAGCACCGCCCGGTGCACTTCTCCGTACACCTCGCCGAGCTCGATGCGCGAGATGGCCTGCTGCATCTGAGCCACGGCAGCGAGGCGGGCGGCCCGACGTTCGAGGTCGTCGAGCAACTCGGCGTTGCGCAGGGCGATCGCCACGTGGGTGGCGAAGTCGTGGAGCAGTTCGTTCTCTGCCTCGTCCGTGCTCCTTGGCGTGAGCCAACGCATGACCATCAGCCCGCGGACCGCGCCGTCGACGATGAGTGGCAGGAACGCGATCGACTGCACCCCGGCTGCCCGCAGTCCGCGCAGCGGCTCGGACAAGTCTTCATCGTCGAGCGCACGCAGGTCGGGGAGGATGACGTTCTCGCCGTTCTCGACGGCCCACCCCGGGCGCCCGATCCAGAGCGACGGGGCGATGGATGACACCTGCTCGGTCCCGAGACCACGCGAGTGCTGCACCTGCGCGGTACGCCGCTTGAGATCCACGGAGTAGACCGTGAACCCGTCGGCGCCCAGCTGTTGCGTGGCGACGCGCTCGATTCCCTCGAACACCGTTTCCGACGACACGACCGAGGCGAGCGTACGCCCGGTGGAGGCAAGGATTTCGGCGTGCCGTGTGGTGCGCGCGGCGGCGCGGTACAATCGCGCGTTCTCCACGGCCACGGCTGCGTGGGATGCCAGCGCCTGGAGGAGCTCTTCTTCGTGCGCGTTGAAGTCTCGCCGTGGATTGCCGTAGACCAAGACTGTTCCGATGGCGCGGTCGCCCACGAGGAGGGGGGCCGCCACGGCGTTCGGCGCCACGTCGCGCAGCAGCTCGGTCGCCCGCTCCCAGCGCGGAAAGAGACGCAGGTCGGCGGTGCGGACGGAGCGGCCGCGGCGCAGGGCCTCGCCGCTGAAGGCCCCGTCGATCGGGAGGTTGCCGGCGAAGCGACCGATGGCGTGGCCAGCGGCCCCCACGATGCGGAGAACGTCGCCATCCAGCATCGTGACCGTCGCGCCGGCCCCCTGCAACAGGTCGGCGGCGTGTTCGGCGATGAGAGTGAAGACGCGTTCGACCTCAAGCGATTGGTTGAGGTGCTTCACGATGTCGGCCAGCGCTTGCGCCTCGCGCGCGCTCCGCCGTTCGCGCTCGAGGAGGCGAGCGTTGCGCACGGCGGGCGAGCCCAGATCGGCGACGAACTGCAGCAGCGTGGCGTCCTCGTCGGTGAAGCGTCCGCGTATGCTGTTTACCGCGAGCAACACGCCGAAGGCGGTCCCCCCTGCAACCAGGGGAGCCGATGCGACCTGTCGGACGCCGAGAGACCGCGCGTACTGGAGGTCGGACATCGGGTCGTCGCCGAGTGCGTTGGTGAGCGCATTCGTGAGATCGTTCGCGCGATCGTTCGCGCGATCGTTCGCGCGATCGTTCGCGCGGTCGTTCGCGCGGTCGTTCGCGAGGTCGTTGACGATGAGGACCCGTTGCTCGCGCAGTGTCCGCACGGCGAACGACTGGCCGAGTGGGTGCGTCTCGCCGCGAAGCGCCGCCAGGCACCCGGTGGCAGCAACGACGTTCAGGAAGTCGTCGTCGAGTGTGGAGACCAGACACCCCTCGGCACCGAGCAGGGTGATACTGCTCTCGGCCAGGATCGTTGCGGCGGCACCGCTGTCTTCGGTTGCCCCTCCCAAGCGCTGCGCCACCGAGAGCAACTCGGCGGCGTATTCCGGCGGGATCGCGGGTTCAAGTCGAACGAATGAGGACACGGGCGCCGCCGGCGGGATTGGATGTGGGCGGCTCGGTCAGGACCGGAACGCCAGACTCACACCGGGCAATCTGCATCCAACACACTATGCGCGTGAGTCGCTTATCGCATCGCGCGCGCTTCGGCGATGGCGGCGTCGATGTCGCCCTTGTGGCGCGTGTATTCCTCGATGCTCTTGGCCTGCTCGACCTGTTCGACGGCCAAGAGTTTCTTGTACAGCTTTTGGCGAGTGCCCTCGTCGTTCTTCAGCTGCGCGACGCGTGCCCCGAGAATGAGTCCGAGCAGGTGATCCGGGTTGCTGGCGAGAATAGCGTCGGCCTGCGTCTGCGCCTCGGCGAGATTGCCGGCCATCTCTGACATTCGACCGAAGTCGTACTTGAGGTCGTTGTCGAGCGGTCCGACGAGCTCGTAGGCTTGCGCGGCCATCGTGGCGAAGAATGATGCGCTATCGCTCTTTCCCTCAGAGGAGAGGCGCATGACGCGGTCGTAGAGCCGGTCTGCTCGTTCGCGTGGGGACATGGACGAGATGTCAGGCGCGCGCGCGGCGCCCCCGGCGCCCCCGGCGAAAGGCGCCATCGGGCCGCCACTTCCGTCGAGCGGGACGTTGACGCCGACGCCCGGGATGGAGGTGTCGCCGCGCTGCTGCACGGCGACCGCAATCACGAGGCCGAGCACCGCGACGAGCCCCACCGCCCACGGCAGGATGTTGCGTGGAGCAGGGGCGTCGGATTCGCGCGATGCAGCGTCGGCGCGCGATGCGGCGTCGGCCTTGCCGCGCGCACCGCCACCGACAGCCGTACCGCAGCCGTGGCAGAAGCGTGCGCCTGGGGTGAGCGGCGCGCGGCAGGCAGCGCAGGACACACCGAGCAGGGCGGCCCCGCACTCGGAGCAGAACTTGCCGGAGGAGACGGCACCGCAGGAGGGGCACGCGGTGCCCGGAGTGGAGGCTTTGGACATGCGGGAAAGATAGGCGAGCGCGCCGCGATGAGTGAGAGTCGGTGCGTCGGTTGAGGGGGCGCGCGAGACGCCCTAACCTTCTGCCGGTCGCGCGTGCCACGCCGCCTTCGATTCCCACTCACTCTCCGACATGCCCAATCCCCTCGTCGGCGCCACGGCGCAGGACATCCTGAAACTCGCCGCCAAGCAAAACGTGCGGTTTCTGCGCCTGCAGTTCACCGACATCCTGGGGGTGAACAAGAACGTGGAGATTCCCCGGTCGCAGTTCGAGAAGGCGCTGGCCGGCGACATCCTGTTCGACGGATCCTCGATCGAGGGCTTCGTGCGGATCGAGGAGTCGGACATGCTGCTCGTGCCGGACCTGGCGACGTTCCTCGTTTTTCCGTGGGGGGATGACGACTCGCGCGTCGCGCGACTCATCTGCGACATCCACCGGCCAGACGGGACCGTGTTTGACGGTGATCCCCGCGCGGTCCTGAAGCGGCAGATCGCCAAGGCCGCCTCGCTCGGGTTCACGATGAATGCCGGGATGGAGGCCGAGTTTTTCATGTTCAAGCCGGGCAAGGAGGGGGCACCCGGCACCGTGACGCACGACGTGGGGAGCTACTTCGACATGGCGCCGGCCGATCTGGGCGAGGATGCCCGCCGGGCGATCGTGTCGACGCTGGAGCAGATGGGGTTCGAGGTCGAGGCGGCGCATCACGAAGTGGCGCACGGGCAGCACGAGATCGACTTTCGCTATGCCGATGCGCTCACCACTGCGGACCATATCGCGACGTTTCGCTTCGTGGTGAAGTATGTGGCGGGCCAGTTCGGGTTGATCGCCTCGTTCATGCCGAAGCCGATCACCGGGCAGAACGGGAGCGGGATGCATACGCACCAGTCACTGTTCGCTGGTGGGACCAATGCCTTCTATGCGCCCGAGGCGCGCTGGCAGCTGAGCGACACGGCGCTCCACTACATCGGGGGACTCCTCAAGCATGCGCGCGGGTTTGCCGCCGTCACCAACCCGCTGGTAAACTCGTTCAAGCGCCTCGTGCCCGGCTACGAAGCCCCGGTGAACGTGGCCTGGTCGATGCGCAACCGGTCGCCGCTCATCCGCGTGCCCGACCGGCGCGAGATGGGGACGCGCGTCGAGGTCCGCATGCCCGATCCGTCTGCGAACCCCTACCTCGCCCTTGCAGTCACGCTGGCCGCCGGGCTGGATGGCATCGCCACCAGTGCGGACTACCGGGAGCCGGTGGACACGAACATCTTCGAGATGTCGTATCGCGAGAAGCGCCGCCTGCGCATCGATGACCTCCCGCACGACCTCAACGAGGCGTGCGACGAGCTGGAGAAGGACGACGTCATGATGGATGCGTTAGGCGAGCACGTGGCCAAGCACTTCCTGTACGCCAAGCGGGAGGAGTGGCGCGAATACATTGCGCAGGTGCACCAGTGGGAGCTGGACCGGTACCTGCTCAAGTACTAGCGGGCCATCGAGCGCCTGCCGCGGAGATGGATAGCCGTGGGCGAGCCGCGCCGACCGCGCCCGCGCGCTGATCGCCGCTCGACAGGTGGCGACGGGCGGTGCTGGCACCAGATTTCGCACATGACCGACGACTCCAGCCAGCGCCGCGAGCGCGCCCAGCTTGCCGCCTCGATCCTCGACGCCCGCGACCGCCTTCGAGCGCATGTACGCCGCACGCCGTTCGATCGCAGCCTTCCGCTGAGTGCACGCCTGGGCGGGGAGGTGTGGCTCAAGGACGAGCACTTGCAGCATACGGGATCGTTCAAGGCGCGCGGGGCGCTCCACAAGATCCTCACGCTGTCGCCGATCCAGCGCGCACAGGGAGTGGTCGCGGCCTCGTCGGGCAATCACGGGGCAGGGCTCGCCTGGGCGTGCCGGCTGCAGGGGGTGCGCGCGGTGATCTTCGTCCCCGAACAGGCGTCTCCGGCGAAGGTGGCCATGATCGAGCGCTACGGCGCGGAGGTCCGCCACGAGGGGGTCGACGGCGTGGACACGGAGGCACATGCCCGTGCCGTCGCCGAGCGCGACGGGAGCACCTACGTGTCGCCGTACAACGACCTCGACGTGATCTGCGGGCAGGGGACCATCGCCGTGGAGATCGTCGAGCAGCTAACGGCACAGGTGCCCGACGGCGTGCTGGATGCCATCGTGGTCGCGGTGGGTGGCGGCGGCCTGATTGCGGGCATCGCCGCCTATCTCAAGCACGTGATGCCCACGGTGCGCGTGATCGGGGCTCTCCCGGCCAACTCGCCGGTGATGGCCGAGTCGGTCGCGGCGGGGCGCATCATCACCCGGACGTCGTTTCCGACCTTGTCCGACGGAACGGCCGGCGGCATCGAGCCGGGCGCCGTGACATTTCCGCTATGCCAGGCGCTGGTCGACCAGTGGATCCAGGTGGACGAGGGCGCGATCGCAGCGTCGATGCGACGGTATGTCGAGGAGCATCACCAGGTGATCGAAGGGGCGGCGGGCGTCGCGCTGGCGGCCCTGGAGCGGCTCGCCGAGTCGGGTGATGCTGCGCCCAGCGTGCACGGCGCGCGCGTGGGGGTGGTCCTGTGCGGCGCCAACATCAGCACGTCAACGCTCGTCGATGTGCTGCAGGGGACAGGGTGACATGCACGAAGCCCGGCGGCCACCGGCCGCCGGGCTTCCCGAGCACATGGACAGCGGGGGTGCGCGCTACGGAACAAACTGCCCGAAGCGTGCGGCCGACGAGACGACCGTTCCGTCGGTCATCGGCGGGGTGGCGCCACCACCGGTCCAGCCCATGGCGGTGATGCCCCAGCTGACCGGGGCCCCTGGCTGGAGGGCCCACGCCGCATTCCACCCGGCAAACGGCGAGAACATCGGCATGGTGAGGTCGACGCTCCCTGCGACGTCGAGATAGCCGGCCGTGACGATCATCGTCACGCCACGCGGGACGCCGCCCCCCTGCGAGAAGGTGCCGGTGTATCGGCCGTCATACGGCGCCTGCCGCGGGAGCACCACGTGGGGACGCACGTAGGCGGCGCCCGGTTCGGCGGTGACGGCAGGCGCGCCGAGTGCGTCACCCAGCGTTTCCGTCCGGTCCTGGGCGCTGGCAAACCACGACGTGACGGAACGCGTGGCGATCGTCGTGCTGCCGGACTGCAGACGTGCCGTCACGCCGAGCACATTCAGGTCGCCACCCTGGCGGGCGGCGACAGGGAGCGTGGCGTAGGTGCGCGCCGTCGCCACGTCGGCTCGGTCGAACGCGAGCTGTGCGAACGAGGTGGCGGTGGTGAAGTAGCCCGACGTGGTAGACACGGACTCGCCACCGGCGTTGTCCACCTGGAGCGCGTGACTCAGCGGCAGCACCGGCTCACTGCCCGCGAAGTCCAGCGTGTCCAGCGCACCGCCGTCGGCCACGCTCAGGCCACGCCGGATGATGAGGCCGTACGCCGCGCCAGTCACGGCGTTCTGCCGCGCGGCGATGAGGTCGCGTGGACCGTCGGCCACACCCGCGAGGGTGAACGCGGTGGCCGGCGGCAGCACCGACGCCTGTGCGTCACCAAACGACAGCATGGCACGGTCGGTCCCGGGCAGGCCGCTGACAACCCCGGTGATGCTCTTGGTGCCGGCCGAGGCGCAGGCCGCGCCGCCCGCTTGCAGCTCGGCGAGCGTCCCGTAGGCGATCGTGAGGTCGTACTCATCGGTGGCGCGTTGCCGGACATAGGCCACGGCACCGGAGACGGTGACGTCGAAGGCGTACGTGTCGTTGGCGAGCGAGCCGAGGGTGCGCCATGGGCCACTGCCATCCTGCCCCGCCACCCAGATCGGCCGGTCGATGCTCGGACCACAGAACTGCACGCTCACGTTGCCGCCGGTGACGGGCTTCTGGGTGACGGTGAGGTTGAGTTGCGCCATCGCGTCGGGGACATTGGCGCCGGACGCGGTGACCATGAGGGCGTAGGACCCGATGGCGGTGGTGTCGGGGAGGGAGATGGTGAGGAGCGCCGTGTCGCTGCTGGTGGGCGGCGCGCTGATGGTGGCGCCGTCAGGAGCACCGGTCACGGCGAGGCGCACGGAGTCGGCGAAGTTGCTGCGCGTGATGACGACGTGCAGCGTGGTGTCGCGTCCCTGATCGAGGGTCACTGAGTCGGCGGCGAGTGCGATGGAGATCGAGCCTGCCGGCGCGGCGACGACCGTGAGGCGCAACGTATCCACGGTGGCGGCGCGACCTGGCGATGCACCGCGAACAACGACGGGATACTCACCCGGGGCGACGGTGCCGCCGACGCTGAGCGTGAGCGTGGTGCTATCACCCGTCAGCGACGACTGGCCGAGCGCGGTGACGATGCCGGCCGGAAGCGAATCGATCGTGAGGGCGACCGTGCCGGTGAAGCCGCTGTCCCGGGCGATGTGCACGACCGCGTGCGCGTTCTCTCCCTGCATGGCGCTCACGGAGTCGGGGTCGACGCTGAGCGAATAGCTGGGGCTCGGCGAGACGGTGAGGCTGATCGTATCCGTCCTGGCGCTCAGGCCGGTCGCCGTTCCCGTCAGGACCGCGGCATAGGTCCCAGGGGGGGTCGAGGGTGCCACGTCGAAGACGATGGTGGTGGTGTCACCTGCGAGGGCGGGTTGGCCGATTGTCGCTGACACGCTGTCGGGGAGCCCGGAGAGCGCGAGGTCGACGCTGCCGGCAAAGCCGCCGGCGCGCATGACGGTGGCGAGGGAGGAATCGCGACCGCCCTGCTCGATGGTGAGGGTGCGTGGCGCGGCGGTGAGGGAGAAGTCGGGGACCTGCGCCGCGGTCACCGTGATGGTGGCGGTGGTCGTCAGGTCGGTGAGCCCGGTGGCGGTGGCGCGAACGGTGACGGGATAGTCACCAGGGGCGACGGTGCCGGTGACCGAGATGGTGAGCGTGCTGCTGGTGGCACCGGCCGGGACGCTGGCGGGATCGAAGGTGCCGGAGATGCCGGTGGTGGCGCTTTCGAGGGTGAGGGCGACGGCGCCGACAAACGGGTCGGTGCGGGCGAGGGTGGCGGCGATCGTCCCGGTCTGTCCCTGCACGATGGTGACGGTCGTGGGGGCGAGCGCGAGCGTGAACGAGCCGGTGGGTGGTGGCGGTGCGTTGCCATCATCGCCGCATGCCGCCAGGACGGCGAGCAGGGCAGTGATGGCGAGGCGGGCGGAGCGTGGTACGCGCATGGTCGAGTCTCCCAAAAAGCGAAGTGCAGATGATGCGAACGGCCGGAGGAATAACACACGACGGGCGTGCGTCCCCTGTGTCGCGCATCACAGGTTCGCAAGAAAACGCGCGCTCGTCAGGCAGAACCCACGCTGACATGCCTGAGTACGCCGCAAACCTAACGAGCCCGACCGGTGGTCCCATGCGCCGTGCCGACCCGATTGCCTAACGCACCCGGTCGCCCGCTGCGTGATCTCGACCACAGCCTAACGAGCACGGCGGCACCCTAACGAGCACGACCGAAGGCGCACGAGCACGGCCGCACGAGCACAAGCGCTCGAGCACAAGCGCACGAACCCGGTTGGCGATTCGCGGTGCGCCCGCGCGCCGGGCCGAATGCACGTGGGGCCCGGCGATGCACGCATCGCCGGGCCCCACGTGCCCTGGCCGGCCGCCCTGGCCGGTCGTTGTTCGGCTGCCGACCTAGACCGGGAAGAGCATTTCCCGATACTTCGGCAGCGGCCAGTACTCGTCGCCGACCAGGAGCTCGAGCGCATCGCTCGCGGCGCGCACCTCGGCCATGCGCGCGGCGCCGTCCGAGGTGAGCAGCGCGGCACACGCTGCCGGGTCGTCGTGCATCGTCTCGGCCTTGCCGACGAGCTTGTGCATGAGCTCCCGCTTGGCCTTGAGCTGCCTGGCCAGGGCGCCGACCTCGTTGGCGCGCTCGACGTGCGGAATCTCCTTGATGCCGGCGACCTTCGCCTGCGCGGCACTCGACGCGAGCGAGCCCAGGTACTCGTATGCCGCCGGTAGCACGAGCGTGTCGATCATCTCGCGGAGCGTGTGCATCTCGATCAGCACGTCCTTCACATAGCGCTCGAGCCGCACATGATAGCGCGACTCCAGCTCCTCCTTGCTCAGGATGCCGAGCGGGATGAAGAGGTCGCGCGAGCGCTTCACGACCAATTGGCCCAACGCATCGGGAGCGCGTCGCAGGTTGAGCAGGCCGCGCTTGGCCGCTTCCTGCACCCAGGCGTCGGAGTAGTTGTTACCCTCGAAGCGCACGTGCCTCGTGTCGCGGAACACCTTGCGCAGGACCTTCATCACGGCGTCGTCGATGGTCTTGCTCTCCTTCCGCTCTGCCTTGATCATCTCCGTGATGTCGGCGATCGCCTCGGCCACCGCAGCGTTGAGCAACGTGACCGGGAAGGCGATCGACTGCGACGATCCCACGGCACGGAACTCGAACTTGTTGCCCGTGAAGGCGAACGGCGACGTGCGGTTGCGGTCGGTGTTGTCCCGTTCGATCTCGGGGAGCTTGCTGACGCCTAGCGAGATCACCTGCTGCTCCGCGCTTTCCTCGGTCACCTTGCCGCTGGCGATCTCCTCGATCACGCGCGTCAACGACTTGCCCATGAAGACAGAGATGATCGCCGGCGGTGCCTCGTTGGCGCCAAGCCGGTGCTCGTTGCCGGACGTGGCAATGCCCGCCCGCAGGAGCCCGGCATGCTTGTGCACGCCGCGCAGGACTGCGGCCAGGAAGACCAGGAAGCGGATGTTCTGGTGCGGTGTCCGCCCCGGCTTCAGCAGGTTGATGCCGTCCAGCTCGTTCTTCGAGGTGATCGCCATTGCCCAGTTGCAATGTTTGCCCGAGCCGTTCACCCCGTCGAACGGCTTCTCATGCACGATCGCCTGCAGGCCGTGGCGCATCGCCACGCGACGCAGCACCGACATGACCAACTGATTGTGATCGACGGCGATCTCGGTCTCTTCATAGAACGGGGCCATCTCGAACTGGCACGGCGCCACTTCGTTGTGCCGCGTCATGATCGGCACGCCGAGCTTGTAGAGCTCGTGCTCCACCTCGGCGATGCAGGCCTGGATGCGCTCGGGAATGCCGCCGAAGTAGTGGTCCTCGAGCTGCTGCCCGCGCGGCGGCGGCGCCCCGATCAAGGTGCGGTTGGACATCACCAGGTCCGGACGCATCGCGAAGTGCGTGCGATCGATCAGGAAGTACTCCTGCTCGGGGCCGAGCGTCGTGAACACCCGCTGCACCCCCTTGTCGCCCAGCAGGGTCAGGAGGGCGATCGCCTTCTCCGACAGCACGTCGGAGGAGCGCAGCAGCGGGGTCATCTCGTCCAGCGCCTCGCCGTTGTATCCGATGAAGACCGAGGGGATGCACAGCGTGCGCACGTTGCCGGACTCGATAATGAAGACCGGCGACGCGGGGTTCCACGCCGTGTAGCCGCGCGCCTCCCACGTGGCACGCAGTCCGCCGGACGGGAACGACGACGCATCGGGCTCGGACTGGATCAATTGCGACGCCGAGAACTGTTCGATCACGTGCTTGTTCTCGTCGAAGGTGAGAAAGGCATCGTGCTTCTCAGCGGTGAGCCCGGTCTGCGGCAGGAACCAGTGCGTGAAGTGTGTCGCCCCGCGCGAGACCGCCCAGTCGCGAATGGCCTGCGCGACCGTGGGAGCGATATCCTCATCGAGCTTTCCGCCCAGGCGAATGGAGTCGCTGAGTCGCGCGTACACGTCCTGCGGCAGGCGGGAGCGCATCTGACGCGTGCCGAACGTGTTGATGCCGAAGATCTCGGAGATGCTGGCCTTGTCGCCGTTTGGCGACGGCGCCGCCTTGGCATTGCGGGAGGCAATGGCCGCCAGGGCGGCCTTTCGCGCGCTATTGGTGGAGCTGGGCATGGAAGTGTGGGGCGAGACGGAAGTGGAGACGAGCGGTGAAGAGCGCGTGCCGGAACCGATGTGCCGACTTCACGACGAAGCAGCTGTACCACAAAACGTGCAGAGATCGCAGAAAATCCCATACGGGAAGGCCGAAATAAAGCGACTTCTGGTATCACTGCGCAATGTTTCGTGCACAATCGGCAACAAGTGCCCGCGGCGACTCGGCTGCGCCGTGTGCGATACACGGCCGGCGACCACCGGCGCCATCTCCCGTCCTTCGTCGCCCCGGCTATCGCACGCGTCGCTAGATCCCGAACAGCGCACGCACCCGATCGCCCAACGCCTTGGAGGAGAAGGGCTTGGGGAGAAACGCCGCTCCGCGCGGCAGGCGGGATGCCTCGCCGGCGCTCAGGCCCGCCGCGCCGGACGAGAAGAGCACTCGCACATCGGGGCGCGCGGCGACGATGCAGCTCGCCAGTTCGACGCCGCTCAGCCCAGGCATCATCACGTCGGTCACCAGCACGTCGGCCAGCGACGGATCCTGCGAGACGAGCGAGAGGGCTTCGTCGGCGTTCCCGGCTTCGGACACCCGGTACCCCTCGCGCCGGAGGGCGCGGGCCGCAACGCGACGGACCGACTCCTCGTCATCCACGACCAGCACGGAGCGGGTCGTTGGCAGGGGAGGGGCTGCGGTCGTGCCTAGCGTGGTTGGTGAGGTTGGTGAGGTCGGGAGGTAGAGCGATATCGCACTCCCGCGCCCCGGGGCGCTGTCGCAGGTGACGTAGCCGCCCATCTGGGTCGTGGCACCGAACACGAGCGAGAGCCCCAGCCCCTCGCCACCCCACGTGGAATAGAGCGGCTCGAAGCAGCGAGACTGCGTGGGCGAGTCCATGCCCGGGCCGGTGTCCCGCAGCTCGATCTGGACGTAGCGTCCCGGGCGCATGACGCTGTGGATGGCCCGTCGTGGCGTGGCGCATTCGACGGCCCGTACCGAGACGTGCAGCGATCCGCCAGACGCCATCGCAGTCCGCGCATTGCGAGCGAGATGCACCAGCGATGCCTCGAGCTGCGAGACGTCGACCGTGGACACGCCGACGTCGGGTGGAAGGTCGAAGGTGACGCGCACCCGCTCACCCACGCACCGGCGCATGGTGGCATCCATGGCCGCCACGGCGCGCGAGACGTCGGTTGCCTGCGGGGCGGCTGCTCGCGATGACGCCGCGCGGGTGAGTTCACGCGTGAGCGCCGCGGCGCGGTCTGCGGCGTGCCGGATACTCTCCACATCGCCCCGGAGTGTGTCACGCGGGGCAAGTTCACTCGCGATGAGCTCGGTCGAACCGGTGATCGTGGTGAGCAGTTCGGAGAACTCGTGGGCGAGGGCGAGGGCGAGGCGCCCCACTCCGCCGAGTGTCTCGGCCTCGCGTAGCGACGTTTCCAAGGCACGTCGTGCACGGCAGTCGCGCAGTCGCACGGCGCGCCACCCCGGAGGGGTACCTGCTTCCATGCCGGTTATGACGATGTCGACTGCGACCAGCTCGTCGGTGCACACCTCGCCCTCGGCACACCAACGTCCGCCGACGGTCACGGAGCCGTCCAGCACGATCCGGTCGCGCGTCGTGCCGGGAAAGAGCCCGAGAAACTCCCCGCCATCGCGCGGGAGCCGCGAGTGCTCGAGTAACTGAAGGGCGTGGCGGTTGGCCCACTGCAGGCGCCACCACTCGTCGACCACGAACAGGGCGTCGTCCGCCGTCTGGACGAGCGCGCGAAACGCGGCGTCCGCGGGGTAGGAGGGTGTAGGCATCTCCTGCCAAAACGCGCAGGGGGGGCATCGCGCAACAGCGGGCGGCCGTTCGCTGGCGCCCCCGGGCGGCGGCGTCCGCTGCACCGCCGCTCGTTAGGATATTCCGTCCGCATCTCGCCGTCCCCTTACCTTTCCCCCATGTCGTCGACTGAACCACCGCACCACCACGAACCGATGTCGTGGCGACGACGAGTTGCCCTCGTCGTCGCCGCATTCGTGGCCATCGTGGCGGCGGGGTGGGTGACGGCCGCAGTGCGCACCCTGCAGGGGGGAGGGGACGGCGTGAGCGCGATGGGGCCGGGTGACCTCCCCCCGATTCCCGACCTGCCGGGCGTCGGCGTGGTGGCGATTCCCGATTCGTTCGCCGGCCTGAGCGGGGCGCTGCGTTTTCGCGCCCTGTCGGCGGCGGAGGCGCTGGCCGTCCCGGGGTTCGTGCGCGTGCACGGCGAGCGCGCGATCCGCACGCCGGGCGTGTACGCCGAACGGCGGCCTGCTGACTCATCCACCTTCTCGCTCATCGTCGAACGGCCATTCGGCGCCAAGCGCGGCGAGCTGCTCAACGGCTACCGGCTGGGGCGTTGGCCAGCGGAGCGGGCCATCATGGCGCGCAACTACTTCAATCCGGCTGGGTTCGTCGAGGTCACCCCCGACAACGTCGCCCTCCCGCTGTCGCCGCATTTCACGTTAGGCGACTTCCTGACGCATGACCAGCGCGCGGTGTGGCCGAAGTACGTCGTGCTCGAGGAAAAGCTCATCGACAAGCTCGAGCTGGTCCTGGCCGACTTGCGCGCACACGGGATCCCGACGCGGCACGTGGTCGTGCTCTCGGGCTTTCGTGCGCCCTATTACAACGACCGCGGCGTAGGGGAAGGTATGGCGCGCGGCAGCCGGCACCAGTTCGGCGATGCCGCCGACATCATCGTCGACGATGATGACGACGGTCGCATGGACGACCTCAATGGCGATGGACGTCTGGACGTGCGCGACACCGGGCCCATTGCCGACGCGATCGCGCGGGTGGAGCGTGCGCATCCGGCACTCGTGGGCGGGCTGGGGACGTACCAGGCGACGGGGCCGAGCGGGCCGTTCGCGCATGTGGACGTGCGCGGGACGAGTGCGCGCTGGGAGAGTGGGTGGTGGCGGGGGCGGTCGTAGCTCCTTGAAGTCGAGCCGTTCCGGTGCTCGACCCGCATGCCGCATCGGCGCTGCAATACCAATGTCCACTTGGCCGCGTTCGTCGCTTCGTGGATCGAGGTGCGCGAGCACGCGGCACGGGTAGCTTGGTAACAGCCCGCTGCTCCGCGACCGTCATTCGCCTGCACCCCCGTCCCGCCCCCGCATGCAAGTCTCCGGCTTCGATTCCAACGTCGTGCTGACACGGCTTACGGAAAAGCTGTACGAACTCCTCGCCGCGCTGCCCATGCTGCTGGTTGCACTGGTGCTGGTGTGGGCCTTCTGGATGGCCGGCCGCTGGCTGTCGCAGCGCGCGCTGCTCAACCGCGTCGCATCGCGCAATCCGTTCCTGCGCGACCTGGCCCAGACCACGACCCGCTGGATCATCACGCTCGTCGGCATCGTGGTGGCGCTCGACCTGCTCAATGCGACGGCGGTGGTCGGCGCCATCCTGGGTACCGCCGGGGTGTTCGGCCTCGCGTTGGGCTTCGCCTTCAAGGACACGCTCGAGAACTATCTGGCCGGCGTGCTCATGAGCCTGCGACAGCCCTTTGCCCCGCACGACGAAGTGGTGATTGACGGGCATCACGGCTCGGTGGTGTCACTCTCCTCGCGTGCCACGGTGCTCATGACGCTCGACGGGAACCACTTGCGGCTGCCGAACGCGCTGGTGTTCCGGAGCGTGATGCTCAACTACACGCGCAATCCGGCGCGCCGCTTCGAGTTGGACGTCGGTGTGGGCGTGCAAGAGGACCTGGTGGAGGCCATGTGCATCGGCACCGACAAGCTGGCCACGCTCGACGGCGTGATGGTGAAGCCGCCACCACGCGCGTTCATCCAGTCGCTGGGCGACTCCAACGTGCAGATCCGCTACTACGGCTGGGTGGACCAGCGTACCCACGACTTCCTGCTCGTGCGCAGCGAGGCGATTCGCACGGTGAAGCTGGCGCTCGACGACGCGGGCATGGACATGCCGGAGCCGATCTATCGTGTGCAGCTCACGGAATCGACCGCGCTCGAGGCGGAGGCGAAGCGGGCGAAGGCGCTCGACGCGCCGACACCCGCCGACGCCCCGGTCGCCAGCACGGCGCTGACGCGCGCCGCGTCCCGGAGCGGGAGGTCGCAACCGGCGACATCACAGCCCGTCACGTCGCGCGCGCCGGTGGACACCACGCGCATCACCGACCTGGACGAGCAGATTGCCGACGATCGACGGAAGAGCGGAGCGGATGACCTGCTCGATCCCGTCGCACCAAGGGAGTGACCGCGCATGCAGCGACGCGATTTCCTCATGACCACTGCGCTGCTCGCACACTCCCCCCAATGTCGCCGGCCTTTGCCTACCGTTTCGATGCCGCCGACCGTTCAATCGTCATCGCGGACGACACGACGCGCTCCGATCCGCTGATCGCTCTTGCGCGCGACGCCGACGTCGTGGTCCACGAGGCGAAGATTCCCTCAGCGGCAGATCGACTGATCGCCCATGTCCCCAACGCGCCCGATCTCTCGCGCCGCATCCTGTCGCACCACACTAGCGACGAGGATGCCGCTGTGCGCCGCGTATCACCAGCCGAGTGATCGGTCTGAAGTGGTCTCCGTCACTCAGGCCGTACCTTGGGCTCATGATCGGAGAGGACCTCGCTCATGCGCTTCCCCTGGGGTGCATGTTGGCTGCGCGATAGCTCGCCTCGCCGGCGCACGCCGCTCGGGGTAGCGTGACGAACGACGAGCGTGCGACCTCGAAGCGGCACGTCTCCGACTCGAACTCGGGCCAGATGTCCTTCTGCTTCAGATGGGGATCGAGGACCCGCGCGACATTCGGTCCCGCATAGACGCCACAATGCGTGCATTCGCGGGGCCGGGCGGCGGGAGTGATCGCGAGTGTGGAGATGAGCAGTGAGAGTGCAAGCATGAGGCTATCCGATCTCAAGCGCAGCATCCTGTCGCACCACACCAGCGCAGAGGATGCCGGTCGGGTCGCGCAGGCGGCCGGGGTGAAGACGCTGGTGCTATCGCACCTGATCCCCGCCGAGGATCCGGCGGTGCCGGAGTCGGTGTGGATCGACGCGGCGCGACTGCACTTCGGTGGGTCGATCGTCGTCGGACGGGACCTTATGGAGATATGAGCGTTCGGCGACCAGCCTGCACGGCGTGATGCTGTGCGCCGGCTGTTGCCAGCGATGTCCGCCCACGTCTACCCGCTGTTCACGACCGCCGCGCGTGCACTAGACATCATGCGCGGGCGCCGCCGCCACACGGTGAGCAACGCCGCCGCGAGCAGGAGCGCGTTGGCCCCCCACATACCGACCAACGGAGAGACGACCAGCCGGTCGGCAAGACTCTCGCCTGCAATCATCAGGACGTAGTACGCGCCCCATACCGCACCGGTAGCGCCAATCACCAGCCCCACGCCTCCCCGCGGGAAACGGAGCACGAGAGTCACGCCGACCAGCGCCAGGACCACGCACCCGGCGGGCAGGGCGAACTTCTTCTGCACCTCGACCTCAAAGGCGGCCGCACGTGCAAGGGCAATGGGATCGGTGCCTGGCCGAACGCCTCGGGATGCACGTCGGAGCTCGCGGATTGTCATGGTGCGGTCGCTCGGAGCTGTCGCGTCTCTCGACAGCACCACCGCCAGCTGCGCATTCGTGCGGGGGACGATCTCCGCAGTGACCACGAGCGCCAGCGCGCCGACGACAGCGGCGGCGGCGAGCACGGGGACTGTCAGGCTCAACACGCCGCCCCGCTCCCGCCGGGCCGAGGCGAGTGTTCCATCGGCCCCGAGTCGCGTGAACTCCCACAGGACGGCGATGAGAACGGCGATGGGGATTGTCATCGCGGCGATGAACGGCACCGCGAGCAGCAGCGCCCTCGCGACGGTTCCGGCCGGTACTCCCAGGGCGCGCAGCGCCGGGACCTGCCTCGTCGCATAGTAGGCGAGCATCGACAACGTGAGCGCCGCAAACGCGATGGTGAACGCGGCGGCGTGGCGACGAAGGAGCTGTCGGCTCGTCGGTTGCGGCATGTGCGGACCTGAGAGGTTGGCGCCGGCCGACTGCGGTCGGCGCGCGTGAGTGCTCCGCCGTTCCAGTGATCCGTGTTCGCGACGTGCACCTTCGGCATCGCGCATCGGCCGCACCTGCTCGTAGGCTGCTCGCTGGATCACGTCCCCTACGCCCGCCGCACCGACGAGCGTAACGCGCAGCCGTCCCTGCGCGCGCGCCCGCCCGATCTCGCGCGCAAAGAGGGCCTCCATCGCCTGACCGTGCTTGCGGCGCAGTTCAGCCGGGAGCAGGTGCAAGGTGAGCCGGTAGACGCTCGTCCAGGTCATGCCCCACCGAGCGCCAGGCGCGTGCGAGCGACCCGGGCGAGCGACTCCAGCCGCGTTGCTTCGCGCTCCAGTGCGACTCGGCCGGGACGCGTGATTCGATAAAACCGCTCGCGGCCGGAGATCTTCTCGGGGCGCTCATCGTCGGCGATTTCCTCCAGCCATCCCTGCTCGACCAGTTCCTCGAGCGAGCCGTACAAGGTGGCGGGCCAGAGGCGAACACCTCCGCCGCTCAGCGCGCGCACATCGTCCTGGATCGCCGTGCCGTAGCGAGGCGCGTCGGAGACAGAGAGGAGAATGAAGAACCAGTGCGGCTTCATGATGAGTCGCTCTCGGAGAGCTCGTGCGGCGCAATGTACGCCATCATACTATGATGTAATAGTATGATGCGCAAGACTGGGAGTCTTCGCCGACCGCCCCCCCCGCGCGATTCTACACCAGCATCTTGAGCCGCTCGATATCGATGTTGCCGCCGCAAACGATCGGGACCACCGTGGCCCCCGGCGGCAACGCGAGTCGGCCGTCGAGCAGCGGCACCACGGCCGCAGCACCGGCTGGTTCCGGGACGATCTTGCAGCGCTCCATGAGAACCCGCATCGCCTCGATGATCTCACGGTCTGGGACGACCAACCAGTCGTCCACGAACGCCAGGCAGTGGGCGAGGTTCTGCGTCCCGGCAAACGGCGCCGCGAGCCCGTCGGCTACGGTATCGAGCGAGGACAAACGTTGCGGTGCTCCGGCCGCGATGGAGCGTGTCATGGCAGCGGCCCCCTCCGGCTCAACGCCGATGACACGCACCGACGGGCGACGCTGCTTGACCGCGGCGGCAACCCCCGAGATCAATCCACCACCGCCGCAGGCCACGATCACCACATCCACATCGGGGATCTGCGACAGGATCTCCATGCCCACGGTCGCCTGGCCGGCGATCACGCGGAGGTCGTCGAACGGGTGTACGAGTGTCAGTCCGCGCGTTCGTTGCAGCTCCAGCGCCGTCGCCAGCAGGTCGCCCGACGTCTGGATCACCTCGCCGCCGTATTCCCGAGTGGCCGCCACTTTCGACGGAACCGCAGTCGTCGGCATCACGATCGTCGCGGCGACCCCGAACCGAGCGGCTCCCCAAGCCAGCGCCTGCGCGTGATTCCCGGCCGACAGGGACACGACGCCGCGTTCACGCTCCTCGTGTGTCAGTTGACGCAGCGTGTTGATCACGCCGCGCGCCTTGAACGATCCGGTTTTCTGGAACAGCTCGAGTTTGAGCACGACCCAAGCCCCGGCGCGCTTCCCGATGTACGACGACCCCATGACCGGCGTCTGGTGCACATGCGGCGCGATGGCCGCGTGCGCCTCACGGATTTCGTCGAGCGTGACCAGCGATGAGGATGCGGTCGGGGAGTGCATGGGCCCTCAATGTAAGGACGTTGGCCGACGACGGCGCCCCTGATCCACGATTGGCCCCCGTCGGCGCAGCGCGTCCAACCAAGGCAAGCCCGTCCATCGCCCCCTCACCTTGAGGACACGATGGTGGTGCCCTAGCTTCACGACTCCACGGCGCCGTAGCCAAGTGGTAAGGCAGCGGTCTGCAAAACCGCTATTCGCCGGTTCGATTCCGGCCGGCGCCTCTCTGTTTCGAATCTCGCGCGTCTCGAGGCCTCGTGCCGAGAGGCGCGCGTTTCTTTGCGGGGGATCTGCGCATGCACGCCCTCACCCTCCGAGCTGGACCGGACGCGTTGACGCTCCTGCGCGAGCGCGGACTGCGGGCACAGGACATCGATATCCTGCCGGGGGCGTCGGGCGGGGCGAAGTGGCTCGTGCTGGCGGGGCTCGACCGCTACCTGTTCGGGACGTTCCTGGCCGAGCCTCGCACGAGACCGCTCCACCTCATCGGCTCGTCGATCGGGAGCTGGCGCATGGCGTGCCTGGCCCAGCGCGACCCTGTAGCGGCGCTCGAACGAGGGCATCACGCCTACATCTACGAGCAGCGCTACACCCGTCGCCCCTCGACACGGGAAGTGACCGAGGTGCTCACGCGGGCGCTCGACCTCATCCTGGGCGATCGAGGCGTGGACGAGATTCTCGCACACCCCTGGGCGCGCGTGCACATCATCACCGCCGAGGGGCGGGGGCTGGCGGCCAGCGAACGCCGGCTGCTCCTGGCGGCGTCCATTGCATTGGCGGCCGCCGGCAACCTCGTCAGCCGCAAGTCGCTCGCCTGGCAGATGCGGCGCTTCATCTTTCACTCGGCGGGCGACGAGACCCCGTTCGCGCACCTCTCGGACCTCCCGACCGTACATCGCTCGCTCACGCGCGAGAACCTGCGCGCGGTACTGCTCGCGTCGGGATCGATCCCGCTGCTGCTGGAAGGGGTGAAGATTCCCGGGACGCCGCGTGGCGTGCATTGGGACGGCGGGGTGCTGGACTACCACCTCGACCTCGACTTCGGACCGGGCGAGGGGCTGGTGCTCTACCCACACTTCTATGGGCATGTCGTCCCGGGGTGGTTCGACAAGTCGCTGCGCTGGCGGCGCGCCCAGGGCGACAATTTCCGGCGGGCCCTGCTGATCGCCCCGTCGGACGACTTCGTGGCGTCGCTGCCGAACCGGAAGATCCCCGATCGCCGAGATTTCTACGCGATGGACGATGCGACGCGCCAGCGCTCGTGGCAGCGGGTCGTGGACGAAAGTGCTAGGCTGGGCGACGAACTGGCCGAACTGCTCGCGACGGGGCGCCTTGTCGATCGGGTGCGCCCCTGGTCACCGTGATGCCTCACGAGCGCGAGGCGTCACGAGCGCGAGGCGTCACGAGCTTGAGACGCTACCGCGCTACCTTCACCCCAGTCAGCAGCCCGAGCGCTCCCAGCGTCGTCTGTGCGGCGTTGAGTCCGAGCCGGAAGTCCTTGTCGCTGAACGAGTCGTAGCGATCCGTCGGCTGGTGCCAGTGCGGGTCCCAGCCATTCCCGACATGCGCCCCGCGCTCATTCTCGCGCAGCGAGATCGCGGCAATCAGGTCCTGGAATGGCCCCGAATCGGTGTTGGTCATATGCGGTCCCACCGTGGCGGGATAGTCGGTCGCGTACTTCTCGTTGGCCGAGTGGAAGAGCCACGCCAGCTTGGCCGACTGCTCGGCCATCTTCGAGTTGGACTGGAACTCCACGTTGACGTCGGCTTCGGGGCGCTGCTCGCGTGGGAGCGTGCCATCGGCCAGAGGCATGCCGTGATCGAACAGCATCATGTCGTGCTGGATCATCCCCAACCACGTGGGTTCGGGATACTTGCCCGACCCGGCCGGCGATTCCTTGCCCTGCAGCGGGTGGCGCTGCTCCACGTAGGCCCGGGCGCCGTTAAGTCCGGTCTCCTCGTTATTCCACAGCGCGAATCGGATCGAGCGCTCGGTGGTGACACCAGGACGCGAGAAGACGCGCGCCAGCTCCATCACGACCGCCGTTCCCGAGCCATCGTCGTTGGCTGCTTCGCCCCAGCCGATGCCATCCATGTGGCCGCCGACGATGTACATCTCGTCCGGACGCGTGGTCCCGACCTTGGTGCAGAAGACGCTCTGTCGCTGCCCGGGAACGCTCGGCTGCGCGTTCAGCGCCCGCAAGCGCGCATCGGGCTGGGCCAGGGAGTCGTTGTTCACGCCGGTCCTGGCACGAATGCCGCGCGGTCTCGAGCCACCAGCGCCGGCCCTGGGGGTCGCGAGCGGACGGCCCGCACCAGCTGGCGCTGCCTGTGGACGAGGAGGCGCGGCCGGGGGATTGAACTCGTACGTCACGCGCTCCGTGTTGGTGCAGCCGTAGCTCTTGAGCTGAGCCTCGATCCAGTCGAGCGCCGCGCGATTGCGATCGGTCCCTTGGCGCCGGTCACCAAACTGCGTGAGCCCCTTGATGGTCGCCTTGTATCGCTCGAGGTCGAGCTGCTCGACCAGCGACGGAATGGGATCGGCCGCACCGGCCGACGCGGCCTGCTGCGCTCCGAGCAACGTTGACGACGCTAGTGCGAGCGTCGATGCGGCTGCGGCAATCGTGGAAAAGCGCATGAGGACTCGAGGGAGTAGAGAAGTGGTGAAGGCCGACACGGCTGGTACAGAAACGCAGAACGTTGCGCTACTGCTGGCCAGCTGCGTCTGGCTCGGGCATCGTCTTCACCGCGCGGGCGACCAGGCCGATCCCCCCGGTGACCAGGATGAGCATCACCAGCGTGTCGAACAGCGACGTGGGTTGGAAATAGACGCCCAGGTTGGACACGATGCCCACGAGGATGATCAACGCTCCGGCCGACGTCAGCCCCCACCCGAGCACGGAACGCCCGTTGAAGAAGAGCACGCCGACGCCGATGAGCAGCGGAAAGAGCGACATCCCGAAGGCGTTGTATCCGTAGATACGCCAGCTCCCGCTGGTCACGATCACGCGGGCGAGCAGGAGATACAGCCCCGCGACCAGCATGGCTGCCCCTGCGAAGAAGGTGCCGAGTCCACCAGTCGTGCCGCCAGCGCCTTTCATGACAGAGTGGGAGGGAGTGAATGCGAGTGAGGCGTCACGACCGCGTGTTCCGCAGCCGTGCGACGATCAGCAGGACGCTACCGATCCGCACCGCTCACGGCAATTGCCAGCGCCGCCGGGTCGGGGCTGGTCGGCGCGGGTCGGCGCGGGTCGGCGCGGGTCGGCGTTGGGGCGCCGCTGCGTCACGCGGTCAGGGAGCGGTGCACTCGGTCCATTTGCTGCGCGTGTCGCTCGCCATGCCGCAACATCACCAGTGCCGCGTCGCCAAGATTCAGCCGAACAAGTCGCGAGAGCGGCGACACCATGCGCACGCGCGTCCACTCCCGACCCTGCGCCTGGCGGAGCAGGTCGCGCAGGACCGAGTGGGTCCCGAGCAAGGCGTCCAGCACGCGGGCGCGTGGGGTCGGACCAGGAACGATCGACTTCGGTGCGGGCAGCCGCCATTTCGACTGCATGGAGGCAACGAGCAGTCGCCCCCCGAGCGTCGGGCGCCAATCGCCCGTGGTACGCTCCGCGCCCGCGCCCGCGCCCGCGTGTTCGAGCGCGGAGTGCATGGCATCGAGGTAGGCGACGTTGGTGAGGCAGAGATGCTCGAGGATCGCGTCGATGCTCCAGCCCCCATTCGCGGCTGGCGCCGTGCGATGCGCGGCGTGCATCGGACGCACAAACGCGTCAACCTGCGTATCGAGCGTCTCCAGCCCGCTCGCGACGCGCGCTGCCAGCTCCTCCTGCGTGGCGTGCCGGGTCGGCACCTTCGGCGATGTCGTGTGCGAGAAGCTCATGTCGGCTCCGTGACGAGGCTACAGGACAATGGCAGTCGTCCATCGCGCGATCACTCGCTCGGCGACAGCGTTGACGGGATAGCCATCGGGGTCCAGGGCGAAGTGCTGGCACATGCCGTCGATCTGGGCGAACAGGACACGGGCATCGACTTCGGGATCGAGCGATCCCTGGGCAGCCAGGAATCCCCGGAGCGTGGAGAGGATAGACGTCGTCCATTCATCCAGCACGGGGGCGAGCGCCGCGAGCACGGCCGGCTGCGTTCGTGCGGCATAGCAGAGCCGCCAGAAGTCGAGGTGTTCGCGGACAACGGCGACGCTCGCGCGCACGAGGGCGGCGAGGCGATCCGGGGGCGCTACCGACTCGGCGACAGAAAACGACGCCCGCACATCGTGCATGCTCTCCTCGAACAGCTCCCGCAGCAGCCCTTCTTTTCCGTCGAAGTGCGAATACAACAAGCCGGTGGCAACCCCCGCGTCGGCGGCCACGCTCTTCACGGAGCTCTGCGCGTACCCGTCACGGGCGAATCGGGAAAGTGCGGCGGCAAGCAGCTTCGCCCGAGTCGTGGCACGGAGCGTCTCGTTCTGGTCAGCCGTTTTCGGCATTGCAATCGTTGAATGAACGTTCGTTCAATCAAAGAATATCTCTCGACAGGCGCTGAATCGCAACGCTCGGTGCCCGAACGGGGGCAAGGTCGCTATCTTTCGGCATGTCAAAAGCCAAGCCCACTGCCCCGACGACTTTCTCGTTCATCGAAAACGATCGGACGTATACCTGCGTTCGTGAAGGACTGCGTGGAGCGGTGGATGATCCGTGGTGGTGGTTCAGCGTGTCGAGCGACGATCGTCATCGCTACGCGCCGTTCCGCGCGGAGCCCGGCGACACCGAAGCGACCGTTCGCCCGCGTGTCGTGGCGTACTACGAGGATCTGCTCGTGCGCCGGGCAGCCCCTGCCGAGCCGCGCTGGCGTGGTCGCGGGAATCAGGGAAACAAGGCGGCGGCCACTCCTGCCTCGACGCCTGCCGCCGCTCCGGCCGAGGGCGAATAGGCGGGTTGCAGCACGCGTGACGAGCGCGTCACAGCAGTGCGGCCGCGGACATACGTCCGCGGCCGTTTCGTTTTCCTGACGTGAACGGGGGCGGTGCGTACCGTCCCCGTATCGCTCCCCCCGCTGCGTTCTGCGCGTCAGTCGGTGAGCGCCGCGAGTCCGAGGGCGCCGATCCCGTGCGCATCGCCCGTGACGAGTCGCCGATGGTAATCGAGCTGTCCGAGATGATACGTCAGGTGCACGGCGAGATGCATGAGCCCGCGCCGTGCCGAGACAGTTACCGGCCCGATAACCATCGTCCCGTCGAGCCGAGCTTCCTCGACGGAACGCAACGCGCGGCCGACTTCGTCCACGGTCGTATCGATGTGCGCCACGAGCTCGGCGCGCGTAAGGCCACGCCCGTTGAACTCCGCGTCGCGGTCGCGCACGTAACCGGAGCCGCCCAGCAAGGCGCCAACAAAGTGGCGCAGGTTGCCGCAGAGATGGAGAACCAGCGTCCCGCCGCTGTTGGGCGCGCCCTGGGGCAGGACCCAAGGCGACACGTCGTCGGGGTACGCGAGCACCTCGGCGCGCAGCGATGCGAGATCGCGGAGCATGATGGGCGTCAGGTCCGTGGCGGTCATGCTAGGGGAGTCGTTCGAGTGAGCGCTCGATCCCTGCGACGCGGACCGTGAGCCGGGTTGGCCGCCCGGGGGCGGCGTCGAAGTCTGCGGTCCCGGCGGTGCGGAGAAAGTCGAACCGAGTCGTTGTCTGCGCGACGAGTTCGAGAGGGGCACCACGTCCGAACAGGTCGACGAACAGGCGCGTCCCGCGACGAGTCACGACCGCAGCGCGATCAGTCGGCGTGCCGTACGCGCCGACAAACCGATCGAGCGCGGCGGCGGTGACGGTGACCCGCGGCCGACTCTCGCGTGCGCCGCGCTCGTCGGCCGGGGTATCGGCCAGCGGGCGCACCCAGAAATTGCGGACCCGCACGGGATGGTCGTGGTCCTGCAGCGTGAACGGAAGCGCATCGGCGTGTGAGCGGTACGGATCGGTCTCCAGCCAGTTGGTGGGTCCCCACAACTCGGCGTTGTCCTGCACGAGGACCCCGTTATGAAACACCGTCATTCGTGCCGGCGACACCAACGCACCCGCGCCGTTGAATCGAGGGCGACGGAAGACGATGTCGTATGACTGCCACTCCCCCGGAGGACGCGACGCGTTGACCAGCGGCGGGTGCTGACCGTAGAGCGCTGCGGCCTGGCCATCGGCGTACGTGACGTTCTGGTACGAATCGAGGACCTGGATCTCGTACTTCCCCATGAAGAAGATGCCGCTGTTCCCTCGATCCTGTCCCGCTCCGACGGCTGGTGATGGCGTGGCCCATTCGATGTGCGCCTGCACATCACCGAATGCGCGCCTCGACTGGATGGGACCGGCGCCAGGAACGGTTTGCATATAACCGTCGCGAACGGACCACCGCGCCGGCGATCCATCCTGCGAGGTCCACGCGTCTAGCGTACGACCGTCGAACAGCACAACGGCATCGCTCGGCGGCTGGCCGACGTCCCGACCGGGCGTGACGACGCGCGGCGCCGGACGCGCCAGGTCATGCACCTTCCACAATCGCCCCGAGTCCTGCGGCGAAGCCTCCTGCGGGATCGTGCCGATCGCGACCACGGCAACACTGGCCAGCGCCAGCACGCGCCCCGGGAGTCGCGCGAGCACGCATGCAGCGGGGTGGGTGCGCGAGCGGCCGTTCATGGTGCGACGTGCCTAGTCGGCCAACACGAAGGTGACGCGCAGGTTGACACGATACTCGGTGATCTTCCCGCCCTCACACTCGACCTTCATGCCCGACACCCACGCCCCCTTCACGTTGCGAAGCGTCTTGTTGGCGCGCTTCATACCGACCGCAATCGCGTCATCGAACGACTTGCGGGACGAGCAGCTGATCTCGGTAACCTTGGCGACAGACATCGCGACCTCCTGGCTGAGCCGGAATTCACCACGCGCCGGGAATCCGACGCGCCGAACGCGAACGAACGTTCCAAACAACGACTACACGGCGCAGGGCGCAAGCCACGACGTGCACGACGTGCACGGCCCGGCAGCCACACCGGCCGGCACCCGAGGGATGCCGGCCGGTGTTGCGTCTCGTGATGCGACCCACCGCGATCGACCGACCTGCCAACCGGAGACGTCAGGGCGTCGACTGCTTCCGGACGAGCTCGTCTAGCGAGATGCGGTATTCCTTGGCCGAGGAGTGGTACGTGATGGAGTACGCCCGCGGGTAGAGCCCCGACGTTGCCACCCGCTCCGGGATGGTGACCGGGAACGCGACCCCCTGCGGACGCTGTTTCGCCGACTCGATATACGCCTTGGTAATCATCGGCTCGACGAAGATGAACCGGCCGTTGTACGACCCGTAGATGAAGGTGCTGGTGAACTGCTGGTTGGCTGGCGGCGGCTGCAGCTCCGGCGACTTTGTGTTGACCCAGTGCATTCCCATCAGCGGGACGGCGGCAGCTGCTGGCGGGATGTTGGCCAGGACGGACGTCGCCAGGTAGTCGGCGGGGACGAACTGCGCTGCGGGGAAGCTCCCCGAGCGCGGGCCGAAGTCGGGATTGCCGGGGTTCATGGCATCGCGCTCGGCCGGGGTGATCTGGAAGAAGTGGAAGTCGAAGTGTGGCAGCGTATACACGTGCTCGGGTTCGTGTCCGGCGGGATTCCAGTCCAGCATGACGTGGTTGTATCCCGTCCCGGCTGCCTCGGTGGGGAGGGCGAGGGACAACATCGCGGCCGATGGCATTCCCGGCATCGGCGTCTGCGGCAGTCCGGTCATGGCCGTCTCGGACAGCGCAACACCTAACGATACGACGCGCCCAGCATCGTCCAGCGCGACAAAGGTGCGTGCGACGCCAGCGCCGAGGGCCTGGGGGGTGCCGTAGGCGAGGCGCGCGGGGCGGGGCGACGTGCTCTCCCGCGAGCAGGCGGTCGACCCGCTGGCCAGCGCAACGACTGCGGCGACGGTGGTGAGGCGGAAGAGGGCGCGCAGCAGTGGCACGCGCGCGCCGATCAGATGGGTAGCAAGCACGGAGAGCATCGACCTGTTCCTCGAATCCGGAGGGCTGAGTGTGCGCGACGCAGATCATCGCGACCGGATGATGCCCGGATCCCGCTCACACCGAATGGGTGAATTGACCCCATTGCACGACACGCGCAGCGGCGTGCGCTTCGCGCCCCTCGACGCTACTCTTCGTCAGCCACCCCCGTCCCCCGTCCCCCCGCCCCCTCCCCCCTGTCCCCTCCCCACACCCCCCCCGCCCTCCTCGGGC
>Ga0138256_10001305_pt1 | contig 26893 bp, 24 predicted proteins | sample KNB2016incub_MG_FD_105486 | JGI IMG/M metagenome (GOLD analysis project Ga0138256, IMG submission 105486) | Active sludge microbial communities from wastewater in Klosterneuburg, Austria - KNB2014incub_MG | ecosystem: Engineered > WWTP > Activated sludge > Unclassified | place: Austria...
CTGAGATGGTGGCTTTGCTGGTATTGATCATTGGTTTGATGGTGAAGATCATGCCGGGTTCCAGTCGGGGTTTGCTGCCGGCCGTGTCATAGTGCAGTATCTGGGGCTCTTCGTGAAACTTGCGTCCTATGCCGTGACCGCAGAACTCCTTCACCACCGAGAATCCGTTACCTTCGGCATGCTTCTGGATCACCGCCCCAATGTCCCCAAGGTGCCCCCCGGGCCTGACCGCGGAAATTCCGAGCCACATGCACTCGAAGGTGATCTGCGTCAGTCGTCGCGCGGCGATGCTGGCGGCTGCTTCGCCGCCAACCAGGAACATGCGGCTGGTGTCGCCATGAAAGCCATCCTTGATGACAGTGATGTCGAGGTTGACGATGTCGCCTTTCTTCAGCGCCTTGTCGCCAGGTACGCCATGGCAGACCTGGTGATTGACCGAGGTGCAGATCGACTTGGGATAGGGTGTGTAGCCAGGCGGTGCGTAATTGAGCGGGGCGGGAACCGTACCCTGTTCATTGACCATGTAGTCGTGACAAAGACGGTCGAGTTCTCCGGTCGTGACGCCGGGTTTGACGAAAGGCTCGATGTAGTCGAGAACCTCGGCGGCGAGGCGGCAGGCCACGCGCATTTTGTCGATTTCTTCCGCGGTCTTGAGAACGATGCTCATCTTGGTATCTGTCTGCTTGGGGCTGGAAAGACGCCAAAGGTATCGCATGCGGGCGGGTGCGGGCAAACATGACGCGCTCGCCCGCTTGAGCCGCGCCAGCGGCGCATGCTAAGATCGCGGGCTTGTCTGCAGTGGCAGGCAAAATCCACACGTCCTGTGGCATGGGGTCCGCGACACACGGCAGCGCGTGTTGCGGCAAGGCGCAAAGGGTGCAATGTGTGCTTCAGAGCACATTGCGCGGCGGAGCACCCCGCGGGGCGGAGGTTAAACCCTTTGATCAGTTTGGAGTAACACATGTCAGTCACAATGCGTCAGATGCTCGAAGCGGGCGTCCACTTTGGCCACCAGACCCGCTTCTGGAACCCGCGCATGGCCCCGTACATTTTCGGTCAGCGCAACAAGATCCACATCGTCAACCTCGAGAAGACGATGGTGAAGTACAACGAAGCGATGGACTTTGTCCGCAAGCTGTCCGCCAATCGCGGCAACATCATGTTCGTCAGCACCAAGCGCCAGGCGCGCGAGATCATCTCCGAAGAGGCGCGTCGTGCCGGCATGCCCTTCGTCGACGAGCGCTGGCTCGGTGGCATGCTGACCAACTTCAAGACCGTCAGGCAGTCGATCAAGCGCCTGAAGGAAGTCGAGGCGATGATGGAAGACGGCTCGATCGATCGTCTGTCCAAGCGCGAGGGACTGACCGTTCGTCGCGAACTCGAAAAGCTGCAGAAGTCGATCGGCGGCATCAAGGAAATGGGCGGCTTGCCCGATGCCATGTTCGTGATTGACGTCGGCTATCACAAGATCGCCATCACCGAAGCGCTGAAACTGGGTATTCCGGTTGTGGCCGTGGTCGATACCAACCACTCTCCCGAAGGCGTGGATTACGTCATTCCGGGTAACGACGACTCCTCGCGCGCCATCCGCCTTTACGCCCGTGGCGTGGCCGATGCCGTGTTGCAGGGCCGCAGCCAGGTGCTGCAGGAAATCGTCGATGCCGGCGGTGACGAGTTCGTCGAAGTCGAGGAAGAAGGTTCGCAAGAGCAGGCCTGACCTGCCACTTGCAGGGGCCTCGAGGGGCCCCTTTTTGTAATCTGGAATACCTGCCGCAGCGGGCCTTGGTCCGCTGCGCGCAAACGCTGAAATTCGAGGAGTTAGCATGGCGGAAATCACCGCAAGCATGGTCAAGGAACTGCGCGAGAAGACCGACGCGCCGATGATGGAGTGCAAGAAGGCGCTGACCGAAGCCGCTGGCGATATGGCCAAGGCCGAAGAGATCCTGCGCGTGAAGCTGGGCAACAAGGCTTCCAAGGCTGCAGCCCGGGTTACCGCAGAAGGCATCGTCGGTATCGATATTTCGGCTGACGGCAAGCTGGGCTCGATCATCGAAGTGAACTGCGAAACCGATTTCGTGGCCAAGAACGAGGACTTCCTCGCGCTGGTGCAGAAGTGTGGCGAGCTGGTTTCGGGCAAGAACCCTGCCGATGTGGCCGCGCTGTCGGCGCTGCCGATGGGTGAAGGCACCGTTGAATCGACGCGTGCAGCACTGGTGGGCAAAATCGGCGAAAACATGTCGATTCGCCGCTTCAACCGTGTCGAAGCCAAAGGCCAGTTGTTCAGCTATATCCACGGTGGCGCCAAGATTGGTGTGCTGCTGGACCTGGTGGGTGGCGACGAGCAGTTGGGCAAGGACATCGCGATGCACATCGCGGCCTCCAAGCCGAAGGCGCTGGATTCGTCGGGCGTGTCGCAGGATCTGATCGATGCCGAGCGTCGGATTGCGGTCGAGAAGGCTCGTGCCGACAACAAGCCTGAAGCAATGCTGGAGAAGATCGCAGACGGCACCGTGCAGAAGTTCCTGAAGGAAGTCACCTTGCTGGCTCAGGTCTTCGTCAAGGCCGAAGACGGCAAGCAGACCATTGAGCAGTTGCTGAAGGCGCGTGGCGCTTCGGTTGCAGGTTTCACGCTGTACCTCGTCGGCGAAGGCATCGAGAAGAAAGTGACCGACTTTGCTGCGGAAGTGGCCGAGCAGGCCGCTGCTGCTGCCGCGAAGAAGTAAGGAGCCGTACATGTCCGCCGCCTACAAACGCATCCTGCTGAAACTCTCGGGCGAAGCCCTGATGGGTGACGACGCCTACGGAATCAACGAGGACGTCGTGGCCCGCATCGTCTCCGAAATCGCCGAAGTCACCCGTCTCGGCGTGCAGGTGGGGGTGGTGATCGGCGGCGGCAACATCTTTCGTGGCATGAAGGGTGCGGCTTCCGGCATGGACCGCACCACCGCCGACTACATGGGCATGCTGGCCACGGTGATGAACGCAATGGCGCTCGCCGATGCGATGCGCCGCATGGATGTCGAGGCGCGGGTGCAGTCGGCGCTGCGCATTGACCAGGTCGTCGAACCTTATATTCGTGGCCGCGCGATCCGCCATCTCGAGGAAGGTCGCGTGGTGATCTTCGCTGCGGGCACCGGCAATCCCTTCTTCACCACCGATACCGCAGCAGCCCTGCGCGGGGCAGAGATCGGTGCGCAGATCGTGCTCAAGGCTACCAAGGTGGATGGGGTGTATACCGCGGACCCGAAGAAGGATCCGGATGCCCAGCGCTACCATCGCATCAGCTTTGACGAAGCGATCGGCCGCAACCTGGCGGTGCTCGACTCGACCGCGTTTGCGCTGTGCCGCGACCAGAAACTGCCGATCAACGTGTTCTCGATCTTCAAGCCGGGCGCGCTCAAGCGTGTCGTAATGGGTGAAGATGAGGGTACGCTGGTTCATTCCTGACGCTCTGGAGAGTGCGCTTATGATTTCCGAACTGAAAAAGAACGCCGATCAGAAGATGCAAAAGTCGGTCGAGTCTCTCAAGACCGACCTTGCCAAGATTCGTACCGGTCGTGCTCACACCGGCCTGCTCGATCATGTCATGGTCGATTACTACGGCTCGATGGTGCCCGTGAACCAGGTTGCCAACATCACCCTGATCGACGCCCGAACGATTGGCGTGCAGACTTGGGAAAAACCGATGCTGGGCAAAGTTGAAAGGGCCATCCGCGACAGCGACCTTGGACTGAATCCGGCCAACATGGGCGAGTTGTTGCGCGTGCCCATGCCGGCACTGACCGAAGAACGGCGTCGCGACCTCACCAAGGTTGTGCGCAATGAGGGCGAGTCGGCCAAAATCGCGATCCGAAATTTGCGCCGCGATGCCAACCAGCATCTCAAGGATGCAGTCAAGGACAAGGAAATCTCCGAGGACGACGAGCGTCGCACCGAAGATGAAGTCCAGAAGCTGACCGACAAGTACGTCGCCGAGATTGACAAGATGCTGGCGGCGAAAGAGCAGGAATTGATGCAGATCTGATCCGTCGGATCGGCTGTTTCCTCACCAGCAGAACTGGAGGCGGGTCATGACAGGTAGAGAGTTCACGAGTTCCACCCGTGACATTCCCGAGGTATCCGCAGTTCCGCGACACATCGCAATCATCATGGACGGTAATGGGCGGTGGGCGCGCAAGCGCTTCATGCCGCGCGTTGCTGGTCATGCGCGCGGGCTTGAGGCCGTTCGTGCCGTGGTCAAGGCCTGCGTAGAGCGCGGAGTGGAATACCTGACGTTGTTCGCCTTCAGCTCAGAGAACTGGCGTCGGCCAGCGGATGAAGTGTCCTTCCTGATGCAGCTGTTCATGAAGGCCTTGCACAAGGAGGTCGCTCGCCTCCACCACAATCAGATCCGCTTGCGTGTCATTGGTGACATGTCCCGCTTCGATCCGGAACTTGTGCGCATCATCCGCGAGTCGGAAGAAAAGACGGCGGGCAATCGCAAGCTCGAGCTTTGCATCGCGGCCAACTATGGTGGGCGCTGGGACATCGCCAACGCAGTGTCCGAACTGATGCACGCACACCCTGAGCGACGCGACGGTTTCAGCGAAGAAGAAATTTCCGGCAGGTTGTCGATGAGCTTTGCGCCTGAGCCCGATCTTTTCGTTCGTACAGGCGGCGAAAAGCGCATCAGCAATTTCCTGCTGTGGCAACTCGCCTACACCGAGTTGTACTTTACCGACGCCTTGTGGCCCGACTTCAATGCTGCCGCGCTCGACGAGGCCATTGCCTCCTATGGCTGCCGCGAACGGCGTTTCGGCCGTACCAGCGAGCAACTGGGCGGGCGCGGAACCCAAGGTGCCGCAGGCCAGCATGCTTAAGGCTCGCGTACTGACGGCGATTGCGCTGCTGTGCGGTCTGCTTGTTGGCGTATTTTTGCTACCCGCCTGGGCGTGGCTGCTGGTGTGCGCACTCGTCTGCGGCGCAGCCGCCTGGGAGTGGGGAGCGCTGGCCGGGTTTGCCCGGCCCTTGCGCCTATCCACCGCGGCTTCGCTTGGCGGCGCCTGCCTGCTGCTCGGCTTAGTGACCGGCTTCGGCTCACCGGGCGCAGCGGGCGGGCTACTGCTTGTTCCGCTGTACAGTCTCAGTGCGTTGTTCTGGTTACTCGTTGCACCCGCCTGGCTGGCGAAGAAGTGGTCACTGACCAACCCCATGCTGGCCTCCGTGGTGGGTTTTGTGGTGCTGGTGCCGACTGCGCTGGCCCTGGTCCACCTGCGTGCCGTCAGTCCCTGGCTCATGCTGGCGGTCATGGCGGTGGTGTGGGTCGCCGACATCGCTGCGTATTTCTCCGGCCGCAGCTTCGGGCGTCACAAGCTCGCGCCCTCGATCAGCCCGGGGAAAACCTGGGAAGGGGCGATTGGCGCCGGGCTCGCTGTGCTGTTGTTCGGCTTTGGCATGCTCGCCTGGCAGGGAGCGAGCCAGCCGGGCGGGGCGCTGGCGATTGCAGCCGTGCTCGTGATGTGGACCGCGCTCAGCATCGTGGGCGATCTTTATGAATCCTTGCTGAAGCGGCAAGCGGGCATGAAGGATAGCGGCAGCATTCTGCCCGGCCACGGCGGCATTCTCGATCGCATCGACAGCCTGACGTCCACGCTGCCCATGGTCGCGCTCGGTATCGTGCTGCTGGCACGTTGAGTCGGCACATTCCGCTGAATTCCCGAACTGGTCTTACCCAATAAATGCCCCAACACGCTATCCAGCGCATCACCATCCTGGGGGCGACCGGTTCGATCGGTCAGAGCACGCTTGACGTGGTCGGCCGTCATCCGGATCGCTTTTCCGTCTTCGCCCTCACGGCGCAGCGTCAGGACGAAAAACTGCTCGAACAAGTGCTGCGCTTTGCACCGCGCTTTGCCGTCATGGTCGATGCGGAAGCCGCGAGCCGACTGCAGGCAGCGCTGCGCGCAGCGGGCAGTCGTACCGAAGTCCTCGCCGGCAGCGCCGCGCTTGAGGAGGTTGCCGCTGCTGCGGACGTCGACATGGTGATGGCGGCCATCGTTGGTGCGGCAGGACTGCCTCCGACGCTCGCCGCTGCGCGGGCGGGCAAGAAGATCCTGCTCGCCAACAAGGAAGCACTGGTGCTGTCCGGGCAGCTGTTCATGGACGCCGTGGCCGAAAGTGGCTCGGTGCTGTTGCCGATCGACAGCGAACACAATGCGGTCTTCCAGGCCTTGCCCGCAGGCTATGGCCGACAGCCCGGCGCAGCGGGTGTGCGCAAGGTCCTGCTCACCGCGTCGGGGGGGCCATTCCGCGCCAGCCCGATCGAGGCGTTGCGCGCGGTGACGCCCGAGCAGGCTTGCGCCCATCCCAACTGGGTGATGGGCCGAAAGATCTCGGTCGACTCCGCGACGATGATGAACAATGGACTGGAGGTGATCGAGGCGCACTGGCTCTTTGGTGCGCCGGCGGATCTCATCGAAGTGGTGGTGCACCGCCAGAGCGTGATCCACTCGATGGTGGAGTACGTTGATGGTTCAGTCATCGCGCAACTGGGCAATCCCGACATGCGTACCCCGATCGCCCATGCCATGGCATGGCCCGAGCGCATCGACGCGGGCGTGCGTGCGCTTGACCTGTTCGAAATTGCACGGCTTGATTTCGAACGCCCGGACCTACAGCGCTTTCCCTGTCTCGCGCTGGCGTTTGAAGCGCTGCGCACCGGCGGTGCGGCGCCGGCTACGCTTAATGCCGCAAATGAAGAGGCGGTCGAAGCCTTTCTTGCTCGACGTATCGGCTTTACCGATATCGCTCGCGTCATCGAACCCTGCCTGGAACGCTGTGCCGGCTTTGCGGTCGATTCACTGGACGCGGTGTTCGCCGCCGACGCGCAGGCCCGCGACTGGGCGCGCGCCGAGATCCAGACACTTTCGGCTGGCTGATGAATCTACTCAACTATCTCATTCCGTTCGCCCTCGCGCTGGGGCTGCTGATCCTGGTCCACGAGCTGGGCCACTATTCGGTGGCGCGCTGGTGCGGGGTCAAGGTGCTGCGCTTCTCAATCGGTTTCGGCAAGCCGCTGCTGGTGCGCAAGGCCGGGCCGGACGGCACCGAGTGGGCGCTGAGTGCGTTTCCGCTGGGTGGTTACGTCAAGATGCTCGATGAGCGGGAGGCGCCGGTCGAGGCGACCGAACTGCATCGTGCCTTCAATCGCCAGAGCGTGTATCGGCGGTTTGCCATCGTCGCCGCAGGTCCGATCGCGAATTTCCTGCTCGCGATCGTCCTGTACTGGGGGCTGTTCGTGGCCGGAACTGACGAGCTTCGCCCGCGTCTGGCCTTGTCCGATACGCCAGCCATTGCTCAGGCGGCGGGAGTGCGTGACGGTGACCTGGTGCTCGCCGTCGATGACGAAGCGGTCCGCTCCTGGCAGGACCTGCGCTGGGTGCTGCTGCGCCATGCGCTTGATGACCGCGAAGTGGTGCTGCAGGTGCGTACGCTGGAGGAGGTCGAGGCGTTTCGCCGGCTTGATCTCGCCGGCGTGCAGATCGATGACGGCAACAAGGATCTGATCCTGCGCATTGGCCTGAAGCCCTGGCGTCCGCTGATTCCGGCACTGATCGGACGAATTGCGGACGGCAGCGCGGCTGCACGTGCAGGCTTGCGAAGTGGCGACGAAGTGCTTGCCATCGAGGGCCAGGCGATTGCGGGCTGGGGCGAACTCGTGGCGCAGGTGCGTGATGCCGCGGGGCGTAGCCTGCGCTTTGAGGTGCTGCGTGAGGGGCAGCGTCTCAGCGTGGACGTGACGCCTGACGAGATCAACGAAAACGGCGATCACTTCGGTCGCATCGGTGTGGCCGTTGCCGAACCGTTGCAGGGCGGCCTGTCGATGTTCGCCGAGGTGCGCTACGGCGTGGGCGAGGGGCTGGTGAAGGCGGTGCGTCAGACCTGGGAAACCAGCGTGTTGAGTCTGCAGATGATCGGCCGGATGATCACCGGCGAGGTGTCGTGGAAGAACATCTCGGGGCCGGTCACAATCGCGGACTATGCCGGCCAGACCGCACAGCTCGGACTCAGCCACTATCTCAAGTTCGTTGCCCTTATCAGCATCAGTCTGGGGGTGCTCAACCTGCTGCCCATCCCGGTGCTTGATGGTGGACACTTGTTGTACTATACGGTCGAAATCATCAAGGGCGGTCCGATTCCGGAGCGCATCATGGAGATCGGTCAGCAGATCGGTCTGACTCTCCTGATAATGCTCATGGCCTTCGCCTTCTACAACGACATCAATCGTCTCATTTCCGGCTGAACACCTGCATGAATCGCAAGCTCCTGCCCGGGCTCATCCTGGCCCTATTTGCCGCTGCGCCGGCGTTCGCGTTTGACCCGTTCTTGGTCAAGGATATTCGAGTCGAGGGCATCCAGCGCACGGAGGCGGGGACGGTCTTCAATTACCTGCCCGTGCGTGTAGGCGAGCGTTTCGACGAAACCCAGGCCGCCGATGCCATCCGGGGTTTGTTTGCGACCGGGTTTTTCAGTGACGTCCGTATCGAAACCGAAGGTGAGGTCATCGTCGTCGTGGTCGATGAGCGCCCTGCGATCGCGCAGATCGACTTCGTTGGTGTCAAGGAGTTCGACAAGGATGCGCTGAAGAAGGGTCTGCGCGAGGTCGGTCTGGCCGAGTCGCGCATCTTCGATCGCTCTTTGCTGGAGCGCGCCGAGCAGGAACTGAAACGCCAGTATCTGTCGCGGGGCAAGTACTCGGCGCAGGTTACGACCACAGTCACGCCGCTCGAGCGCAATCGTGTCGGCATCAATTTCAGCGTGGTAGAGGGCGAAGTCGCCAAGATTCATCAGATCAGCATCATCGGCACCAAGGCCTTCGACGAAGATGACCTGATCGACCAGATGCAGCTCACCACTCCGGGCTGGCTGACCTGGTACACCAAGAACGATCAGTACTCGCGCCAGAAGCTTTCGGCAGACCTTGAGACCTTGCGTTCCTTTTACCTGAACCAGGGCTATCTCGATTTCAATATCGACTCGACCCAGGTTTCGATCACGCCGGACAAGCAGGACATCTACATCACGGTGAATATCACTGAGGGTGAGCAATACACGGTGACCGGCGTGCGCTACACCGGCGATCTCATCATTGCCGAATCCGAGTACCTTGCGCTGACCACGCTGAGGCCCGGCGACATCTTCTCGCGCGAAAGACTCACTGAAACCACCAAGGCTGTGACCGACCGTCTCGGCAACGAAGGTTATGCCTTTGCCAACGTCAACGCCGCTCCCGAGGTTGACAAGGCGAAACGCGAGGTGGCATTCACCGTCTTCGTCGATCCGGGGCGTCGCGTCTATGTCCGCCGCATCAACGTCGGTGGCAACACCAAGACGCGCGACGAAGTGGTCCGTCGCGAGATGCGACAGCTCGAAGGCGGTTGGTACGACGCCGCCGCCATCAATCGCTCCAAGACCCGCATCGACCGCCTCGGCTTCTTCGACGAGGTCAATGTCGAGACGCCCGCCGTGCCCGGCACCACCGATCAGGTTGACGCGAACTTCACCGTCAAGGAGCGCCCGACCGGCAACCTGATGCTGGGTGCCGGCTTCTCGAGTTCCGAGAGCATCGTGCTGTCGGCTTCGATCGCGCAGCAGAACCTGTTCGGCAGCGGCAATTCACTGAGCCTGGGCCTGAACACCAGCAAATCCAGCCGAACCCTGGCCTTGTCATTCACCAACCCGTATTACACGGTCGATGGTGTCAGCCTGGGCTGGGACCTGTACCACCGCACCTACGACCCAACCGACCTCAGCACGGTTTCGCCCTACAAGACGGTATCGACCGGAGCCGGGTTGCGTCTGGGCTGGCCGATCGCAGAGGACGACCAGATCAACTTCGGCCTCACCGCAGATCACACCGCCATCACGACCTATGCGGAAAGTCCCCGGCTCTACCAGGACTTTTGTAAGGAAAATGGTTGCAGTGGCGCTCAGGCGGCCGACGGTATCGGCGAGGTCAGCGTCAGCAGCCTGCTGGCCACCGTGGGCTGGTCGCGCGACAGTCGCGACAGCTTCATCTACCCGCGCAAGGGCGTCTATCAGCGGGTGTATGGCGAAGTGACCGTGCCGGTGGGCGACCTGCGCTACGCCAAGCTGGGATATCAGTATCAACACTGGTTCCCGGTCGGCCGCGACTATGCGCTGATGCTGAACGCCGATCTCGGCTATGCCAAGGGCTTCAGCGGCAAGGAAGTGCCGTTCTACAAGAACTACTATGTGGGCGGCATCGGCTCGGTGCGAGGCTTTGACCAGGGAACGTTGGGGCCAAAATTCACCGATAACGATGGTGACATCACGTCGACCGGCGGTACGCGCAAGCTGGTGACCAACGCTGAGTTCTTTTTCCCGATGCCGGGTTCGGGTACGGATCGTTCCTTCCGCATCTCTGCCTTCTTCGACGCAGGTTACGTGTGGGGTAAAGACCCTACTACCGGAGATGAGGAGAAGATCCAGTTCGGCGATCTGCGCTACAGTACCGGCCTTGCGTTTGCCTGGAGCTCGCCGATCGGGCCGCTGAAGTTCAGCTTCGGACACCCGCTCAAGAAGCAGGAAGACGACGAAATCCAGCGGTTCCAGTTCCAGCTCGGCAGCGTGTTCTGATCGCTGCCCACTACAAGATTTGTCCGGAGGCATAAGTGAAAGTTCGTACCCTCACCCTGGTAGCGGCAGCCTTGATTGGTGTATCCCAGGCGGCTGTCGCCGAGACCCGAATCGGCTTCGTCAACTCCGACCGCGTGATGCGCGAGGCGGCTCCTGCGGTGCGTGCGCAACAGCGCCTCGAGAAGGAGTTCGAAAAACGCGATCAGGAACTCCAGCGCATGGCAAAGGACATCAAGGCCATGCAGGAAGGTCTTGAGCGCGACGGCGTGACCATGGCCGACGCCGATCGGCGCAACAAGGAGCGTGCGGCCAACGACCTCAATCGCGACTTTCAGCGCAAGCAGCGCGAATTTCGCGAAGACCTGAACCAGCGCCGCAATGAGGAGCTGGCTTCGGTGCTCGACAAGGCGAACCGTTCGGTCAAGGACATCGCCGAAAAAGAAAACTACGACATCATTTTCCAGGAAGCGGTGTACGCGAACCCTCGTATCGACATCACCGACAAGGTCATCAAGGCCCTGTCCGACGCCAAGTAAGTCGGGGCTGCGGCATGTTCCGTCTCGACGAGCTGGTCGCGCGCCTTGGCGGTGAAGTATGCGGTGACGCCGGCGTGCTGGTTGGTCGGGTCGCAACCCTCGATCAGGCAGGAGAGGGCGATCTATCCTTCCTCGCCAACCGCAAGTATCTGGGACGTCTGCAGGACAGTGGGGCGTCGGCGATCATCGTCTCACCCGACGCGCGCGATTTGCTGCACGGCCGCAGCGCCATTGTCACGGCCGACCCCTATCTGTATTTCGCCCGCGTCGCCCAGGTATTCAACCCACCGCCGGACGTACGAGCGGGCATTCATCCACTCGCTGCGGTGGCGGGTTCGCTACCGACTTCGGTCGAAGTGGGGCCTGGCGCATCGATCGAGGAGGGCGTCGACATTGGCGAGGACGTCGTTGTCGGGCCAGGCTGTCATGTCGGTCGTGGTGTCCGCATTGGTCGCGGCACCCGCCTGGCGGCCAATGTCACGATTCAGCACGGTTGCGTGGTTGGTGAGCACTGTCTGATCCATTCTGGCGCGGTGATCGGTGCCGATGGCTTCGGGTTCGCACGCGAAAAGAGCGGACGTTGGGTCAAGATTCCGCAGGTGGGACGGGTCGTCATCGGCAACGAAGTCGAAATCGGCGCCAACACCACGATCGATCGTGGCGCGCTCGACGACACGGTGATTGGTGACGGCTGCAAGCTCGACAACCAGATTCAGATCGCGCACAACGTGCGCATCGGCGAACACACGGCGATTGCAGGTTGTGTGGGCATTGCTGGCAGCACCACGATCGGAGCACGCTGCATGATCGGCGGCCAGGCCGGTATCATCGGCCACCTGTCGATCTGTGACGACGTCGTCGTCTCGGCCGGAACCCTGGTCAGCAAGTCGATCACCCGGCCCGGCGTCTACACCGCAAATCTGCCCGTACAGCCTCACGCCGACTGGGTGCGCAACTTCGCCCATCTACGACATCTCGACGCGCTGGTCGGGCGTGTTCGCTCCCTCGAAAACCAAACAGGCGGTCCAGACGACCGCAAGCCGGGCTGAGCCACATGATGAACATCAACGAAATCATCGAATACCTGCCGCATCGCTATCCTTTCCTGCTGATCGACCGGGTGCTCGAGATGGAAGAGGGCAAACGCATCGTTGCGCTCAAGAACGTGACGATGAACGAGCCTTTTTTCCCGGGTCACTTCCCGCATCACCCAGTGATGCCCGGGGTGCTGATCGTCGAGGCCATGGCGCAGGCCGCGGCGGTGCTGTCGTTCAAGAGCATGGGCGTGAAGCCCGACGAGAACTCGGTGGTGTACTTCGCCGGCATCGACAACGTGCGCTTCAAGCGTCCTGTGGTGCCGGGTGACCAGTTGATCTTCGAAGTCGAGATCACCCAGAGCAAGCGCAACATCTACAAATACAAGGGGGTTGCGCGCGTCGACGGCGTTGTGGCGACCGAGGCCGAGCTAATGTGCGCGCTCAAGACCCTATGATTCACCCGACCGCCATCGTCCACCCGGGCGCCCGGCTCGGAGACAAGGTCGCCATCGGTGCCTACACGATCATCGGCGAGCATGTCGAGATCGGCGCGGGCACGTGGGTCGGGCCGCATGTCGTCGTCGAGGGTCATACCCGCATTGGCCGCGACAACGAAATCTTCCAGTTCTGCTCAATCGGTGCCCAGCCGCAGGACAAGAAGTACGAAGCCGAGCCCACCCGCCTCGAGATCGGCGATCGCAACACGATTCGCGAGTTCTGCTCTTTCAACGTCGGCACCAGCCAGGATGTTGGCGTCACCCGCATCGGCGACGACAACTGGATCATGGCCTACGTGCACGTGGCGCATGACTGCCAGGTCGGTAACCACACCATCTTCGCCAACAACGCGACGCTGGCGGGCCACGTGCACGTCGGCGACTGGGCCATCCTGGGAGGCTTCACCGGCGTGCACCAGTTCTGCCGCGTTGGCGCCCACAGCTTCTGTGGCGTCGGCACGGTGCTGCTGCAGGACTTGCCGCCTTTCATCACCGTCGCCGGCAACCCGGCGAAGCCGCACGGCATCAACAGCGAAGGCCTCAAGCGCCGCGGCTACAGTGTCGAAGGCATCGCAGCGATCAAGCGGGCCTACCGCGCGCTGTATCGCTCCGGCCTGACGCTGGATGAAGCGCGCCAGCGTGTTGTCGAGATCGCGGCCGGGCAGGCAGAGGTCGCACTGTTCTCCGACTTCATCGCTCAATCAGGGCGCGGCATCGTCCGCTGAGGTTCGTTCGAAGTCATGACCGTTCGTATCGCGATGGTCGCCGGGGAAACCTCGGGCGACCTGCTTGCCAGCCACCTGATTCGCGCCATTCGCCAGCATGTGCCCGATGCCGAGTTTTTCGGCATTGGCGGGCCGAAAATGCAGGCCGAAGGCTTCGACGTACGCTGGCCGTGCGAACTGCTCGCCGTGCACGGTTATGTCGATGCGCTCAAGCGCTATCGCGAGCTTTCGGGCATTCGGCGAAGCCTGCTGGCCCAGATCCGCGACGAGCGCCCGGCCGCCTTCATTGGCGTTGACGCCCCCGACTTCAACCTCTGGCTTGAGGGCAAGACCAAGGACGCCGGCATTCCCGCGATTCACTTCGTCAGTCCCTCGATCTGGGCCTGGCGAGGTGGGCGCATCAAGCGCATCGCGCGCTCGATCAATCGCATGTTGTGCCTGTTCCCGTTCGAGCCCGAACTTTACGAGCGTGCCGGAGTGCCGGTCAGCTACGTGGGTCATCCGCTGGCCGACGTGTTCCCTTTGCAGCCCAATCGCGCTGGCGCCCGCGAGGTGCTCGGAATCCGTGCCGGCACACGCGTCGTCGCCATGCTGCCCGGCAGCCGCCAGTCCGAAGTGCGCAACCTTGCTGACAACTACATTGCCACCGCCGTGCGCATGCTCGAGCGGGATCCGGCGTTGCTCTTCCTCGTGCCGCTGGCCACGCGTGAAACCCGGGCGATTTTCCAACAGGCCCTGCATCGCAATCTGGCCACCGAGTTGCCCATCCGCATGCTGTTTGGTCACGCTGTCGAGGCCATGACTGCGGCCGACGTGGTGCTGGTAGCCAGCGGCACCGCCAGCCTGGAAGCCGCGCTGCTGAAGCGGCCGATGGTCATCACCTACCGCATCGGCGACTGGCAGTACCGGCTGATGAAGCGCATGGCCTACCTGCCCTGGGTAGGACTGCCGAACATTCTGTGCAGGGAGAGCCTGGTGCCCGAACTGCTGCAGGACGATGCCACACCCGACAAGCTTGCAGCGGCGCTGGAAGCCTGGCTGAGCGATGCCGACCGCTGCGCCGCGCTCGAATACCGCTTCACCGAGCTGCACCTCACGTTGCGCCAGAACACCGCGCAGAAAGCAGCCGAGGCCATCCTGCCTTACTTGGACGGCACCGCCCGATGACCTCCGACCTGTTCATGCCAAACGCCCGGGATGCCGGCCTGATGCTGGTGTGCGGTGTGGACGAGGCCGGGCGGGGCCCCTTGTGCGGGCCTGTTGTTGCGGCAGCCGTCATCCTCGACCCTGCGCGTCCGATCGATGGCCTCAATGATTCCAAGAAGCTTTCCGAGCGCGCCCGGGAGCGCCTTGCGCCGCTGATTCGCGAGCGCGCCCTGGCCTGGGCCATCGCCGAAGCGAGTGTCGACGAAATCGACCAGCTCAACATCCTGCACGCCAGCCTGCTGGCCATGCAGCGCGCAGTCGCGGGGCTGGGCATTGCACCGACCGAAGTGCTGATCGACGGTAATCGCTGCCCGCAGCTGCCATACCCGGCGCGCGCCATCGTCAAGGGCGACGCCACCGAGCCGTCCATTTCCGCCGCTTCCATCCTGGCCAAGACGGCGCGCGACGAAACCATGCGCGTGCTCGACGCACAGTGGCCGCAATACGGACTGGCGGCGCACAAGGGCTACCCTACGCCCGCGCATCTGCAGGCGCTGCAGCAACACGGCGTGGCCGATTTCTACCGCCGCAGCTTCGCCCCTGTCCGGCGCTTGCTCGACGCCGACGTGCGCAGGTAATGAAGCCGATCCGCTCGCGTGACAACCCGCTGATCAAGCGCCTGCACGTGCTCGCCACCTCGGCACGTGAGCGGCGCAAGTCCGGTGAGACGCTGCTCGACGGCGCCCACCTGATCGATGCGGCGCTGCAGCGTCAATGGCCGCTCAAGGCATTGGTCGTGTCCGACAGCGGCCTCGCCCAGCCGGAGATCGACGGACTGCTGGCGCGCTGCGGTACCGAGCTACCGTGTTATCAGTTGCCCGACGCGCTGTTCGCCCACGTCAGCCCGGTCGACACCCCTTCGGGCCTGATCGCAATCATCGATCTTCCGCCCGAACCACCGCCCGCCGTGTTGCAGCACGACGTGGTCGTGCTCGATGCAGTGCAGGACCCCGGCAATCTGGGCACCATTCTGCGCACGGCCGCGGCGGCTGGCGTGGTCGAGGTGCTGCTCACCGAAGGCTGTGCCGGCGCCTGGTCGCCACGCGTATTGCGTGCCGGCATGGGGGCGCATTTCGGCCTTCGCATCCACGAGCGCGTCGACGCCCTGCGCGCACTCGAGGCCTTCACCGGGCCGGTGCTCGCGACCGCCCTCGGAGCGGGGGCACGCAGCCTCTACGAGATCGATCTCGGCCGTCCGCTGGCCTGGCTGTTTGGCGCCGAAGGGCAGGGCGTATCACCCGCCTTGCTCGCGCGTGCCTCCCAGCGCGTCGTCATCCCGATGGCCGCCGATATCGAATCCCTCAACGTCGCAGCCGCCGTCGCGGTATGTCTGTTCGAGCAGGCGCGGCAGAGGCATCTGCGATCACTACGTGCAGTGATGTAGCGCCACCTTTGCTAACATCGGGCTCTTCCCTGTTGGCACGCTCGCGCGCACCCCTGCCCATGATCATCGTCATTTCTCCTGCCAAGGCGCTCGACTACGAGACGCCGCCAACCACCTCGTCCTTCACCCAGCCGGATTTTCTCGAGCACTCTGCCGAGCTCATCGACATCCTGCGCGAGCGCTCGCCGGCACAGGTCGCCGAGCTGATGTCGCTGTCCGATCAGCTGGCAAGCCTCAATGTGGCGCGTTACGCGCAATGGGCGCGGCCCTTCTCCCCGGACAATGCCAAGCAGGCGGTGCTGGCCTTCAACGGTGATGTGTACGAAGGGCTCGATGCACCCAGCCTGAAGGCGGATGAGCTCGCCTGGGCGCAGGACCACCTCCGCATCCTGTCTGGCCTTTACGGCGTGCTGCGGCCACTCGACCTGATGCAGGCCTACCGCTTGGAGATGGGCACGCGGCTGGAAAATGCCCGGGGTAAGAACCTTTACGCCTTTTGGGGTGAACGCATCACCGGCGAGCTCAACCGCCTGCTTGCCGCCGAGGCCGATGCCGGACGCGAACCCATCCTGTTCAACCTGGCCTCGGACGAGTATTTCAAGTCAGTCAAACCCGCAAAAATCAAGGGCAGGCTGATGAGCGCTGCATTCGAGGACTGGAAGGGCGGGCGCTACAAGATCATCAGTTTCTACGCCAAGCGCGCGCGCGGCCTGATGAGCCGCCATGTGATCCAGAACCGCATCAACGACGTCGATGGTCTCAAGGGTTTCGCAGCCGAAGGCTACACCTTTGCCGCCGAAGCATCCGAACCCGATCGGCTGGTGTTCCGCCGTCGCGAGGCCTGAGCACGATGCGAATCAGTTCCGCTTTCGATGCCGGCGCGATTGAGGTGCTCAACCTCGACGATCCGCACAACATCCGCCTGCGCCTGCGCGCCGACAATGCGGCCGATTTTCGGCAATGGTTTCATTTTCGTCTGATGGATGCTGCGGGCAAACCGGTACGCATGGTGTTCGAGAACGCCGCCCAAGCCGCTTATCCGGACGGCTGGCCAGGCTACCGCTGCGTCGCCTCCTATGATCGCCAGCACTGGTTCCGCATCGTCGGCACCGCCTATGAAGGCGGGCAACTGATCGTCGAACACACGCCCGAGCGTGACAGCATCTACTACGCGTATTTCGAACCCTACTCGCACGAACGCCACCTCGATCTGCTGGCCCGTGCCGAAGCTTCGCCCTTTGCCGGTGTGCGCAATCTGGGCGCCACCGTCGATGGCCACGATCTCGACGTCGTTGTTGTCGGACAGTCGGCGCCGACACGCAAGCCGATCTGGATCATCGCCCGCCAGCACCCCGGCGAGACCATGGCCGAGTGGTTCGTCGAAGGCCTGCTCGAACGCCTGCTCGATAGCGCCGACGCGGTCGCGCACAAGGTGCGCGAACACGCGGTGCTCTACATCGTGCCCAACATGAACCCGGATGGCGCCGTGCGGGGCAACCTGCGCACCAATGCTGCCGGGCGCAACCTCAATCGCGAATGGCGCGAGCCTGACCTGAGCGCCAGCCCCGAAGTGTTCCTGGTGCGCGAGGACATGCAGCGCACTGGCTGCGCGCTCTTTCTCGACATTCACGGTGACGAGGCCCTGCCTTACGTGTTCTTCTCGACGGCCGAGGAAGTGCCCGGATTCACTACGCGTGCGGCGGCGCAGCAGGCCCGTTTCATTGAGACCTTTGGTGCGGTGGCTCCCGACTTCCAGACCGAGAAGGGCTACATGCGCGGACGCTTTGGCGAAGAGCTGCTGACGCTGGCCAGCAAGTGGGTTGCCAACCATTTCGGCTGTGTGTCACTGACACTGGAGATGCCGTTCAAGGACAACGCCAGGCTGCCCGATGAGCAGGTCGGCTGGAACGGCGCGCGCAGCAAGCGGCTTGGCGCGGCAATGCTCGACCCCATCCTGCGCCACTTGATTGACTGAAACCCCTTGGCGACCAGACGCTTTCGCGATCCAGCCCCCTTGGCGACCAAACCCCGCCAGTTGAGCGGCCCCCGTTAGTTGAGCGACTTCAGCCCGCTGAGCCAGCTCAGCAAGGGTGCGACGACGGTCTAGCCGCCCCGACCCAGCTCCGCCAGGATGGCGGCGGCGCAGGCCGTGCCCGAGCGCACGGCCGACTCAAGTGTGGCGGGGTAGGGCGAATCGATGTAGTCCCCCGCCAGCCACAGGCCGCGTAGTGGCGTGCGGATGCCGGGGCGAAAGATGCCGGGTCGGCAGGCAATGGTGGCGCGTTTTTCCACGATCACCTGTGACCACTCCGGCGCCGGCAGTGTGCGCCCCAGCTGGCGCTCGAGCTGGCGGTGAACGGCCAGGATCAGCTCATCGCGCGGCAGGTCCTCATGCGCTCCGTGGGCGCTGATCACGCAAGCCATCAAGCCTTCCGGCCCACCCAGCTGGCCGCGATCGAAGGCCCATTGCGCGGGTGCGACAGCGCTGCCGCCGACCAATCCGATCATCGCCTCGGGCAGCTTTTGGCCCTTCCCCAGCGCCAGGTATACCGACACGATCGGCTCATGAGGCAGGGCTTCGATCTGCGCGGCGAGGCGCTCACACTGCCCCGTGGAGGCAAGCAGGGTGCTGGCGTGATAAGGCGCGGTGGCCAGTACGACCCGCGGCCAGGGCTGGCTGCCAGGGTCGCCTTCGAGGCGAAAGCCCCCCTCGACCGGCTCGATCGCGTCGATCGCCGTGCCGGTGCGCAGTTTGCCGCGCCGCGTGGCCAGATAGCGTGCGGCGGGCACCGGGAACAGCTCGGACAAATCGATGCGCGGAATCAGCAGCTCGCTGTCAGCGGCCGTGGCGGCCAGGCTGTCGCGCAGCACATTGGCGAACACCTGGGCCGAGGCCTCGTCAGCCGGCGTGTTGAGGGCGGCCACACACAGCGGCACCCATACCAGCTCGACCATGGCCAGCGTCTGCCGGCTTGCCTGCAGCATCGCCGTCACCGTCATCGCGGGCGGCAGGCGGAAAGCCTGTTTCTTCAACCAGCGCATCAGCCGCAGCATGGCCAGGCGGTCGGCCCACGACAGGCCCCTGGCGCGCAGCACGCCCACAGCCAGGTGGAAGGGGGCCGGCAGTGGTGCCGCTTTCAGGTGCAGCCGGCCGGGCACATGCAGGGTTAGCGGCAGGTGGGCGAGCTGCTTGGGCGAACAGCCTGTGGTACGCAGCAGGCGGGTCAGTTCGTTATAGGCGCCGATCAGGATGTGCTGGCCGTTGTCCACCCGCCAGTGGTGGTCCTTGTGCACCACGCGTGCGCGCCCGCCCAGCGTGTGCGAACGTTCGAACACTGTCACATGCACGCCAGCGCGGGCAAGCTCGACCGCGCACGCCAGGCCGGCATAACCGGCTCCGATCACCGCGACGACAGGCACGCTCACGATCTCAGCCCTTGAACCAGGTGGTGCCGGCCAGCCACACCTTGCGCAGCGGTGTCAGCGAGGTGCGGCGGTCCAGCACCTTGAAACCGTCGGCGGCAATCTCACTCAGCAAGGCTCGATAGATCGCCGCCATGACCAGTCCTGGGCGCTGGGCCTTGCGATCAACGGCGGGGAGTTGCGCGAAGGCCTGTTCGTAATAGTGTTCGGCACGCTCGGCCTGGAAGGCCATCAGCGCATGGAAGGCATCGGAATAGTGCGTCTCGAGAATGTCCTTGGCGGGCACGCCGAAGCGCTGCAGGTCTTCGATCGGCAGATAGATGCGGCCGCGGCGGGCATCTTCGCCGACGTCGCGGATGATGTTGGTGAGCTGAAGGGCCAGCCCGAGGTCGTGAGCGTATTTCAGCGTCTGCCGGTTCTCGTAGCCGAAGATCTCCACCGAAAGCAGGCCGACCACGCTGGCGACCCGATAGCAATACAGCTGCAGACCCTTGAAGTCGAGATAGCGCGTCTGCGTGAGGTCCATCGCCATGCCGTCGATGATCTCCAGCAACTGCTCCTGCGGCAGGTTGAAGTGTGTCATCACGTCCTTCAGCGCATGACCCACCGGATGCGTGGGCGTGCCGGAAAACGTGCGACCGATCTCCTGCCGCCACCACTCGAGCTTGGTCTGCGCCAGCGATATGTCGTGGCACTCGTCGACCACATCGTCGACTTCGCGACAGAAGGCATACAGCGCCGTGATCGCCTGGCGCTGCTCGGGCGGCAGGAACATGAAGCTGTAGTAGAAGCTCGAGCCGCTCTTGGCGGCCCTGTCCTGACAGTAGTCGTGCGGATTCATGCAATCTTCCGATAGTTCAGGGCGCGCCAGCCAAGGCGCATCCAGTCGCGTTTGCCCAGCGTCGGGCGGTGGCGAAAAACGTCGTAACCGGCGGCTTCGATGGCTTCGACGATGCGCAGTCCGCCGAGCACGATCAGGCGCAGCTCCCAGCCGATGCGCCCCGGCAGGGCGCGGGCGAGGGGTGCACCGTCCAGCATCATCGCGCGCGCGCGTCCCAACTCAAAATCCATCAAGGCTCGCCAGCGCTCATCGCAGCGGCTGGCGTCGATGTCATCCTCGCTCACGCCGAAGCGGGCCATCTCATCCTGCGGCAGGTAGATGCGCTGCTTGCGCCAGTCTACCGCCACGTCCTGCCAGAAATTGATCAGTTGCAGGCTGGTGCAGATGGCGTCCGAGCGGCGCAGGTTGTCTGGCGTGGACGCCTGATACAAGCACAGCATCAGGCGTCCGACCGGGTTGGCCGAGCGTCGGCAGTAGTCGCTCAGTTCGGCAAAGTCGTGATAACGCGTCTTGCCCACGTCCTGCGAAAAGGCGTCAAGCAGGTCGCGCAAGGGCTGCAGCGGCAGCGCGTATGCCCGAATCGCACGGCCCAGGTGCTCGAACATCGGTGCCAGGCTGGTGTCGCTCACGGTCGAACCCTGCGCACACGCCTCAAGCGCCAGGCGGTAGTCGTGCAGTCGCGCCAGCCGTGCCACCGGCGCGGCATCGCCTTCGTCGGCGACATCGTCCGCACTGCGGGCGAAGGCATAGATCGCCTCCACCGGTTCGCGCAGATGCGACGGCAGCAGCAGGGAAGCGACGGGAAAGTTCTCGTAATGGTCGACCGGCATGCCTGAGAGAGGGGGCAATGGGGGGGCAGGTGGGGGGGCAAATCCGTGCCTGCGGGCGCGCGGAGTATATGGGTTCTGCCGTGGAAACGGGAAGTGCGGCAGCCCTGTCGCCCTGGCGCTATCGCAACAGCAGCGTCGGAATCGTCGACGAGCGCAACAGCTCGGCGGTCTTGCTGCCAAACAGCAGGCTGCGCAGCACAGAGTGGCCGAACGCGCCCATCACCAGCAGGTCGATCGCCTGTTCCTCGACGCTGCGGGCGATGGCACGGTGCGCTTCATCGGCAGTCAGCACGGCGGTGACTTCAAAACCGGCGGCTTCCAGCCGCGTGCGGGCCCAGTCGAGCTGTCTGGAGGCGTTGGCGCTGTCCTTGCCCGACATCAGCAGATGAATCGGCAAGCCTTTGAACAAGGGGCTGGCGGCGACCATATCCACGCCGCGTCGGGTGACGTTGCCCCCATCGAAGGCGATCATCACGCGCTGAGGTTCCTTGAAACCCTCGGTGATCGTCAGGATCGGTTTGTGCAGCGCACGCACCACGTGCTCGACGTTGCGCCCAAGCTCGCGCTGTGTGTCCTGTGCGGTCTCGCCGCGGCGACCGATCACCAGCAGGCGCACGCCTTGTTCTTGCTCTGCCAGGGTCTCCCCCAGCTCGCCGTAGCGCTGGCGCACATCCACCTGGGCAACGCCGGCTGCGCCGGCCCGGTCCCTTAGCCGCTTGAGGAAGATGCGGCCTTGCTCCCGTGCGCTCCGGCTGCGGGTCTCATCTTCGGCGGACAGGCGGTCAAGCAGATGTTCCTGAGCGTCGATGCCGATGGCGCCGCTATGGTCCTTGCCCGAGCTGCGCCCGGGGTGGCGGTCGATGACGTGGAGCAGCTCCAGCGGGGCATCCAGGCGCCGGGCCGCCCACGCCGCGTAGTCGGCCACATGATCGGCGAAGCGGGACTGGTCCACGCAGGCCAGCACCTTGTTTGCGTTGTTCATGGCGTGTCTCCTCTCAGTGGCCGGCCAGCATGTCCGCCGCACCATCCTTGTCATGGATGGCGAACTTGTCCACCAGCGTGGCGCTGGCCTCGTCGATGCCGATGACTTCGACCTCGGTGGCTTCGCGCCTGAACTTGATGACGACCCGGTCAAGGGCACTGATGGCGGTGATGTCCCAGAAGTGGGCGCGGCTCACGTCGATGCGCACCCTGTCGATCACTTCCTTGTAGTCGAAGGCGTTGATGAAGCGCTCCGCCGAGGCGAAGAACACCTGGCCGGTGATGGTGTAGGTGCGCATGCGGCCCTCGTCCTCGGTACGCGAACGCACGTGCAGCACCTGACCGACCTTGTGCGCAAAGAAGAAGCCCGACAGCAGCACGCCCACCAGCACCCCCTTGGCCAGATCGTGGGTGATCACCACCACGACCACCGTAGAAAGCATCACCACGCTGGAACTGCCGGGGTGCGCGCGCAGATTGCGGATCGAGGCCCAGCTGAAGGTGCCGATGGACACCATGATCATCACCGCCACCAAGGCGGCCATCGGAATGCGCGCCACCCAGTCACCGACAAACAACATCAACAGCAGCAGGAACACGCCCGCGGCCAGCGTCGACAGCCGTCCGCGGCCGCCTGATTTCACGTTGATCACCGACTGTCCGATCATCGCGCAACCGGCCATGCCACCGAGAAAGCCGGCGGCGATGTTGGCGATGCCCTGGCCCACGCATTCCCGGTTCTTGTTGCTGCTGGAGTCGGTCAGCTCATCGACGATCGCGGCCGTCATCATCGACTCCAGCAAGCCGACCGCCGCCAGGGTGGCCGACACTGGGAAGATGATCGCCAGCGTCTCCAGGTTCAGCGGCACGTCCGGCAGCAAGAAAATCGGCAGGCTGTCCGGCAACTGGCCCATATCGCCCACGGTACGGATGTCGAGGCCGAGGAAGATGGCGACGCCAGTCAGCACCACGATGGCGACCAGCGGCGAGGGCACGGCCTTGGTGAGGTAGGGGAAGAGGTAGATGATGCCCAGCCCGGCGGCGGTCATCGCATACACCTGCCAGCTCACATTGGTCAGTTCCGGTAGCTGGGCCATGAAGATCAGGATGGCCAGCGCATTGACGAAGCCGGTGATGACCGAGCGCGACACGAAGCGCATCAGGCCACCGAGCTTGAGCCAGCCCGCGATGATCTGCAGTACGCCGGTCAGCAGCGTGGCCGCGAGCAGGTATTGCAGGCCATGCTCCCTGACCAGCGTGACCATCACCAGCGCCATCGCGCCGGTGGCAGCCGAGATCATGCCGGGGCGGCCACCCGCAAAGGCAATCACCATGGCGATGCAGAACGAAGCGTAGAGACCGACCTTCGGATCGACCCCGGCGATGATCGAGAACGCGATGGCTTCCGGGATCAGTGCCAGTGCAACCACCATGCCGGCCAGCAGATCGTTGCGGACATTGGACAGCCAGTCCTGGCTCAGGGATTTCATCATTCTTGTATTCCGTTGTGGTGCCGCCCAAGGGGCGGGGTGGAACAATCGGGGCGGACGCAAGCGTGTCTTCCCGGCCAACGGAATAGGGAACGAACCCCGCATGACCCAGGGCCGGGAAAACGCAAAAACGCATCGAATCGGATGCAAAGCCTCGGTCAAGCGGGACAAGCTTGAAAGCTGGCGCGCAGCGAAGAGGAGGCTTGCCGGGTGGACACCCCGATTACGGTCTGAACCGTATTCGGCAGGCGCTTCTTTTAACCCGGCGGCAAAGGGAGTGTCAATGCGGGTGGGGTCATTGCGGGTGGGGTCAATCCGCGCACGCTCGCGGCGCCGGCACGCCGATGCACAGCCGCATGCAACCAATCATGGCCAAGGGTGCCAAAATGACCTGTCGGACTTTATCGTCCCGGTCGCCGACTTCATTTGCCCATGGTGGCCTTGCTCGCTGCCCTTTTGTGCGTCCGCTGTTGTGTCCGTTCGTTCGTCACTCACTTCCTGCCGCCCCAGCCCATGCTCACTGCCCACGCCCTGCGCAAGACCCTCCCCGGCATGCCGCCACGCATCTTGTTCGAGGCGCTCGCCCTGCAGGTGGCGGCCGGCGAGTGCGTGGCGATCGTTGGCGAGTCGGGCTCGGGCAAGTCGACGCTGCTGAACTGCCTGGCCGGGCTTGAGCCGGTGGATGGCGGACGCATCGAAGTCGGCGGGCAGTACATCGAGGGCCTGGACGAGGACGCGATGGCGCGCCTGCGGCGTGCAGCCTACGGTTTTGTATTCCAGGCGTTCCACATCCTGCCGCACCTGTCGTTGGCACAAAACGTGGCGCTGCCGCTGTGGCTGCTCAAGACCGATGACAAGGAGTCCGATGCGCGTGCGCGGGCGATGCTGTCGCGCGTGGGCCTGGGATCGCGCGCCGACGACCCGCCGCATGAGCTCTCCGGCGGCGAGATGCAGCGGGTGGCGATTGCGCGCGCGCTGGTCCACCGCCCGCGCCTGGTGCTGGCCGACGAACCCACCGGCAACCTCGACCCGGTGCGCGCGAGTGACGTGCTCGACTTGCTGCTCGAGCAGATCCGCGACAGCCAGGCCGCCGGGGTGCTGGTCACGCACTCGCGCATTGCCGCGAGGCGTGCGGACCGCGTGCTCGAACTCGGCCCGCAGGGGCTGGTGGACATCACGGAGCGCGCATGACCGCCACGCTGCACCGGCTGTTTCTCGCCAGCCTGTTCAGACGCCGCCTGGCGACGGCTCTGTCGCTGCTGGCGATTGCGCTGGGGGTGGCGCTGGGCCTGGCGGTGCAGCTGATTCACAGCGCCGCCATCGACGAGTTCGGGCGCGGCATGCGCCTGATCGCCGGCGAAGCCGATCTGCAACTGGTGGGGCCACGCGATGGATTTGACGAAGCGATCTACCCGGTGCTGGCCAGCCGCCCCGAGGTGGCCGAAGCCAGCCCGGTGCTGATGATCGAGGCGCGTCTGCCCGGGCGCGAGGAGGCGCTCGAGATCTATGGTGTCGACCTGTTCCGTCTCGCCCGCGTGCAGCCGATGTTGCTGCCACGCGCGGATGCTGCTGCCGGCGGTGCGGACACGCGTTTCGCCGCGCTGCAGCCGGACACTATTTTTCTCAGTAGCGAGGCGCATGCGCGATTGAGTGAGCCCCAGCTATTAAGCACCGGCGAGACTGCACCGGCTGCGCTTAGTGGTGGAGAGCTTGAGGTGCAGTCAGGCGTGCGCAGCTTTGCGCTGCAAGTGGCGGGCGAGGTGCCGGCGGCCAGCGGCCGGCTGGCGGTGATGGATATCGCGGGCGCGCAGCAGCGCTTCGATCGTATCGGCGTGCTGAGCCGCATCGACCTGAAACTCGCCGCGGGGATCAGTCCGCATGCGGCCCGCCAGTCCTTGTCGCCGCTGCTGCCGCCTGGCCTGGCGCTGCGTGTGCCGGAGGCCGCGGCGAGCGAAGTCAGCACGCTGTCACGCGCTTACCGCGTCAACCTCACCATGCTCGCCGCCATTGCGCTGCTCACCGGCGGCTTCCTGGTGTTTTCCACGCAATTGCTGTCCGTGGCGCGGCGGCGGCGCGAATTTGCGCTGCTGCGTGCGCTCGGCCTGGAAAGGCGCCAGCTGCTGCGCGGCCTGCTGGCCGAGGGCGCGGCGGTGGGCCTGGCAGGCGGTCTGATTGGCGTGGCTCTGGGCCATGTGCTGGCTGCCGCGGCCTTCAAGCTGGTTGGCGGCGATCTGGGGGCGGGCTTCTTCCGCGGCACCCAGCCGCAACTGCAATTCGATCCCCTGTTGATGGCGGGCTATCTGCTGCTGGGTGTGGCGGCCGGCGTGGTCGGAACCTGGCTGCCGGCGCGCGAGGCTTCGCGGGTCGCGCCGGCGCGGGCGCTGAAGGCGGGCGAGGCCGAGTACGCGGGTCTGCCCCAGGTGCACGGTGGGTGGCGGCTTGGCGCGGCGTTGCTGGTGATTGCCGGGCTGGCGTGCAGCTTGCCGCCGTTCAAGGAGATCCCGGTGGGTGGCTATACCGCGGTCGCGCTGATGCTGGCGGCCTCGGTGCTGTTGCTGCCGACGGTTGCGCGAGGCATGTTGCCGCTGCTTGGTCGTGGCCGGGCACTCAGCTGGCGTCTTGCCCATGCGCGTCTGTCCGCCACACCCGGCCAGGCGGTGGTGGCTGGAGCCGGGGTGGTGGCCAGCGTGGCGCTGGCGGCGGCGATGGCGATCATGGTCAGCTCGTTCAGGGTGTCGGTTGATGACTGGCTGGCGCAGGTGTTGCCGGCGGATCTGTATGTGCGCGCTTCGGTGTCGTCCGGCAGCGGCTATCTGGACGCCGACGCGCTGGCGCGCATCGCCGCCGCGCCCGGCGTGGCCGCGGTCGACACCACGCGGCAGGTCAATCTGCGCATTTCGGACGATGAGCCCTTGTTCACCGTGCTCGCCCGTCCGGTGCGCGGCAACTGGGGGCTGCCGCTCATTGCGGGTACCACCGAGCGCCCGGACAGCACCGACCCGGTCGATACCGGCCTGCCCCCGGTGTGGATCTCCGAGGCCACCGCGGACCGGCGGCACATCGGCGTCGGCGGCCGCCTGAGCTTGCCCCTCGGCGGCCAGCAGCGCAGCTTCGTCGTGGCCGGCATCTGGCGCGACTATGCCCGCCAGCACGGGGCGGCGCTGATCGAGAGCGCGGACTACGTCACCCTCACGGGTGATGGCCGGATCAACGACGCCGGCATCAGCCTGGTGCCAGGCACCGACCCCGCAGCGGTTGCCGACGCCCTGCGTGCCGACTTCGGCGCCGAGCATCTCACCATTGCC
>Ga0138256_10001306_pt1 | contig 26885 bp, 24 predicted proteins | sample KNB2016incub_MG_FD_105486 | JGI IMG/M metagenome (GOLD analysis project Ga0138256, IMG submission 105486) | Active sludge microbial communities from wastewater in Klosterneuburg, Austria - KNB2014incub_MG | ecosystem: Engineered > WWTP > Activated sludge > Unclassified | place: Austria...
GGGCGACATCGTTTTTCTCGCCACGCTCGCCGCAGAAACCCCGAACCCGTTCGCCAACCTGCTTGGCATCAAACGCCGTCCGGAACTGCTTGAGGCCTGCCTTGGCGAGTCGGGCCGCAGCGAGTTCCAATCGCTGCTTGAGGAGGCGCGCACCACGCGTCAGCAGATGCTTTCAGCGGTCAGCGACGGCTGAACAAACTAGCCGTTCAGGGCACACCCAGCGCACGCGCAAGCGCCGCCGCCGCCGCCTCGATGGCCGCATCGGCCTGTGGAAACAGCTTGCCGAGCGTGATGAAGCCGTGCAGCACACCTTCGACCTGAAGGCACTCCACTTCCCCGCCCTCCTCGCGCACCCGCTGCGCGAAGGCAGCGCAGTCATCGACCAGGGGATCGAATTCGGCTGAGATCAGCATCATCGGCGGCAGGCCGACGAGCGACTCGGCACGCATCGGTGAGGCGCGCCAGTGCTCGGCGTCCCCCTTGGGCAGGTAGCGTTCGAAAAACCACTGCAAGGTGCCGAAGTCGAGAAAATAGCCTTCGCCGTAGCGCTGCCGAGACGCACGTGCACTGTGTATTTCAGTCGAGGGATACACCAGCAGCAGAAAGCGCGGCTCGATGGTGGCGCCGCGCAGCGACAAGGCCGTGACGATGGACAGATTGCCACCCGCGCTGTCCCCGCCCAGCGCAATGCGCGCAGGATCCACGCCGAGCAGGTCGGCCTGCGCCACTGCCCATTCGAAGGCAAAAGCCGCATCATCGAGTGCCGCCGGAAACGGGTGCTCGGGCGCCAGCCGATAATCGACCGAAAGCACCGCACAACCCGACGCGTTCGCCAGTTGCCGGCACAGCACGTCGTAACTGGTCACATCACCGACGCACCATCCCCCGCCATGGAAATAGATCAGCAGGGGCAGTGTTTCCTGCGTCGGGCTGTGCAGCGGTCGGTAAAGCCGCGCGAGCAAGGCGCTGCCATCGGCACGCGCGATTGGCACTTCGGTCGTCGACGCCACGGCGGGCGCCTCGGGACGAAAGGCAAACTGCAGTTTCTGGAACGAATGACGTGCCTGCACGGGCGACAGTTCGTGAAATTTCGGTGCGCCGACTCGATAGGCCATGTCGAGCAGGGTGCGGGCCTCGGGGCTCAGGGGCATGTTCTAAAAGGCGCACAGGCATCGCGCGCCCTGGTGAGGATTGGGGGGCACAATTCTAGCCGCTCGGCACGGCGGGCGCTCATCCGCGGGTGGGCGAGCCTGCCGAACAGCGCGGGCCTTGCGGCCAGCCTGGCGCCAAGCACATCACGTAAACTTGAACGCCATGACTTTTGTCCACCTTATTGACTTTTTTCGACTAAAACCGGGTCATGCGAGGATTAAAATAAGAGAAGACTCGATGGAGACCGCGCATGACAACAAGCAAGCAGACCAAGGCAAGCAGTCCCTCCGCCAAGCGCAAGACCAACAATAGCCCCCACGCAAGCGCAGGCCGTGTCACCCGACAAAGGCGTAGCGCCAGGAGCGGTGACACGTCGCCCGACCTCAGTCCGGAGGGCATCGAGCGCTTCGAAGTGGATCAGGCCGTGACAGGCGCACAAGATTCAAAACTGGTTGCGCTGACCGACATCCTGCAGCACGAGGCGAGCACGAACCCGGTTTCGGCCACGCAGGCGCTTGAAGCGATTCTGGCAGGTGCCTCGCCAGACGACGTTCACATGCTGCGCCGTGCCCTGATGAAGGCCGATGCAAAGCTCGGCGGCAACGATCACCATCCGGACGAGGAGCTCTCGGCCGACTGGCGCACGGGCGGCTACCCCTACCGCAACCTGATGTCACGCAAGGCCTACGAGAAGCAGAAGTACCGCTTGCAAGTCGAGTTGCTGAAGTTGCAGGCTTGGGTCAAGGACACCGGTCAGCGCGTGGTCGTGCTGTTCGAAGGCCGTGACGCAGCCGGCAAGGGCGGCACCATCAAGCGCTTCATGGAGCACCTTAATCCACGCGGTGCACATGTGGTGGCCCTCGAAAAACCCAGTGATACCGAGCGCGGACAGTGGTATTTCCAGCGTTACATCCAGCATCTGCCGACGGCGGGCGAGATCGTGCTGTTCGACCGCTCCTGGTACAACCGCGCCGGAGTCGAGCGCGTGATGGGCTTTTGCTCGCCCGACGAATACAACGAGTTCATGCGTCAGGTGCCGGAGTTCGAACGCAACCTGGTGCGTAGCGGCATCCATGTGATCAAGTTCTGGTTTTCGGTCAGCCGTGAAGAACAGCGTCGGCGCTTCAAGGAGCGTGAGAGCCATCCGCTGAAACAGTGGAAACTGTCACCGATCGACCTCGCCTCGCTCGACAAGTGGGACGACTACACCAAGGCCAAGGAGGCCATGTTCTTCTACACCGACACGGCCGACTCGCCATGGACGGTCGTCAAATCCGATTGCAAGAAGCGCGCGCGCCTCAACGCCCTGCGCTACGTGCTGCACAAGCTGCCCTACGCCAACAAGGACATTGATCGCATCGGCCCGCTCGACCCTCTGCTGGTCGGCCGAGCCAACGTGGTGTACGAACGCGGCGAGAAGGACGAAGTTCCGCTGCTGTGAAACCCTGCGCTCTCCTGCAGTCACGGAACGGCATGCCGAGGCTCGGGTCGACGCGCCGTTCCCCGCGCTCAACATAGAGGCACGTTGCGGGTGATCGAGAGAGGTAAGCGCCTCTCGCCTGTTTGGAACCCCGGCGGCGAACCTCGGCGCTAAGGCGCGGTCGATATTGCATTACACAGGAGACTCGACCATGCGGACTCGCCGGTTTGCCCCCCTCATTGCGTCGCTGAGTGTTGCAATGGCCACTATCACAATGCAGGCCACGGCCGTGGCGCAGGAGGGTCTGTTCAACCATCAGCTACGCCGCCTGCATTCGAGCGAAACCATCGATCTGGCGAAACGCTTCGCCGGTCAGCCGGTACTGGTCGTGAACACGGCAAGCCATTGCGGTTTCACCGGCCAGTTCAAGGAACTCGAAGCCGTTTATCAGCTATACAAGGACAAGGGTCTGAAGATTGCAGGATTTTCGTCCGACGACTTCAAGCAGGAAGCCGGTAGCGAAGCCGAGGCCGCAGAAGTGTGCTTCGTGAACTTTGGCGTGAGTTTCGACATGTTCGCCAGCATTCACGTGCGCGGGCCGAAGGCCCATCCGCTATTTCGCGAGATTGCGCGCCAGTCGGAAGAGCCGCGCTGGAATTTTCACAAATATGTGATCGATCGCAACGGCAAGGTCGTCGCGACCTTTCCCAGCCGCGTCGAGCCTGATGCCGCTGAAGTACGCAAGGCAATCGAGCAGGTGCTCTGAATACGCAACGGCTCGATCGCCCCGCAGTGCAGGTTCAGCCGCAGCAGTTTGATCCGCCGTCGCCGCCACAACTGCCAGCTTTCTTGGGTGCCGCGGCAGGTGCGGCGTCTGCCGTTGCGCCAAGCTGAATGCGGAAATCAATGACGATGTTGCCCGGCTCGCGAGCAACGTAGTTGATGCCGATCTGGCTACCATAACGCTGCTGGATCTGTCCGATCAGCGGCATGGGATCGTGGTCGTTCACAAAGCGCATCGTTTCGCCGTCTTCGAGCGACTCGAGGGCGCCGAAGATGGCGGCGTGGCGGAAACGCTTGGCGACGCCCCTGGCGTCAAAGGGGTGTACGGCGTTATCTGACATGAGAGAAACATCCTTAAGGTCGAATTCCGGACTTTGCTTGCGGCCGGTGACGCAGTGGTGCAAATGCTAAGCACTGGCCCTGCTCAAAACCTTGAGGAAGAACAAGAATTGCACGTGTCACCTTGCCGCAGCTCAGAATTCCGGCAGCCCTCACACCCGACATGACGCGAGCCTTGCAAGCACAGGCCCGCCAAACTGCTAAAGTCGGGCGCAATATCTAACTCATCTGCCGGAGGCTCCATCATGTTTGCCCGCCTGTTCCGCCATCTTCCCGCGGTTCTCATCATCAGCGCCAGCCTGTCCTTGGGCGGCTGCGGCTACAACGATTTTCAGCGCCTGGACGAAGAGACCCGGTCAGCCTGGGCTGAGGTGCTGAACCAGTATCAACGCCGGGCCGACCTGATTCCGAACCTGGTCGCGACCGTCAAAGGTGAGGCCAGCTTCGAACAGGAGACGCTGACTCGCGTGATCGAGGCACGTTCGCGCGCCACCGCCATCCAGGTCAGCCCCGAAATGCTCAACGACCCGCAGGCCATGGAACGCTTCCAGCAGGCTCAGGGCCAACTGGGTGGTGCGCTCTCGCGCCTGCTCGCCGTTGCCGAGAACTATCCGGACCTCAAGACCAACCAGGGATTCCAGGATCTGCGCGTTCAGCTCGAGGGCACGGAAAACCGCGTCACGGTGGCGCGCAACAAGTACATCGCTGCCGTGCAGCAGTACAACGTGCTGGCGCGCAGCTTCCCGACCAATCTGACTGCAATGATCTTCAGCTACTCGCCAAAGGCGGGTTTCACCGTGGTCAATGAAGTCGATATCTCGGCGCCGCCGAAGGTTGACTTCGGCCAGTCCGGACCGACTAAGGGCAAGCCGTGACGGCATGGCCGTGATCAGCGCAATGACTGGGTCACGCACCCACTCGCGGCCAGGCCCGCGAACCGTCGCCCGAAAGGCCGCGTACAGCTTCCTCGCGGTGCTCATCAGCCTGCTTGCGCTGCTGTGGTTACCGGTTGCGCAGGCGCAGCAAGTGCAACCGGTGCCGGCGCTGACGGCACGCGTCATCGACCGTAGCGCCACGCTCGATGCGACCCAGATGCAGGCGCTGGAGCAGAAACTGGCCAGCTTCGAAGCCGAGCGCGGCAGCCAGATCGTCGTCCTGCTGGTGTCCACGACCGCCCCGGAGGACATCGCCGCCTACGCCTATCGCGTCGCCGAGGAGTGGAAGATCGGGCGCCGCGACATCGGCGATGGCGTGCTGCTGGTCGTGGCCAAGAATGACCGCCGCGTGCGGGTCGAGGTGGCGCGCGCTCTCGAGGGCGCGGTGCCTGACCTCGCTGCCTACCAGATCATCGACCGCCTGATCACCCCCGCCTTCCGCAACAATGACTTTGCCGGCGGGCTGGATGCCGGCGTCGACGGCCTGATGGCACGGATTCGCGGCGAAGATCTGGCGCTGCCCGAGCCCGAAGGAAGCGCCGGAGGGGACGGTTTTGCGATTGAGGATCTTGCGGCCTTCCTGTTCATTGCGGTACCGGTCGCCGGCAGCTTCCTGAGCGGGATTTTCGGACGCAAGCTCGGTGCCGCTGCAACCGGAGGCCTCGCCGGCCTTGTCGTCAAACTGCTCACCGGAAGCCTCGGACTCGGGCTGCTCGCCGGCGTTGGGGCCCTGATCTTCGTGATCGTGCTTGGCATCGGTGTTGGGGGTGGCCGCGGCGGTCCGGGCGGCTTTCACCGCGGCGGCGGCCCGGTGATCTGGGGCGGCGGCAGCAGAAGCGGTGGCGGCGGGTTCAGTTCGGGTGGCGGCGGCAGCTTCGGCGGCGGCGGTGCGTCGGGGAGGTGGTGAATGAACCGTGTCACACGACTACTGCGCCACCTGTGGCTCGATGCCGACGACGCAAGACGTGCGCTGGGCGCCACGGGCCTGGCACGGCTTGAAGCGAAGGTCGGCGCCAGCGAGCGCGAGCACACCGGACAGATCTGCCTGTGTATCGAAGCCAGCCTGCCGCTACGCTATCTCTGGCGCAACATCATGGCCGGTGAAGCGATCGAAACCGTGCTGTTTGACCGCGCAGTGACCACCTTCGGCAAACAGCGCGTGTGGGATACCGAAGACAACAATGGCGTGCTGATCTATGTATCGCTAGCCGAGCATCACCTCGAAGTGCTTGCCGACCGCGGCCTGGCACGCCAGGTGCCACAGGCCGACTGGCAGACACTGGTGCATACCGTCAGCGCCATGCTTCGTGACGGACATCTTGAACAAGGCCTGGACCTTGCCCTTAGCCGCGTGCACAGCCTCCTGGCGCAGCATTTCGCGGCTGACAGCGCGATCGCAGCTCAAAGGGAGAACACCCTGCCCGATCGGCCGCTTGTGCGCTGATGACGGCGCATTTGCGGGCCAAACCGAGCCAGGCAAATGCGATTCTGCAAAATGTTGCTGCATTGCAACATTCCATCAGCGTTTTGTCCTGCCGCCCGCTTGATCCGGCCGCCCGCGCTGACCGCCTGTGCTATTGTCAAAAATGAGGCGGAGGGAAGAACGACAAGATCGTTCAAGTTCGGGATGCTCATGAAATGGGCACGAGACGCCTCGCGAACGTTCAGACAAACCTAAATCGCGAGTGGAGAGTACTTATGGCTACCAAGCAAGATCAATTCAACGAACTTCAAAAAAAGAACCTCGAGGCCGCCATGCGTCTCGCCCAGCTCTCCATCGAAAACTCGCAGCGCATCATGGAAATCCAGGTTTCCACGGCAAAGAGCCTGTTCGAGGAAGGCGTGCATAACGCCAAGGCCATGTCCTCAGTGAAAGACCCGAAGGACATGATGGATGTGCGTAGCCACTATGCACAGGCCACCACCGAAAAGATGCTGGCCTGCGCCCGCGAAATCGCCGAGATCACCGCTACCACCCAGGCGGCATTCGGCAAGCTGGTCGGCGAGCAACTGACCAGCGGCGGCCAGGACATGTTCGAAGCCATGCAGAAGATGTTCAAGGGCATGCCGATCTCGGATCAGAACGCCGTGGGCGCCATGCAGACTGCAATGGACACCACCCGTGCGGCTTTCGAGCAAATGACGCGCGCGTCGACCGAAGCCTTCCAGTCCTTCACGCAGCAGCCCACCAAGGGCCGCAAGTAAAAAGTCTTACTCGAGCAAGCTACCTGAATGCACGAACGGCGCCGCAAGGCGCCGTTTTACGTCGACCAGACCGTACTCAAGGTCAGGTAGCAGAGCGGCGATCGCGACAAAACCCTCGCCATGCCACTCAATCGCTCGCGGGGTGAACGTGTCCAGGCCCGATCACCTTTCAGCGCCGCCGCTCGATCTCGTCCCAAGTCAATGCATCCGAGGTCAATTCGTCGTTGCCGTCATCGTCAACCCGCCCCGCCGTCGATGCCTCTCCCCAGCGCGCGGCCGCTGAATCGTCACGCTCTCGCGCATCCACCCAGCGCGCACCCGTCGTCGTCTCCTCGTGCTTCCAGAATGGCGCGCGGGTTTTCAGGTAATCCATGATGAACTCGCAGGCTGCGAAAGCATCACCACGATGTCCGCTCGCCACGCCGACGAACACGATGCGGTCTGCGGGTTCGAGGCGGCCAAAGCGGTGAATCACCCGTGCACCGAACAGGGACCAGCGATGCTGGGCCTGAACAAGGATTTCCTCGAGCGCGCGCTCGGTCATGCCCGGATAATGCTCGAGCGTCATCGCCGATACACTGCTGCCATCATTGATGTCACGCATCAGACCGACGAAGCTGGCCACGGCGCCAACCTCAGGCCGCCCCTCGCTCAGGACGCCAATCTCGGCCCCGACATCAAAGTCCGCCTGCTGCACACTGACACTGAAATCAGACTCTGTCGCCATGACTCAGCCTCCGGTGACCGGTGGAAAAAACGCCACCTCGTCGCCCGGACTCACCGGCCCATCGGCCGCTACCATGCGCTGGTTAACTGCGGCACGCACGTTACGCCCCTCGGCCAGCGCCTGCCACGCATCACCACGCGCGGCCAGGTGAGCACGTAAGGCTCCCACCGTCGCCACGCCTTCTGGAAGCCCCAGATCCTCGGCCGATTTACCCACGGCTTCGCGCAGGCTCGCGAAATACAGCACCTTCACATTCATCGTCTTTTGTCCTTTCTGCTCAAGCCGCTCAATGCAGCAGATCACCATAGGGCAGGAAACGCACCGTTTCACCTCGCACCACCGGCGTATTGGCCGGTATATCGACCAGGCCGTTGGCCCACACCGTCGAATTCAGCGCCGCCGATCCCTGGTTTGCAAAAAGCTCGACGCTGCCCTGGGCATTCATGCGCGCACGCAGAAACTCCCGGCGACGGTCTGGTCTGGGCCACTCGAAATCGGCGCGCAACATCAGCGACTGCGGCTCGACGACCGTACTTCCCTGTGTGGCCAACAGGAAGGGGCGCACCATCAGCAGGAAGGTCACGAAACTCGAGACCGGATTGCCCGGCAGGCCGATGAAGGCCGCCGCGTGCACCCGCCCGTAGGCGAGCGGCTTGCCCGGCTTCATCGCAATTTTCCACATGTCGAGCCGGCCCTCGGCCTCCACCGCCGGCTTGACGTGGTCCTCCTCGCCCACCGACACGCCACCGCTGGTCAGGATCAGATCGTGTCCTTCTGCTGCGCGGCGCAGCACCTCACGCGTGTGGTCGAGGTCGTCGGGCACGATGCCAAAGTCTTCAACCTCGCAGCCCAGGTCGGCCAGCAGTGCCCGCAACAGGAAGCGGTTCGAATTATAGATACCGCCCGGCGGCAGCGCTTCGCCCGGCATCACCAGTTCGCTGCCGGTCGAGAACACTGCCACCTTCAGTCGCCGATACACCGGTAGCTGCGCAGCGCCAACCGAGGCCGCCAATGCAATCGCCTGGGGTGTCAGACGCAGCCCGGCGGGCAGCACCTGTTCGCCTGCGGCAATGTCTTGGCCCATCCGCCTTACGGCCTCGCCCAGCGTGGGCAGGGTGTTGATGATGACATGCTCGCCATCGTGCTCGCACAGCTCCTGCATCACCACCGTGTCGGCGCCGGCTGGCAGTGGTGCACCGGTGAAAATGCGCGCCGCAGTGCCCGCTTGCAGCGCATGGCCCACGCTGCCCGCCGGAATGCGCTGGCTTACCGGAAGACGGGTGCCGACCACCGGCACATCGGCCGCGCGCAGCGCGTATCCATCCATCGCCGAATTGTCCATCGGTGGCTGGCTGATCGGCGAGTGCAGTGCCACCGCAAGCACGCGACCTACGGCCATCATCGTGTCGACAGTTTCGATCTCGCGCACCGGGCGGGCAAAGCCGAGCAGCTTTTCCTGGGCATCGTCGAAGGAGAGCAGGTTGCCGTTCATTGGATATCCAGATAGTCGAGAATGAAGCTGGCGACGACCGCCGGTTCGTCCAGGGGCAACACCGGCAACGGGCAATCAAGCCCCAGTGCCCCAGCCCCCACGTTACTCGCGACCGCAACCACATGCGGGTTCTCCGGCCACAGCGGCGGCTTGCCGTGCGAAGGGCGGTGTATCTCGAGCTTGGGCACCGCTGCCGCCTTGTAACCTTCGATCAGAACGATGTCGCAGGGCTCGAGCAGCTGGAGCTGTTCGTCCAGAGTCGGCTCGGGCGCGCCGCGCAATTCGTGCATTAGTACCCAGCGATCGTTGGACAGCATCAACACCTGGGTGGCCCCGGCCTCACGATGGCGCCAGGAGTCCTTGCCCGGTTTGTCGAGATCGAAACCATGATGAGCGTGCTTGATCACCGATACGCGCAAATCGCGCGCCGTGAACTCGGGGATCAAGCGTTCGACCAGAGTGGTCTTTCCCGAGCCGGACCAACCGGCGAAACCGAAAACTTTCATCGCGAGTGAAGCTCCGCTGGCACGTTTGATAAGCCCGAAGGATACAACAGAGCCCCGTCCAGCGCAGTCTGCGGGGTGCCTGTCAGCGCAGCGACAAGGCTGACAGGCGAGACTTGGCGTGATCAGGATTGGGAGACCCGTCGGGCCCGCGGCAGCAGTCCGACCTGCGGCGGCATGACCTCTCACACCCACACACGCGCCTTGACTTCCAGCGCCCGTCATTTAACATCCACAAACACAACTTCTGTTGCTTTAGATGGTGAGAGAAGCGGTGCCAATCAGATAACCAAGGCAGACACAACCACCCATGTCCATTCGTGCTGAGTATGATTTCATCGTTATCGGAGCGGGGTCCGCGGGCTGTGTGCTCGCCAACCGGCTTTCGGCGAATCCACAGCACAACGTGCTACTCCTGGAGGCCGGCGGTCCTGACAAGAGTCCTCTGATCCACATGCCGGCAGGCTTCTTGCCGATGATACGAGGCGGAATGTTCAGCTGGCACTACCAGACGGCACCGCAGAAGCATCTGAACAACCGGGTGCTGGCGGACGCGCGCGGCAAGGTGTTGGGGGGCAGCAGTTCGATCAACGGCATGTGCTATAGCCGCGGCGCTCCGGAGATCTTTGATTTGTGGGCCAAGCTCGGTAATTCAGGTTGGTCCTATTCGGACGTGCTGCCCTATTTCAAACGCGCCGAGGGCAATGAGCACGGTGAGAGTCAGTTTCATGGCGGCGACGGTCCGCTGCCGGTGACCCAGGCGAAGATCAAGAATCCGGCGCAACAGGCCTGGTTGGACGCGGCACTACAGGCCGGTTTTCCCTACAGCGACGATCACAATGGCGCCAAGCCGGAGGGCTTCGGGCCGTCGGATCGGACCATCAAGGGCGGGCGCCGGATCAGCACCGCCGTTGCCTATCTGAAGCCGGTCAAACAACGCGCAAATCTGCACATCGAGACCAATGCGTATGTCACGAAGCTGGTATTCGATGGTCAGCGCGTCGTCGGTGTCGAATATCTAAAGTCTTCCGAGAGCAGACATGCCTATGCAAGGCGGGAGGTCATTTCCAGCAGCGGCACCTTCCAGTCGGCACAGTTGCTGATGTTGTCGGGCATCGGCGAGGCGGATCATCTACGCTCGGTCGGAATAGAGCCCGTCGTCGATCTGAAGGGGGTGGGACAGAATCTTCACGACCATGTCGGCAGCTCCGTTCAGATGACCTGCCCGCTGCCAGTCACTGACTACAAGCTTATCAGCAGTCATTTTGTGAAGGCCAAGGCTGGCTTGCAGTATCTCCTTACCCGCGGCGGCCCGTTGGCCGGCAACAGCACCGATGCAGTGGCTTATCTGCGTTCGGGCGCCCCAGGTCATGACGAACTTGATCTCAAATACTATTTGATCCCGATCCTCACGGGTAATGGCGAGCTCGTCAAAGAACACGGTGTGACCAACCTGGTCATTCTGACGCGGCCGGAAAGTCGCGGGCAGATGCGCTTGCGATCAGCCAATCCGATGGACAAGCCCATCATCGACACCAATTACCTAGCCGAAGAGCGCGATCGCGAAGCGCTCAGGCGCGGCGTCAGAATTGCCCGCGATATCTTTTCGCAATCGGCTTACGATCGTTATCGCGGGCGCGAATATCTACCGGGTGCGCAGTGCACGAGCGACGCCGATCTCGATGAGTTCTTCCGCGATACCTGCAACGTGAACTATGAAGCGGTCGGCACCTGCAAGATGGGTAATGACGAGCTTGCGGTGGTGAACGACAAGCTCCAGGTTCGTGGTGTCGATGGGCTCAGGGTCGTTGATGGGTCGGTCATGCCCAGAATTACCACGGGTGACCCCAGCGCGACGATCATCATGATCGCCGAGAAGGCCGCTGACCTGATGCTGGGGGCGGCTTGAAGCGATGGGCAGCGCACGAGATCGGACAGCTGCAATCGTCTGGTGAATAGGCCCGATCAGCCGCAACCGTGAATGGCCTGCCCTTGCCACGCCCACCCGTACTGAAAATTCGCCGACTGGCGACTTCTGCCGCTCGAATCATCGATCGGTTCAATCCTGCATGAGACAACCCTATGCCCATTCAACGCATCAATCCAGACAACCTGCTCAAATTCGACCAACTGTCACAGGTGGTCGTGAGCAGCACCACGAAAATGGCGTTCATCGCCGGCCAATCGGCCGTCAATAAAAACTTCGAGCTCATCGGCGGGGACGACTGCTTCGCCCAATCGCTACAGGCCCTGAACAATCTCCGTATTGCGGTCGAGGCGGCCGGCACCTCGGTTGATCGCGTGGTCAGCAGCACCGTCTACCTGAAGAACCTGACGCCAGCCGTCGGCGAGCAATTCATGCGCGCACTGAGCGTGGCGCTGGACGGAGCGCCGTTTCCCCCCCACGCATTCTCGATGATTGGGGTGCAATCCCTGGCCAGTCCCAATATTTTGGTCGAGATATCGGCCATCGCAATGGTCGATGGCTGAGGGGCGATCAACAAGGCGCGCGTTCTGGACACGATGAGCAAGGCGGCCGAGCGATGACCACGACCATTCAGGTCACTCGTCTGTGTGATGAAGAACTCGGTGGCAGGTAAAACCCGCGAAGGATGCTTGGTCGACGAGCGCCGCTCAGTCGGCCTGCCCCTTCGGGTGGCGGTATTCGTCCGGTGACAGACCGGTCCAGGAACGAAACGCGCGACGAAATGAACGCGAGTCGCTGAAACCGAGGCGCGTCGCCACATCGGCCACCTTCAGTCGGGCTTGTGGCGCCAATAGTTCGATGGCAGCCAGGTGCCGACAGCGCTCCTTGATGTCGGTCAGGCTGATCCCTTCTTCGGCCAGGCGGCGGCGGAAGGTGGCGCTGCTGACATTGAAGAAACTTGCGAACTGCGTAAGCGTCGGAATTTTCTCTCCCTTGGCCAGGCGGCCCAGTATGAGTTGCTCGACGGCCTCCTGAAACTGCCCATCTGCCGACGGGTCGTCGCTCAGGTCGAAGGCAAAGACGCTCAATAGCTCTTCCAGCCGCCGGTAACTGCCAGGGCTGCCGCAGCTACCCATTTGTCGCTGGCCATCTGAAAATTCTGTTCACGATCAGTCACTTGACATGCCCCTGTTCACAATCGGTGTTTTTGTGTAGCTCCCTGTCTTTTTGGGCGACCGATGGACATAGGGAAGCTGGCCGACATGGTGGAGGTCTTCGAGGGTCTCGAGGACTGGCGCAACGTGCAACAGACGCGGCACCGCTTGAGCGAACTGCTCACCGTGGCGGTGTGCGCGGTGCTCGGCGGGGCAGACGACTTCGAGGAGGTGCCGCAGTGGGGCCAAGCCAAACTGTTGTGGCTGCGCGGCTTTTTGCGGCTCGACTATGGAGTGGCTTCGCCCGACACCTTCGAGCGCGTGTTTGCGCTGATCGATCCGCAGCAGTTCGAGCGGGCGTTTCGCGCGTGGGTCGGCAGCATCATCCCGGCGCTCGGCCAAGACCAGGTCGTCGCCATCGATGCCGGCCTGCTGTGTTTCGAAACCCAGGCCCATCCGGAACAGTACGCCAGCAAGCCCATCGAGATGCTGTTCTACGAGGGCGGCAACCCGGTCATGACGGGCATGAACCCGGAGTCGACCATCGAGGGCCTGAAGGCGATTCCCTTTGTTGTCAATATCACCCTCTATGTGGACGAGACGGCGCTGGTCGCCGACCTGGTGATACCTGACGTGTCCTACCTCGAACGCTACGGCTGGGAAGGCATGTGGTCAGTCGAAGACGAGGGCATTCAGATCCAGCAGCCCGTCATCGAGCCGCTGTACGGCATCCGCCACGGCGCCGATATCTACATCGAACTCGCCAATCGCCTCGGCATCATGACTGGGCCGCTGGGCTACAGCTCCTTCCTCAACATGATGCAGATGACCGGTGGCGCCACCGAGGCAGTGAGCCAGGTAGCGGTCAACGACATCAATCACGTCTACCGCAGTGCCAAGGAATACGTCGAAACCTACGTCCGCCAGATGGCGCCGGATGACGAGGAGAAGATCTGGAAACAGGGGCACAACCTGCGCACCAAACCGGCCTACAAGCGCTATGTGCCGGACACCTTCGGTGGTCATCGGATCCCGCTCTATTCCTATTGGTTGAAGCAGGTCGGAGACGAGTTGCGTCACAACATGGAGGACAAGCAGGTTTTTGCCAAAGTGCCGGCGCTGGATCCCGAACGCCTCTACCTCGAATATCAACCCTTGCCCTTCTGGCATGAGAGCGTGCTGGCCAGCGAACCGGCCGACTTCGATCTCTATGCCATCAACTGGCGTACGGCGATGAGCGGGGTTGGCGCTGGTACTTTACCGGCGACCAACGCCTGGCTGCTTGAGGCAACGGAGCGCGCCCCCTACTTCGCACGCATCCTGCTCAATTCGGCGACGGCACGCCGGAAAAAGCTAAGCGATGGCCAGCGCGTCTGCGTCGAGTCGCCAAACGGGCGCATCGAGGGACTCCTGAAATGCACCGAGACCATTCATCCCGAGGTGGTGGGCACGATCGGCTGCTGGGGCCAACTGACCGATGCCTCGCCCGCCAAGGGGCGCGGCCCCGGCCACTTCAACAGCCTGCTCGGGCGCGGCCTGAAATACATGGGGCCGACCACCCTGCAGGCTGAATGCGCGGCACGGGTGAAGATTTATCCGGCGAGGGTTTGACCCACGCTCAACCCAGGGCCATCAGCCCTAAGTTGAGAAGCTGCGTTTTTGGTCGGGACATATCGCAGCAAGCGACACGTTCAGGATCAATCCGCGGATCGCGGCGGCGGCAGCGTGTGCAGGAAGGCGACGGCCTCGTCCTCTGCGCGGGTACGCCGCATCGGCGGCAGGCTGCGCCACACGACCTTGCCGTAGGACTTGTCGATCATGCGCGGGTCGCAGATGCACAACACGCCACGGTCGCGCTCGCTGCGAATCAGGCGCCCGGCGCCCTGCTTCATATTGATGACGGTCCGTGGCAACTGGTGGTGGATGAAGGGGCTGAGGCCCTGTCTTTGCATGTGCTCGACGCGCGCAGCCAGCACCGGATCATCCGGCGAGGCAAAGGGCAGCTTGTCGATCACGACCAGCGACAGCGCATCGCCCGGCACGTCGACACCTTCCCAGAAACTCTGGCTGGCGATCAGCACCGCGTTACCCAGGCGACGGAAACGCTCTAGCAGTTCGGTTCGTGAGCCCTCCCCCTGCAGCAACACGGGTAGCTCGTCCTTGCTGTGCTGCAGGCCTTCGACGATCAGCTCGTGGATGCGGCGCATTGCCCGCAGCGAGGTGCACAGCACGAAGGTACGACCACGCGCAGCGCGAATCAGCGGCAGTGCAACGCGCGCCACGCGCTCGGTATAGTCGGGCGAGTTCGGGTCGGGCATGCCGGCCGGCGCGTACAGCAAGGCCTGCTCGGCATAGTCGAAGGGGCTGCCCCATACCGAGGTCATGGGTGGCGGGTCGATCCACGCCAGACCCAGCTCGCGGCAGTAGTGGCCAAAATCCGCCTTGCCCACCGCCAGTGTTGCCGACGTAAACACCCACGCCCGGGGCTGCGCTTCAAGCTGACGCTTGAACACGTCCGACACATGCAGCGGCGTGGCGTTGAGCGCCAGCGACTGGGTGAAGACCTCGACCCAACGGATCAGGTCCTTTTCTTCAGGGCTGCGCCAGCGGGCCAGGCGTTCAGCCATTTCTTCCGTGCGTCGCAGACAGTTTGCCAAGCCCTCGGAGCGCTCCGCCTGGGTGTCGAGTACCGCCTGGAATTCGCCGAGCGTCTTTTCCAGCACATCGACCTGGGCATCGAAGTGCTCGCGCTCGGCGGCCTGCGCTGCAGACAGACGCGCGGATTCGTTGCCGAACACCAGGCGCAGGTCGCGCGCAGCTTTCTCGAGGTTGCGCGTCTGGTCGATCATCGCCACGCAGTCGCGCGCCCCCGACACGGTTTCCGAGCGTGTGTCGCGCGCGAGCTCCAGCACCTGCGCAGTCGATACGCTTTCGCCAAAGAACAGGCTGGCGGTCTCGGGCAACTGGTGGGCCTCGTCGAAGATGACGGCGTTGCAGGCCGGCAGCAGTTCGCCCATGCCTTCATCGCGCAACATCACGTCGGCAAAAAACAGATGGTGGTTGACCACCACCACGTCTGCGTCCATTGCATTGCGCCGCGCCTGCATGACGAAGCACTCTTCCTTGTTCGGGCAGTCCTGGCCGAGGCAGTTGTCGCGCGTCGAGGTCGCGGCGATCCAGGCCATGGAGTCCTCGCGCACATCGGTGCATTCGGCCTTGTCGCCAGACTGCGTGACCTGCGCGAAGCGACTGATCGCGCGCAGGTCGGCGGCGTCCTGCGGGCTGAGGAAACGACCGTCGCGCGCATTGCGCTCAAGATGATAGTGACAGACGTAGTTGGCGCGGCCCTTTAGCAGCGCGATCGACACCGGCACTTTCAGCGCGGCGCGTACCGTCGGCAGATCGCGATTGAAGAGCTGGTCCTGCAGCGTCTTGGTGCCGGTGGAGATGATGACCTTGCCGCCAGCCAGCAACGCCGGCACGAGATAGGCGAAGGTCTTGCCGGTGCCGGTGCCAGCCTCGGCCACCAGGACGCGATTGCCCTTGATCGCCGCGGCGATCTGCTGCGCCATTTCGATCTGTTGCGGACGCGCGCGGAAGCCCGGAATCGCAGCAGCGAGCGGGCCGTCAGCGGCAAAGATGGGAGTGGGGTCGGACATGCGGACTGGCGTGCGCCAGACGAGGGAACAGGATGCCGGATTGTACGTGCTCGCATGCGCAGTCGCATCCCGCCAGGCTCATCCGTTCGAATCATCCACCCGACCGTGTACAAGCGGCGCAGCAAGCCTAAGCAATGCGGTGCGGCTCGGCCAGGTAATCGCGCGTGCGCATCTCGATCAGGCGGCTGACGGTACGGACGAACTCATGGGCGTTCTGGCCCTCAGTGTAGAGCTCGTAGGCCGGCACTTCGGCGCTGAGAATGAGCTTTACGCGGTGATCGTAGAGCACATCAATCAGCCAGGTGAAGCGGCGCGCCTCTGCGGCATTGCCCGACAGCATCCGGGGGATTTTCGACAGCACCACGGTGTTGTATTCGCGCGCAATCTCAAGGTAGTCGTTCTGCGAGCGTGCGCCCTTGCACAGGATCGCGAAATCAAACCAGATCACACCCGGCGCCTTGCGGATCACGGGCAGCGTGCGTTCCAGAATCTCCACTTCGCCGGTTTCGCCCGGGCCGCCAGCCAGGCGAACGAAGTCTTCCTCGAGCTTGCGCTCGGCTGCGGCGTCGTGCGGTATCAGGTAAATCTCGAGGGCTTCGAGGGTGCGCAGACGATAGTCAGTACCATCATCGACTTCGATGACGTCGAAGCTCTTCTTGATGAATTCGATGGTCGGCAGGAAATTGACCCGCATCAGGCCGTTGGGGTAAAGCCCATCCGGCGGGTAGTTGGTGGTCATGACGAAGACCACGCCACGTGCGAACAAGGCCTCCAGCAGACGGCCAAGGATCATCGCATCGGCAATGTCGGAGACGTGAAACTCGTCAAAACACAACAGGCGGGTTGCTGCTGAGATCCGATCGGCCACCTTTTGCAGCGGATCGGGCTCGTGGTTATGGTTCTTCAGGTCATTCTGCACTTCCTGCATGAAGGCATGGAAATGCACCCGGCGCTTGCGCTGGTAAGGCACCGAATCGTAAAAACAATCCATCAGAAAGCTCTTTCCACGCCCCACACCGCCCCAGAAATACACGCTGCGCGGAAGGGTCGGGCGCGCGAACATCTTGCGCAGCTTGCTGCGGCGTGCGGCCTTGAAGCCCACCAGCTCAGTGTACAAGCGCTGCAGACGAGTGGCGGCGGCACGCTGGGCGGGGTCGGAGCTGAAGCCACGAGCCTTGAGCTCGGCCTCGTAGACATCGAGCATGCCGTGCTCGGCTACGTTGAGGATGCGATGGGGCATGATGCGAAACGACTCGTTGAAGGACAAAAGGGTTGACGGCAAAACGGGGTGAGTCGAGAGGGGTGCCCCCCTCCTCCCTCACCCCGTGCGGATCACGCGCTGATCAGAAGTGCAGCGGACGCTTGTCGCAGGCCAGCGCAGCTTCGTGCACCACTTCCGACAGCGTCGGGTGGGCATGGCAGATGCGTGCAAGGTCTTCCGAGCAGCCGGCAAACTCCATCGCCACGACCGCCTCGGAGATCAGCTCCGAGGCATTGGCGCCGATGATATGCACGCCCAGGATGCGATCGGTATTCGCGTCAGCCAGCATCTTGACGAAACCGGTCGGATCACCCATGCCAAGGGCACGGCCGTTGGCCATGAAGGGAATCTTGCCAACCTTGTAAGCCACGCCCGCGGCCTTGAGCTGCTGCTCGGTCTTGCCCACCCAGGCAATCTCGGGGCTGGTGTAGATCACCCAGGGCACGGTGTCGAAATTGCAGTGACCGGCCTGGCCCGCCATCAGCTCAGCGACCATCACGGCTTCTTCCATCGCCTTGTGCGCCAGCATCGGGCCGCGCACCACGTCGCCCACTGCCCACACACCAGGCAGGTTGGTACGGCAGTGGTCATCGACTTCGATCATGCCGCGCTCGGTCACCTTCAGGCCAACCGCCTCGGGGTTCAGCCCGGCGGTGTTCGGCACACGGCCAACGGACACGATCAGGCGGTCTGCTTCGAGCTTCTGGTCCGCACCATCCTTGTCCTTGTAGTTGATCGTCACGCCCTTCTTGCCGATCTTGACCTCGCCGATCTGCACGCCGAGATTGATCTTGAGACCCTGCTTGGTGAAGACCTTGAGCGCTTCCTTGGCGACGTCCTGATCGGCGGCAGCCAGAAAATCGGGCATGGCTTCGAGCACGGTCACGTCAGCCCCGACCCGACGCCAGACCGACCCCATCTCCAGGCCGATCACGCCCGCCCCGATCACGGCCAGCTTCTTCGGCACGGCGTCGATGTCGAGCGCACCGACGTTGTCGCACACGATCTTGTTGTCGACCGGGACACCAGGCAGATGCCGCGGCGCCGATCCGGTGGCGACGATGACCTGCTTGGCGACGACAAGCTCATCACCCACCTTGACGTGCCAGCCCGCATCGCCCTTGCCGGCAAAAGCGCCGTGACCATTGAGCAGGGTGACCTTGTTCTTCTTGAACAGACCCTTGATGCCGCCGGTGAGCTGGTCGACGATGCCGCTCTTGCGCGCAATCATCTTGGTCACGTCGATTTTGGGCGTGCCCACGCTGATGCCCTGGCTCTCGAAACTGTGGCCCGCTTCCTCGAACAGATGCGAGGTGTGCAGCAGCGCCTTGGACGGGATGCAGCCGACGTTCAGGCAGGTGCCGCCGAGACGCGGCTCGCCCTTGGGGTCAGCATAGGGGTTGGATTCGCAGCAGGCGGTCTTGAAACCGAGTTGCGCGGCACGGATCGCAGCGACATAGCCGCCGGGACCGCCGCCAATGACGAGGACGTCGAATTCTTTGGACATTCATCTCTCCCTACAGAAAAACGGGGCGCAGCTCCATCGCCCAGGCCGAAGCCCTGCGACGGAGCGCGCCCCGACACCTACCGTTTAGACGTCGAGGATCAGGCGGGCCGGATCTTCCAGCGCTTCCTTCATCGTCACCAGACCCAGCACGGCCTCGCGACCGTCGATGATGCGGTGATCATAGGACACCGCCAGGTAGTTGATCGGACGGACGACGACCTGGCCGTTCTCGACGACGGCACGATCCTTGGTGGCATGGATGCCGAGGATGGCCGACTGCGGCGGGTTGATGATCGGGGTCGACATCATCGAACCGAACACCCCGCCGTTGGAGATCGAGAAGGTGCCGCCCGTCAGGTCTTCCAGCGACAGCTTGCCGTCCTTGGCCTTTTGTCCGAACTCGGCGATCTTGAGTTCGATCTCGGCGATCGACATCGATTCGGCGTTGCGCAGAATCGGCACCACCAGGCCGCGCGGCGAACCGACCGCGATGCCGATATCGATGTAGCCGTGATAGACGATGTCATTGCCATCGATCGAGGCGTTCATGATCGGGAACTTCTTCAGCGCAGCCACTGCAGCCTTGACGAAGAAGCCCATGAAGCCCAGACGCACGCCGTGCGCCTTCTCGAACTTGTCACCGTACTGCTTGCGCAGGGCCATGACCGGCGCCATGTTCACCTCGTTGAACGTGGTCAGGATGGCGTTCTCGTTCTTCGACTGGAGCAGGCGCTCAGCGATCCGTGCACGCAGGCGCGTCATCGGCACGCGCTCTTCGGCACGGTCGCCAACGGCGGCGATGACAGCCGGCGCAGCGGCAGCCGCCTTCGGCTGAGCAGCAACGGCGTCTTCCTTGGTTACGCGACCGCCACGGCCGGATCCGGCGACATCAGCGGCAGCGACACCCTTTTCATCAAGGATCTTGCGTGCTGCCGGGCTTGCAGCCCCTGCAGCCGAGGAGGACGTCTTGGCCGCAGCGGCGGCAGGCGCAGCAGGGGCTGCAGCAGCCGCGGGCGCAGCGGCGGCAGCCTTCGCTTCGGTATCGATCTGGGCAATCAGCTCACCCGAAGTAACCGTGTCCCCATTGACCTTGACGATCTTGACCAGCACCCCATCGGCCGGGGCCGGGGTCTCGAGTACGACCTTGTCGGTCTCGATATCGATCAGGTTCTCGTCGCGCGAAACCGCGTCGCCTTCCTTCTTGTGCCATGTAACCAGCGTGGCTTCGGAAACAGACTCGGAAAGCTGCGGCACTTTGACTTCGATCAGCATGGAATTCTCTCCCTGGTTGTTCTATCAGTTCGGCGACTGCGGCGTGGTGTCCTTGATCGGACCGAAAGCATTCTCGAGGATCGCCTTCTGCTGCTGGTTGTGCTTGGCGTAATAGCCGACTGCCGGCGAAGCGGCGGCCGAACGGCTGACGAGAAGCAACTTGCGCTTGGTACCGAGCACATTGATCAGGTGCTGGCGCGAAGCAAGCCAGTACCAGGCACCCTGGTTTCTCGGTTCTTCCTGACACCAAACGATTTCCTTGGCGTTCGGGAACTGCTCGATCGCCTTGCCAAATTCGTCGACCGGGAAGGGATACAACTGCTCAACCCGGACCAGTGCAGTGTCGGTAATGTTGTTCTCGCGACGATGCGCCAGCAGTTCGTAATAGATCTTGCCCTGGCACAGCACCACGCGCTTGACCTTTTTAGGGTCGAGATTCTCGACTTCGGGGATCACGGTCTGGAAGCGGCCGTTGGCAAGCTCGTCAATCGAGGAAATGGCCTCCTTGTGACGCAGCAACGACTTCGGCGTGATGATGATCAACGGCTTGCGCAGGCGGCGGATCATCTGCCGGCGCAGCAGATGGAAAATCTGTGCCGGCGTCGTTGGCACGCAGATCTGCCAGTTGTTCTCGGCCGCCATGCTCATGAAGCGCTCCGGACGCGCCGAGGAGTGCTCCGGACCCTGGCCTTCGTAGCCGTGCGGCAGCATCATCACCAGCCCGGACAGACGTCCCCACTTGGCCTCACCCGAGCTGATGAACTGGTCGATCACGACCTGCGCACCGTTCACGAAGTCGCCGAACTGTGCTTCCCAGACCACGAGTTCGTTGGGTTCGGTGGTGGAGTAGCCGTACTCGAACGCCAGCAGCGCCTCTTCGGACAGCACCGAATCGAAGCACTGGAAAGCCGCCTGCCCGTCCTGGATATGCTCCAGCGGCTTGTAGATACCCTCGTCCCAGCGTTCGCGCTTCTGGTCGTGCAGCGCTGCGTGGCGGTGGAAGAAGGTGCCGCGGTGGACGTCCTCGCCCGACACGCGGACCCCGTAGCCCTGAGCCAGCAGGCTGGCATAGGCCAGATTCTCGCCCATCCCCCAGTCCAGCGGCAGCTCGCCACGCCCCATTGAGGCGCGGTCGTCGATGATCTTCTTGACCCGCGAATGCAGCTCAAAGCCATCGGGAAGCGTCGTCAGACGCTCGGCCAGACGCCGGGCTTCCTGCGCCGGAATCGACGTGTCGGCTGCATCGGTGTAAGGCTGCTTGAGGTAGGGCGTCCAGTCGACCGCGAACTGGCGGTTGTGGCCGGAAAGCACCGGGTTGTAGAGCAATTCCCCGCGATCAAGATGCTCGCGGTACTGGGCAATCATGTTCTCAGGCTCATCCGCGCCAATCGCGCCTTCGGCAACCAGGCGGTCAGCGTAGAGCTTGCGCGTACCCGGATGCTTCTGGATGTTGCGATACATCAGCGGCTGCGTGACCATCGGCTCGTCCTGCTCGTTGTGACCGAGCTTGCGGAAGCAGATGATGTCGACCACGACGTCCTTCTTGAACTCCTGGCGGAACTCGACCGCCAGTGCGGTCACAAAGGCGACCGCCTCCGGGTCGTCGCCATTGACGTGGAAGATCGGCGCCTCGACCATCTTGAAGATGTCGGTGCAATACAGCGAAGAACGATAGTCGCGCGGATCGGAAGTGGTGAAACCAATCTGGTTGTTGACGACGAGGTGCATGGTCCCGCCCGTGCCGTAGCCGCGGGTCTGGGAGAAGTTGAGCATCTCCTGGTTCACGCCTTGCCCGGCAACGGCAGCATCGCCATGGATCAGCACCGACAGCACCTGCCCCTTCGCGGTGTCCTTGCGCCGAACCTGGCGGGCGTAGACCGAGCCAACCACCACCGGGTTGATGATCTCAAGGTGCGAGGGGTTGAACGCCAGGGTCAGGTGCATCGGCCCGCCCGCGGTCATGACGTCGCTGGAAAAGCCCATGTGGTACTTGACGTCGCCCGCCGTTAGATCGGCCGCAGCCTTGCCCTCGAACTCCGAGAACAGCATCGACGGCGACTTGCCCAGCGTATTGACCAGCACGTTGAGGCGGCCACGGTGGGCCATGCCGATCACGGTCTCCGCAACGCCATGGCTACCCGCCACCCGCACGATCTCGTCCATGGCCACAATTGCGGTTTCGCCGCCCTCGAGCGAGAAGCGCTTCTGGCCGACATACCGGGTGTGCAGGTAGCGCTCGAGCGTCTCGGCAGCCGTCGTGCGCTCGAGGATGCGTTTCTTCACCTCCAGCGAGAACTTCGGCGTACCCCGCACGCTTTCCAGGCGGCTCTGGATCCAGCGCTTCTGCGCAATGTCGGAGATGTACATGTACTCCGAGCCGATCGAGCTACAGTAAGTCTGCCGCAGCGCCTCAAGAATCTCGCGCAGGGTGGCATGCTCGGTGGTGAAGCCGTGGAAAGAGCCAACGTTGAAGCTCTTGGACAGATCGGCCTCGGTGAAACCGTAGTAGGACGGCTCCAGTTCGACAATCTGGGGACGTTCGGTACGCTTGAGCGGATCGAGGTTGGCCCAGCGGTTCCCCAGGAAACGATAGGCGTTGATCAACTGCAGCACAGAAACCTGCTGCTTGTCCTCGCCGCCGCCGGAAACGACGGTGCGGACCGGGCCGCGCTTCGCCATCTGCTCAAAGGCTGCGATCACGGGGCCATGCGCGACGTCGCGCGCGGCGGATCCGGCCTGGCTCTGCAGCTGGTCGAAATAGTTGCGCCACTCCTCGGTGACCGTATTCGGATCGGCGAGGTAATTTTCGTATTGCTCTTCGATGAACGGCGCATTCGAGCCGAACAAGTACGAGGTCTGTTCGAGTTGCTTCATCATGATGAAAGCCACCTTTGGTTTGCGTTGCCCTGCTTTCGGGTAATACGGTGGTCGGAGACGCCAGGCATCGCGGCTCTAAGAAAAACGGGATGACCGCGCACGCACGACCACCCCGTTACTGTCAGACTCGGCGGAGCCCCCCTCCCCTCTCCATCTTCTCTTAGGAACGCTGCTCGATCGCAGGCACGTCGCGCCGCGCCGTGCCGATGTAGAGCTGGCGCGGACGGCCGATCTTGTACTCCGGATCGGTAATCATCTCTTCCCACTGGGTGATCCAGCCGACCGTACGCGCAAGCGCGAAGATGCAGGTGAACATGGAGGTCGGGATACCCAGCGCCTTTTGGACGATGCCCGAGTAGAAGTCGACGTTCGGATAGAGCTTCTTCTCGACGAAGTAAGGATCTTCGAGCGCGATCCGCTCAAGTTCCATCGCCAGCTTGAACAGACGGTCATTCTCAAGGCCGAGCTCCTTGAGCACTTCGTTGCACACCTTGCGCATCAGCGTGGCGCGGGGATCGAAGTTCTTGTAGACGCGGTGGCCGAAGCCCATCAGCTTGAAGCTGTCGTCCTTGTCCTTGGCACGGGCAATGAACTCGGGCACGCGCGACACATCACCAATCTCTTCCAGCATGTTCAGGCAGGCTTCGTTCGCGCCACCATGCGACGGTCCCCACAGGCAGGCAATACCGGCCGAGATGCAGGCGAACGGGTTGGCGCCCGAGGAACCAGCCAGGCGCACGGTCGAGGTCGAAGCATTCTGCTCATGGTCGGCGTGCAGCGTGAAGATGACGTCGAGCGCACGCACCAGCACCGGGTTCGGCTCATACTTTTCGCACGGCGTGCCGAACATCATGTGCATGAAGTTGGCGGTGTAGTCGAGATCGTTGCGCGGGTACATGAAGGGCTCACCCTTGTTGTACTTGTACGCCATGGCAACGATGGTCGGCAGCTTGGCAATCAGACGGTTGATCGAGACGCTGCGATGTTTGGCATCGGAGAAGTCCATCGCATCGTGGTAGAACGCCGACAGCGCACCCACCACACCCACCATCACCGCCATCGGATGCGCATCACGACGGAAGCCAGTGAAGAATTTCGTCATCTGGTCATGCAGCATCGTGTGGTTCTTGATGGTGTCCTCGAACTCACGCTTCTGCGCTGCATTCGGGAGTTCACCGTTCTTGAGCAGATAGGCCACTTCCAGGAAATTGCACTGGTCGGCCAGTTGCTCGATCGGATAGCCGCGGTAAAGCAATTCACCCTTGTCGCCATCAATGAAGGTGATGCTCGACTTGCAGCTAGCAGTCGACAGGAAACCGGAGTCGTAGGTGAACAGACCCGTCTTTGCGCCCAACGTGCGGATGTCAATGACATCCTGCCCATGAGTGCCGGTCATGACCGGGAATTCGACGGTCTTGCCGTCGACGGTTAGCGTTGCCGTGCGTTCAGTGCTCATAGATCGTCCCTTCTACTGACCGGTTTAACTGCTTGTCGTATTGTGATCGTACCTGCAAGGTCAGGGCTGACCCAGCAGGCCGATCATCTCCTTCCAGCGGTCCACCTCACATGCCTTGCTGCCATTGACCAGTGCCCAGATATCATAGTCATCGCAACTCAGCAGATCATCCAGATCCGCCAATTGATCGTCGGTGAGACGATCGAAATCCCGCTCCAGAAAGCGCGTAAACACCAAGTCGAGCTCAAGCAGAGCCCGACGACACTGCCAGCGGATGCGCCCCCTGTTGATGCTCATGTATTGGCCTCGTCCTTAAACCGCACGTCGAACCATCATGTCCTTGATCTTGCCGATCGCGCGGGTCGGGTTAAGACCCTTCGGGCAGACGTCCACACAGTTCATGATCGAGTGGCAACGGAACAGGCGATACGGATCCTCGAGGTTGTCGAGACGCGCGTTGGTGTCCTGGTCGCGAGTGTCGGCGAGGAAGCGATAGGCTGCCAGCAGGCCGGCCGGACCGACGAACTTGTCCGGGTTCCACCAGAACGACGGGCAGGCGGTCGAGCAGCAGGCACACAGGATGCACTCGTAGAGACCGTTGAGCTCTTCGCGATCTTCGGGTGTCTGCAGACGCTCGCGCTCCGGAGCCGGATCGTTGTTGACCAGATAGGGCTTGATCGAGTGGTACTGCTTGAAGAACTGCGTCATGTCGACGATCAGATCGCGGATGACGGGCAGGCCGGGCAGCGGGCGCAGCGTGATGGGCTGCTGCAGGCTGTCGACATCGGTCAGGCAGGCCAGACCGTTCTTGCCATTGATGTTCATCGCGTCGGAGCCGCACACGCCTTCTCGACAGGAGCGGCGAAAGGCCATCGAGTCGTCCTTCGCGCGCAGGCGCACGATGGCGTCGAGCAGCTTCTTGTCCGAAGCCTCAAGCTCGACCGAGATGTCCTGCATGTAGGGCTTCTCGTCCTTGTCCGGATCGTAGCGGTAGATCTTGAAATTAACGGTACGCTTGGTCATGAATAGTTCTCCCGGCGCTTAGTAGGTGCGCTTGGCGAGCGCGATCGGCTCGACGTCGTCGGACAGCGGCTTGAGGTTGACCGGCTTGTAATCGAGGCGGTCGCCGTCGCTGTACCACAGCGTGTGCTTGAGCCAGTTGGCATCGTCACGGCCGTTGGGGTTTTCTGCCGTATCGGGTGCATCGTCACGCACGTGAGCGCCACGCGACTCCTTGCGGGCCTCGGCCGAAACGATGGTGGCACGCGCAACCTCGATCAGGTTGTCAAGTTCCAGCGCTTCCATACGAGCGATGTTCCAGACCTTGGACTTGTCCGCGATCTCGGTACGCTTGACGCGCTCGGCGACCTCGCCCATTTTCTTCACGCCGTCCTTCAGCAACTGATCGAAGCGGAACACGCCCGCGTGCTTCTGCATGGTACGGCGCATCTCCATACCTACGTCGAACACGCTTTCGCCCTTCGTCTGCGACTCAAGGCGGGCCAGGCGCGCCAGCGACACGTCGGCAGCGTTGGCAGGCAAGGGCTTCAGCGTGAGCTGACCGGACTTGAAGTCTTCGACCACGGTCTCGCCCGCCGACTTGCCGAAAACCAGCAGGTCGAGCAGCGAGTTCGTGCCGAGGCGGTTCGCGCCATGCACCGAGGCACAAGCACATTCACCGGCAGCGTAGAAACCCTGCACCGGGCTGTTCGGGCTGCCATCCTTGGGCACCACGACCTGGCCCTTGTAGTTGGTCGGAATACCGCCCATCTGGTAGTGGCAGGTCGGCACGACCGGAATCGGCGCCTTGATCGGATCAACACCGGCGAACTGGATCGCGATTTCGCGAATGCCAGGCAGGCGCTTCATGATCATCTCGGGCGACAGGTGGGTGATGTCGAGCAGCACATGATCCTTGTCCGGACCTGCGCCCCGCCCTTCGTTGATCTCGGTGGTCATCGCGCGCGACACGATGTCGCGCGAGGCCAGATCCTTGAGGTTGGGTGCATAGCGCTCCATGAAGCGCTCGCCCGAAGCGTTACGTAGAATGCCGCCTTCGCCGCGCACGCCTTCGGTGATCAGCACGCCCGCGCCGGCCACACCGGTCGGATGGAACTGCCAGAACTCCATGTCCTCGAGCGGAATCCCGGCACGCGCTGCCATGCCCACACCGTCGCCGGTGTTGATGAAGGCGTTGGTCGAGGAATAATAGATAC
>Ga0138256_10001307_pt1 | contig 26878 bp, 19 predicted proteins | sample KNB2016incub_MG_FD_105486 | JGI IMG/M metagenome (GOLD analysis project Ga0138256, IMG submission 105486) | Active sludge microbial communities from wastewater in Klosterneuburg, Austria - KNB2014incub_MG | ecosystem: Engineered > WWTP > Activated sludge > Unclassified | place: Austria...
AAAAGCACCGCAGCGACAAAAAAAGCGGTCAAAAATCTTACAAATGTAACATCGGCGAACGCCATAGGTTCCGGGCAGTACAACAATGAGCCAGACATAATAAACAAGAAAAGAGCGGCATTTTCCAATGTCACTATGCGTATTGCGTTCAATTTTCAAATACCGGCCGTTGAATCATTGCTCGTCCGGCGGATTATACTTAGCGCGTCCAAGCCATTATACTGACCATTGCGCTTGAATTGCTGTCGAAGAGTTTTTATGCGGAGCGAGAACCTGTTGCAGTCCGAAATTCCCGCGGTTGGCGATCCGGAAACGGGACGCAAATCCAACAAGACCAAGATTCTCATTTGGGTTCACGGAGTGACGTTTGTTTGCGGGCTGGCGCTGTTAGCCATTGTAATTTATGAGATCGGATATCAGAACATACTCGATTCGGTCTCAAAGGTTGGCTGGGGCTTTCTCGCGATATTCGGGCTAAATTTTTCGCGCCATCTGTCGAGAGCGGCAAGTTTGTATCTTGCGATCAAACCCGAGCACAGGACTTTCAAATACAGGAGCGTGGTGGCGGCCCGTTTTGGCGGCGAAGCGGTCAATCTCTTCTCGTTTGCCGGCCCGTTTCTTGGCGATGCGACTAAAGCCGTTCTGCTGAGAAAAAATCTACCGCTCACACATGGCGCCTCGGCCGTGATCTCAGACAATATTCTCTACTATATGTCGGTCATCCTCGTCATATTGGCGGGAGTAGCGGCGCTGGTGGTGATCTTTGGCACGGGCGCGGCGGTGGTGAGCAACGCCCTGATATTTATTGTTGTATTTGCCTTGCTTGGATTTACCGGCCTGATTTTGGCGATCAAGTACCGGATAACGCCGGTCTCATTTTTGCTTAAGTTTCTTGCTAACCGTGGCTGGGCACCGGGTTTTCTACTCAAGAAACAACATAACATTCTCGATGTTGAGAACAACGTTTTTCAGTTCTATCACGACCGGCGGGCGGATTTTTTTAAGGTCTTCGGAATCAGCCTCAGCGTCCATGCACTTAGCGTCGCCGAGGTATTTCTGGCCCTGAAATTCCTGGGTTTTTCCGCCTATGTTTCAACTGCATTTATTATCGAAAGCCTGACAAAGGTGATCAACGTCGCATTTAGTTTTATTCCCGGCACGATTGGAGTCTATGAGGGTGGAAACGGAATCATTCTTCAAATGTTGGGCTATACAGTCGGAACGGGCGTTGCCCTTGCGTTTGTCAGGCGCGGAGCGATCCTTTTATCAACCTCGATCGGTATGGTCGTACTGCTATGGCGGGCTGCGGAGAGGGGTGCAAAACAGATCACCAAAAATAATTAACGCGGGGCGGTAATCTCGCTTATAACGCGACCGGGAAACTGTCTAAAGCCGAGAGCCTTCATCTGCGCATTCGGGCGGTTCTGATCGTCAATCTTCCCCATCAAACGCAGCACTGTCGGCATTAGGCTTAGGCTGTCGTACGGCTGTTCAACCGCCAGGCCGCGCGGAATGCCGGTTCGGCTGCCGCCTGCGACCATAAAAGTCGAATTGGTCGATACACGAAAAAACGAACCATGATTGCCGCCCGGATTGAATCCGCGAACGTCGAAATTCCAGTGATTGTTTGCCAGGATCAGCAGGTCAGCCTCGGTCAAATGCCTCTGCCGCTGGCGAAATCGCCTAATCAACTCATCATCGGGCGAAGTTGGTTTTTCGTCAGGGTCAAAAACCGGATGTCGCATTAGCTGTTCGGCCAAGCCAAGAATCGCATTTGAATAATGCGTCATGTGAACCGCGTTTAGCCATTCAGTTTCAGAGTGCCATTCGCTGAGCCACGCTTTTCGCGTGGCCGCAGGAACACCAAACCTCTCGTCTTCAAAATATCGAAACGGGAAATCTTCGCCCCACTCCTTCGGCACAAATGTTACCTGGCCCCGACTGTCCTGCTTCAGTCCGGCGACTGGTATATAACGGTACATTCGTTCACCGCTGGAACTCGTGCCCGAAAAGATCAGGGCCTGTTTTTCTGCACCAGAAAATACCCAAACCGGATCGTCAACACTTTTTTGCCCGGTCACGGCAGTCTCAGACAGCGTTTCCAAGGGCAGTCGGACCGCCACAAAGTCAATCGGCCGGTTGCTAATCCCCTTCTGAACGTTATTTCGCACCTTTTGATCGAGCATCAGGTTGAAATAGTTGACGCGGACAAAGCTTCTCTCAAGATCCAACTCGCCGTTTGGACCAATAACAACGCCCTCAGGAACGAGGCCGACGACGTAATTCTGCAATTGGTAAATCGAATTTGATTCACCCATCGCCCCCGGCGCAATGATATCTTCGATTTTGACTTTGCGCGCGTCAAAACTGTCACGCTGAAGTGCAGAAAGGGCGTTGAGCGTAGTCACGTACTTACGATAGTCCGTCTCTTCCTGAACCGCGATTTCCACTTGCGAGATGATCCGGCGTGCTTCCTTGTCAATCCCCTTTGCGATGTCATCCGGCGTGAATTTCTTTGGCAAAAGCGCGATTGCCGCCTGATTGATCTTTATCCAGCGGTTTAAGGCGTTAAGCTCCTGATCGAGCTCTGCTCCGGTCTGGCGCCATTCGGGCCGATGCTTCTCTACCAGATCAAAAAATGCATCTGTTATTGCAGCTTTCGTTTTAGGCGGTAAATCCTTGCGTTGAAGCTGCTGCAGCAGGATGTGCAGCACATTGAGATCACTGTTCCTCAAGTGAATAGACGACCGCTCGTTGCCGTCAAAATCGAGTAAAACAGTCGGATATTCGCTGCCCTGGCCGCGTAGATAGTATGAATCTTCCGATGCGGTCTTGATCAATGGAACAAGCGGATATATGCCCAGAATCGAATAATCGAGCATCAGGCGGCGTTTGGTAACTATGTGATGGCCACCGCCCGCCGCACCGCCAAGCAGGCGAACAAGGTTAAAGCCCTGGCTATAGACCTTTTCGTCGGAATTGAAGCCGTGATCGGAAACGAGGACCAGCGCCGTTTCGTCCGCCCTTGACGATGACTGAATCGCCATCCACAGCCTTCCGATCAACCGGTCAAGGTCTTTTAGGGCAGCAACCCGCGACCGCGTGTCGTTGTTGTGGTGCGATACGTGATCGAAAGAAACGTCGTAATAATCGTAATAGTCAATGTCGGGACGCTTGACCAACTTGCCAATGATATCGCGTTCTGCCTGATCGATCGTAATTTTACGAAATGGCAGGCCCATGGTCCATTCATCAATAAAATCCTTAACGTTGCCTGGATAGAGTTTGACAAACCCGCTGGCCAGTACTTCCCAGTTATTGCCGCGCTGGTAAAGCTGCTGTGAGGTGTATCGCTTCTCATACGCAAACGCATCTGCGAGCAGCGGTATTTTGAGCTGGTCCATCACCTCTGCGGCGGGCATGTCGGCTTTGTGATTCAGGCCATATTGAACGTAATACGGGAAAAAATTCAGATAGTCATAGGCATGCAGAGTATAGCGGTCGTACTCGACATTCCCTTTGATTTGCAGCCGTTGGCCTGTATCGAGCTGTCCCCAGGACGGCCCCGAAAGGCTCATGCCCCGCGTGTAGAAGTTTGGCACCCGCGTCCCGTTTCGATAAAAAACCTCGGTTATCCACGGCAGCACAGATTTGCCGGTTGTCGCATCGGTTTGCCTTGCAAAACGGTCAACGTAGTGGCCCGGCAAGCCATCAATCTTTACGATAACGACACGTTTTACGCCTTGAGCCGGCGCGGCAATTGCCGCGCAAGCAGCGATTGCTACGGTCAGAAGTATATGGAAAAGCTTAAGTCTGCGGGTCATTCTGCCACTTTGCAGGAGAAAATTATCAGTTTGAAGAAATCGTTTTTATCACGCGAGCGTCCTGATTCGAGATGCGCTGGCCTTCCTGAAGTGCCAGTTTCAAATACTCGGCCGAAACGTTGCGCCAACGCTCCTTAACAACCGAATCGCGATAGATGGCCAATAGCTGCTTTTTAGCCGCAGAGCTATTGATGCGGTAAAGCCCCGTCAGACAGGCCTGTTGAATACTCTCATCAGAGCTTACCGCGAAGATCTTCGCCAACGCACGCGTGGTCTTTTCCTGTGCGGCCGCGCCGTTTTGGGCGATAAACGCAAGGGAGCGTCTCAAATCCGCAAGCTCAGTATCAACGGCTGGATCGGCCGTCCTAAAGGCAACCTCGCGAATAAGACGCTCATGAAACTCGAGTCGGCGGCGAATATTTAGCTCCGCCAATAGTTCCATCGACTCGTCTTCGCGGTGCGTATATAGGCCAAACGAGACCAAATGTCCCAATGCAAACATTGCCCGCGAGCCTGCCCCGTGCTTGAGCCGGGTCATTTCTTCACGCCGGTCGTCGGAGATGCGTCGCGACAATCCATCGGGGCGATTCGCGTACGCCATCAGATTTGCATACTGAGCTTTAGCGATCTTTGCCTCAACATCTGCGTCGTTCTGCATAGGATTCAACGTCGATGATTCAACCAGTTCGGTAACATCACGTCGAAATTCCGGATCCAGTGACATATCCAACGACATCAACAGTTTGAGCTGTGCATATGACCGCACCCTGGTTGACTGGTTTAAGTCGGCTCCCCGTCGTCCGGTAACAAAATCATAGACAAAACGTCCGACAACGAAAGGCATTCCACCTAGCGATAGCGACAGTACATTGCCGGTAAGGTCATTAAGCACTCGCCGCGATATTTCGCGCATTTTCGGGTTGCGGCTATCCCTAAAATCCACCAGGATGACCGGAACTTTGGGATGGTCCAGGCCGTAAATCGCCAGCGGGATCATCGTGCGCGGATGGGCGCCTGGCGTCTCGGCATCGACTCGGCGATCATCTGCGTCATACCACCGCACCTCGGAATATCCATCCCAATTATCGAGCCGTTTGTCATCCCACGGTGACTTAATGTTCAGAAATCGGCGGTCGAATTTGCGTCCTTTATTGGCCTTGATATCAGAGGCGGAAGCCCAGACTATCGCGTGCCGGGCTGTTCCATCCGGCATTTCGAGCGGTTCAAAAAATAGACTCTGCGCTTCGCAATACTGCCTGAGCAATTCCCAGTTATGGCCGCGGTAATCCCGGACCTTAGTAATTTCCTTGTCGTAAACACGCCCCAGATTCTCGGTCTGCATCATCCAGCCAAAGGTCTGTCCGGTAAGTGATAGCCGGGCCTGAATATCCTGAAGTTCCCTTTCCGAAAGCACCTTTTCACCCTCGACCTCATGATAGAGCGAAAGAACCGTCATCGCCGCAGCGATTGCCGAACGCCGGTAATCGTTCTTATTCTGTCGGTACTGAAGCGTCGCGGCCCTGAGGCCCACACCGGCCCCGTCAAACACCAGACGCTTAAAGACCATCCAGAAAACACGATTCCACATTTTTTTGTCCGACGCATTTAGGTCGATGATCGCCGGTGGCGGATCGGTACCGACTTTGTCCTTGTTTGTCGTCCGAGTATAAAGAAACGGAATAACCGATGAAAGCTTTTGCGTAAACGTCGGCTTGGTGTACGTCAACATCCAGACGTACCTCAACCTGTCGTTTTCCGGATTCTCATCACCAAGAGTATCGCGAAGCACACTAACCAGCGGTATGTCGGCGAGCGGCCCCTGCGTTTGCTCCCCCTGTTCCGGCTTTACAAAAATTGTGATTATTTCCGAGCCGCCCGCAACCGGCGTTTTTTCGACCCGGACGAGACTGCTGATCTGGGAGAACTCGGGTACCGTCGCGATACGAGACGCGTCCGCCGGTCGCCCTTGGGCCGAAACCGGACCAATTGACGCGGTCAGGACGGCGGCAAGCATTAATGCGGTTAGCGTACGAACAAACATCAGATTGGCGAGGCCTCTCATTCTCACTTTACCAACTCGTAATTTTCTTGATTTCCTTACTGAAAGGACGACGGTCAATCAACTCAATTAATACGAATAACGCAATCGCCTCTAGTCTGTCAGATGCCAAATTTCTTGCCCGGGTTTTATACAGAAACGCGAAGCGAGATAGTGCTAAACCGTCATCCTCGTGCGTATTACAGTCATTACATCTACGGCGGCGACCCCGATCGCGTTAAGCAGCAAAAGGTGCGCAAACCCGCCTTTCCCCAACAAGACGAGAACTAGCCAAATACATAAAAGTGCTCCTGCCGCTATCCGCAATGCCACCATAAAACTGCCATCCGTAACAAGCAAATATCCGCTAATAGTATCACGGCCGATTGGCGGTTCGCCACTCTTTTTGACACTGCAAGCGACAATCAGTAATCTTCAATCATACGAAAAGACACACGTTATTTAGCTAATACCAAGAATTTGTCCGATCATATCCTTCCAACAACAACGGCTGGCATCTACCCGGAAAAGTTCTCCGACAACCTGTTTTTTGCAAAGAATTTGCGTATCGCGGCAGTCATTTTGGCAGTAGTGATGACGATCGGGTTTGGCCTGCGAATCGTCGATCTTGGCGCTGAAAGCCTGGGCGAGGATGAACTGAACAAACTTGAAACGGCACACGAATACCGGACGAACGGCCTTTCCGGAAAGAATGGCGAACATCCATTTCTGATGAAAGGCCTGCAAACCCTAAGCCTTGCCGGAGCAGAAAATCTGAATCGTCTTGCCAATGCGGATATTTCCGACGAGGCTGCCTTGCGTTTTCCGCTCGCCCTTTTTGGGACATTTACGGCACTTTTATTGTTTCTGCTTTTGTCCGGATTATTTAGCCGCGGCATCGCCCTGGTTTCAGCTGCCTTTTGGGCGCTCGAACCAATGGCGATAGGCTTTGACCGTGTCGCAAAGGAAGACAGCCTTGTGCTTTTCTTTTTTCTCCTGACGATGCTCTTCTGGACACGGGCCCAGGCGGCTGCCGAACTCGGGCGCCGCAACTGGACTTGGTACGCATGGGCCGCCGCGGCAAGTTTTGCGGGCCTGATGGCGTCAAAATATTACCCGCATCTGCTGGCGATTGTTGGAGCGTATTACATAATTTTTCAATACATTCCCGCGACTAAATGGCGGATGGAAGGCGTCCGGTGGCTAAAGTTTTTCGTCATCATGGGCGTCACATTTGTACTCCTGAATCCGACGATTCTCTTTCCCGAAACCTGGCGCGAGATGCTCAAATTCTCGAGCGAAAACCGCATCGGACATGACAGCTATGAATTCATGGGGTCACTCTACACAAACAAAATGAGTGCCTGGCTGAGCGGCGTTCCCTGGACGTTTTACTACGTCTTTATTGCCGTCAAAACCTCGCTCCCAATTCTGGTGCTTTTCCTTGTCGGGCTCCCGCTCATGTTTCGCCGGAAACTCGGCGATGGCCGTTTTCTGCTGTTTTTCTGGGCGTTTATGTGGTTTATGCCGTTTACATTTCTGGGCGGTAAGTTTACGCGATACTTCACGTTTGTCGAGCCGCTAATTCTTATCGTAGCCGCCGTTGCTTTCTGCTTCGCGGTGGACTTGATCTCTAAGCGAGTTTTTCACCGCACAGCCGCCTCGACGGTATTTCAGCTAGCGACCCTGTCGGCGATCCTGGCTGTACCCCTGTACAATTCTCTGTCAGTGACGCCACATTTCCGACTTTTTACAAACTCGATCGGCGGCGGCTTAGAGTCGGCCGGAAGCTACTTTCCTCACGATGAATTTTACGACGCGGCCACGGGCGAAATCGTAAGGAAGCTGTCTGCCGAAGCGAAGAATGGCGCACTGGTTGCCTGCGAAACGCCCAAGCTGTTTGAGCATTACGCCAGCAAGGTCGGACGCGAAGACATCCGGTTTATCTCTCTCTCTGACAAAACAAAGACAGCGATGCTGGAAACTGATGACTATGTAGTGTTGGCAAAAGGCCGGCGTTATTTTAGTAATTCAGCCTATTTTGATTTTTTGCACCATGCTTCCGTTAAGGCGATTGACATCAAACTCGGCAACATTAGTGCGGCCGAAATATACCGCCTCGACAACTCAACGGCGAATGCAATTAAAGCCCAGGCAAAAAACTAGTCGTAATTTAGAGCCTCAACCGCATCGAGCCGGGCAGCGCGAATGCCCGGGTAAAGCGCACCGATGACACCGCTCAACAAACCGACGACAACGATTGTTAGTACGATCTGCGGCTCAATCGAAACACTAAGCGTCGTCCATCGCGACAGTGCGAGTTTCAGAAGATAAGTGCCGGCGACACCAAAAATAATACCGCCGAGGCTGATCATTATTGCTTCCTGGACAATCGTCCAGGCAATCTTGAATTTCGACATTCCGAGCGATTTGAGCACTCCAATCTGACGCGTGCGTTCGGTGACTGTCGTGTACATCGTAAGCAGTATGATGAGGCCGCTGATGGCGGCGGCGACGCCAATCACAACATCCAAAAACACGTTTAGCGCCGGAACGCCCTGCATATACAGTTCCTCAAGTTCGCTCGTTTTTATGATTTGATTGTCAGGAAATCTTGCAAAAATCTGATCGCCAACCGCATCGGGCGTATATCCCTCTTTGACCTTTATCAGAAATTCCGACACTTTACCCTCTGATCCGAGTTGTGCCTGCATCGTCGATAGCGGTATCTTGATCCTCGCCCCGGCGCTTGGCTCGTATGTTCCAACAATCTCAAAGTCCTTTTCGTAAATCCTGAACTTATCGCCGATCTTCAACTTTCGGCCTGCGATCCACGCCGAATCTGACATCATCTCATCCCGGCCCTCGACAAATTTTCTTCCCTGGATAATTTCCAGCCCCGCCATTGCGGCGTATGAATCAAAGTCAATTCCGTTGATCAATCTCGATCCGGTCAATCCGTCTTTCGCCGGCACGCTGTTTGTCGCTACGGGCACAACCGCGCTAACGCCATCAACCTTCTCAAGGTCCGACTTCATCGAAATTGGCATACGCAGGGCGTCGGAACCGCTCAACCCAAAACTTCCAAGCGGCCGAATCATCAGTTCCGCACCGACATTCTTGTCGCGATTCGCCCGCTCACGGAGGCTACCGTTCGCCAGCCCAACCGTAAAAACGATCAGCAAGATTCCGATTCCTATCCCGACGATGCTAACGGCCGTTCGCGCCGGCCGGTGGAGCATATTTGAAAAAACAAGGCTGTTCATTAGTTTTTGAGCGCCGGACAATCCTAACCGCCAAAGCATTCCAGATATTTTACGCCTGCACCGGTATTGAAAATAACAACCTTTTCATCTTCACTGACCGAGCCGGCGGCGATCAACTTTCGCAGGGCGGGAAGGCAAGCCGCGCCCTCAGGTGCAGTAAAAATGCCCTCTGCCGACCCTATCTCGCGTACCGCTTCAACCAATTCATCGTCGGTAACGGAGATCGCGGTCCCGTTCGACGCCCGGATTGCATCCAGTATCAGAAAGTCGCCGATCGCTTTTGGAACACGCAACCCCGACGCAACCGTCGCCGCATTTACAAACTCATCTGCAAACCGCTCGCCGGCGTCAAATGCCCTGACAATTGGTGCGCAGGTTTCTGATTGAACCGTTACCATCCGCGGGCGTTTTGATCCGATCCAGCCCATTTGTTCCATCTCGTCAAATGCCTTCCACATTCCGATCAGCCCGGTGCCGCCGCCAGTCGGGTACAAAATCACGTCTGGCAGAGTCCAATTCATCTGTTCGGCGAGTTCGTAGCCCATCGTTTTCTTGCCTTCGACTCGGTATGGCTCTTTTAGTGTTGAAACATCAAACCAGCCTTCGGCCTCTTTTCGTTCGGCAACGATCTTGCCGCAATCCGTGATGAGGCCATCAATGAGGGTCACGTTTGCGCCGGTCTGTTCACATTCGATGATGTTGGCCCTTGGCGTATCAGAAGGCATGAAAATAAAAGCCTCCATACCTGCGCGTGCAGCGTATGCGGCCAAGGCTCCGGCGGCATTACCAGCCGATGGAACAGCTACTTTCCTTACGCCGAGTTCTTTCGCCATTGAGATCGCCGCCGTCATCCCGCGAGCCTTAAAGCTCTGCGTCGGATTCTGCCCTTCATCTTTGATGAAAAGATTGAGTTTGACGGGCAGAGTAGCTGCCAATTTATCTGCCTTAAACAGCGGCGTCCATCCCTCGCCCAGGCTGACTGTGTTTTCGACTTTTTCGACCGGCAAAACCTCTCGGTAACGCCAGAGAGTCGATTCGCGCGTTTGCAGCGAAACCTTAGTCAGCGTTTCGGCGGCGCGTTCAAGGTCGTAGCGGACAAGCAACGGTTTGCCGCATTCGATGCATAGATTTTGGAGGACATTCGCCTCGTGCCTGAGGCCGCACAGAGCGCATTCAAGATGGGTTACGTTCATAAGCTTCGGAGTTGCGGCACTTAACGGGCCTGGGTTTAGTATAACCAACTAAACTTGGAACTCCGAACCTCACTTTTTCCATGCAAATTCGCGGATGAGGTTGTACACCGCGTTCATTCCAACCGAAATCGTTCCGCTTCTCAATCCGTCCTTATAGGAGTAGCGTTTCGGATACCAGGTTTCGGCCGCAATTATGCTCGATGAATAAGTGCCGATCAGCCGAGGAAATCCCAAGACCCGTTTGCCGTTCGCATTCCTGGCCGTCACCGTTGAAATCAGGGCGTTGCGGACTCGGTGGCGAACACCTTTTTTTTCGCTACGATAGTAATGGCTGTCGAGTTTGAACTTTTCTTCGAGGCCATAGGCCACTGTATTGCTGATGACGCGTTTACCAAGGTTTGATGCAACGCGTTTGCCAAAACCTTCCCATTGGCCGCCCCATTCTTCGGGTGAATTTCGCCAGGTCGAAAACCCGGCACCAGCCGCGACTTTTGCCAATGCCAGTGGGCCAAACATGCTTTTCTAATAACGCGACCGCCGCGTTTGTGCATCGGGCCTCACATAAGCCGCTCGGGCCGTTTTCGTGGTTTTTACTGACTTCGTGAGATGTTGATTGTCAGGCAGTACAACGGCCGTATCCTGAGCCGACGCAGTTTGGTTAACGCCGAAAAGCAATGGTACAAGAATAGCAATTGTGCGTGCTTTCATTGGCCAACGATAGCATCCCGGCGGCGGCGGCATTGTATTTTGCAAAACAGTCCGGAAACTAAAGCATCGGTTTGAGGGCCGTATAGATATTGTCGGTCATTATTTTTTCACCTTCGGCATTTGGGTGAATGCCGTCGGCCTGGTTCATCTCTTTGCGTGTGGCGACCTTGTCAAGCAAAAAAGGCAAAAATTCGACCTTGTGTTCAGTCGCAAGATCAGGAAATGCCATCATAAAATCCCGCTGATATTCGCTGCCCATAGATGGCGGGGCCAGCATTCCGCAGAGTAGTATCCGGATATTTTTTGCCTTTGCCTTGCGAATGATCGTGTCCAGGTTGGCCTTCATTTTAGCGACCGGAACGCCGCGCAGCAGATCATTTGCACCGAGTTCAAGAATAAGTATTCTCGCATTCTCCTGTTCGAGAACCCAGTCAATCCGCTCGAGGCCTCCGAGACTGGTTTCGCCTGATACACCGGCATTAACGACCTCAAAATCATGGCCGTCAGCCTTGAGCTTCTCCTGTAATAGGTATGGATAAGACTCTTTCTCGGCCAATCCAAAGCCGGCCGTTAAGCTGTCGCCAAACGCAATGATCTTTGGCCTGTTTGTGACAGTCTTTGGCGTGGCTAGAGTTCGGTTGCTGCGGTAATCTGCACTATTTTGCCCGGGGCGAGCTGCGGCACAACCAGAAAGCATTCCCGCGAAGGTAATAAAACTTACAAAAATCCAAAATTGCGTGATAGGAAACATAATCAATTAGATAATAATACGAGGCATCGCTCAATTTGATGCAAAATAATTGGAACTTGTTCGGGCTTTTTTCGCAAGCTAATATTGCAGAGGCGGGTGCTGTCGTATGCATCCAAATTGTCGCCTTATCGTGCGAATCTATGATCCAACTCAACAACGTTACCAAAACGGTCCAATCGGGAACCGACGACCTCACAATCGTCGATGGCATTTCTCTGGATATTGCCGATGGCCAGTTTGTCGCCATTACCGGTGCGTCGGGCAGCGGCAAATCTACTCTGCTCGGCCTGATTGCGGGGCTTGACGCGCCGAGCAGCGGCAGCATCGTCATCGATGGCGAGGAAATAACAACGATGAGCGAAGACGGCCTGGCGCGAATTCGCAGCGAAAAGATCGGCTTTATTTTTCAGTCATTTCACCTTATCCCCAGTCTGACCGCATTCGAAAACATCTTGATTCCGATGGAGATATTAGGACTCAAAAACGTTCGGCAAAGGGCCGCCGAGTTGCTCGACCGGGTCGATCTGACCCATCGTGGACATCATTACCCGGCCGAGCTTTCGGGCGGTGAGCAGCAGCGAGTTGCAATTGCGCGTGCACTTGCCAACTCGCCCAAAATACTACTCGCGGACGAGCCGACGGGAAATCTGGACACAAAGAACGGCCATCATATTTTCGACCTGATGACCGGCCTTCACGAACGGAATAGCCTGACGCTTGTCCTCGTCACGCACGACGCGACGCTCGCCTCACAGGCCCAACGGCAAATTATCCTAACTGATGGGCGTGTTTCAGCAGATGAAAGAAACTAGCCATAAGAATATGCAAGGGCCAAACAGGAAATTCCATGTACCCGCATATTGTGCGCCTTTTTGCGGCCAACTAGCCATATGAAATTCATCTACAATCTGACCCGGCGCGAGATTCGCTCTTCCTGGCAGCGCTTGCTGTTTTTCTTCTTGTGCGTTTCTCTTGGCGTCGGTTCGATTGTCGCTCTCCGGTCACTGATTCAGAATATTACAAAAGTGGTCGGCAATGACGCACGAGCCTTGATGACCGCCGATTTTGAAATTACATCGACCAATGATTTCACTCCGTCCGAGATTGCCAAGATTGAAGAAATCATTGGCCATTCCAAAATAGTCGAGGCGCGAAACGAGACGATCACGACGGCTTCGATGGCGCGGCCGTCCGATCCAGCCAACGAAAGCCTCGAATTTGTCGAGCTCAAAGGCATCGAGCCATCCTTTCCCCTGGTTGGCGATTTCACGCTAAGCGACGGCAAGCCATTTGACTTCAGACTCCTCGAAAACAATGGTGCCGTGGTTGCCCGGCTGGTACTCGAAGAACTAAGGGTCAAGATCGGCGATAGGCTCAAAATCGGTGAGAGCGAATTTCAGATTCGGCAGGCTTTTGACGAGGAGCCGGGCGGCACCAACGGATTCAGGCTCGGCGCACGCATTTTCGTCGAAAAAAAAGCCTTTGACGCAGCGGGAATAACGCGAAACGCAAGTCGCATCCGCCGCCGCATACTCTATCGGACTTCCGGGAATCCGACGGAACTCGTTACCCTTCTTCGCGAAGCGATGAAAGGTACGACGATTCAAATCAATTCTTATCGTGATCAACAGGAAAACCTCAACACGCAATTTGAAAGGACAGAGAATTACCTCTCGCTCACGGGCCTTTTGATCCTGGTTCTCGGCGGCGTAGGCGTCTGGAATGTCGCCCGGGCATTTGTTGATCAAAAGCGAAAGGCGATCGCAGTTCTGAAATGCCTGGGAGCAAGCGGGAACAAGATTATCAGCGTCTATTTGCTCCAGATATTGATACTTGGCCTCGGCGGCAGCATATTGGGAATTTTCCTCGCCCAATGCGGCCTATGGATCGCTCGCTGGCAGTTTATTGAGACTCTTCCGGCCCGGATGAGCTATGCAGTAAACTTTACGGCAGCATGGCAAGGCCTGGTCCTCGGCCTGCTAATATCTTTTTTATTTTCAGCCCTGCCGTTGCTGCATATCCGCACCATCAAACCCAAACTGCTGTTACGCGACGAAAATAACGTCAATATCTCGCGGCTCGATTGGAGCAAATGGCTCATCGGCATCGCCTGCCTCAGCGGATTGCTGGGCCTGGCCGTATGGCAAGCCGGTTCCGTCAGGGTCGGAGCGATCTTTCTCGGCGGCCTTGCCGTGACGGCGGTCGTCCTTTACCTTTCCGCTACCCTATTGACCTGGTTGATGAAAAAACTCAAGAATTTTGGGCCTTTCCCGATCCGCCAGGGCATTAACTCGCTCTATCGTCCGGGCAACCAAACAAGGATTATTCTATTAGCAGTCGGACTCGGCGCGTTTGTGGTTATTGTTGTGCAGATAATGCAGGCGAATCTGGTCAAAGAATTTGATTTTTCACGCAATCGGCGGTTGCCGAGTCTTGTTTTTATTGATATTCAAAAAAGCCAGATCAAAGACGTTGTCGAATTGATCCGGCAGCGAACCGGAGAAGACCCTCAGCAGGTACCGACGGTACGGGCCAGAATCTCCTTCGTAAATGGCGAACCAATCGACTATCAACAGCGTGAGGTCCGACAGGCCCAGGGACAGATCGGACGTGAGTTTGCAATCACCTATCGTGAAAGCCTGGAGGAAAACGAGACCGTTATCGATGGCGAATGGTGGCAGGCCCGCAGCGACCCTGAAATGCCTGAGGTGTCGGTTGACCGGGCGATGGCCGAGACGCTCAAGGTCAAGCCCGGCGACTCAATCACGTTCGACATCTCGGGGCGTAAGGTCACAGCTTTTGTCTCGAATATCCGAAAGATTGATGTGAGAAATGCCCGCACAGCATTTGTTTTTGTTTTTAAGCCCGGGACATTGGAAAAAGCTCCGCAAAGTTTTGCCGTCACGCTGCTCAATCACATACCGGCGACCGACCGTCAGCGTCTGCAGCGAAGCATACTCGAACAGTTTCCAAATATTCAGATCTTTGACGTTGCCGACATCATCGAAGCGATTAATCGGCTCGTGAACAACTTTGTAATCGCGATCTCGTTTGTCGGTAGTTTTGTGCTCCTGAGTGGGGTTTTGATCCTTATCGGCTCGGTCGCACTGACCAAATCGCAGCGAATTTACGAAAATGCGATACTCAAGACGCTCGGTGCCAGGCGAAAGACATTGATGATGATTCTTTTTGCCGAGTACGGAATGCTCGGTATGATCGCCGGATTGATAGCCACCAGTTTTGCCGTCAGCGTTTCCTATGTGGTCGCCGGATATCTCTTGAGCATCGATTGGGAACTAAATATTGCGGTCGTGGTCGCAGGAATTTTTGTTACGGCATTTCTGGTGACTCTCGTTGGCGTTGCCGCGAGTTTTGATGTGCTGTTCCGCAAGCCACTCACTACACTTAGGTCACAATAGGCTGCTGTTCCAAAACGGCCCGTAATTTCACCTGACTTGATAAGGTTTCCAGATAGGCTCCAAAACGGTGGAGAATCGGCACGAGGTCTTTGTTTTCCCGTGTAATTAGGATTTCTTCGACAAATCGTTCAACCGTTTCCGTGTCTTTATAGAACAGAAACCGAACCGTTCCCCTCATGAATTGCTTGATCTCCATCTGCATTGCAGCTATGTTGTCTGCTTCCGGGGCGATCTCAGCTCTTTGAACGAAATCGACTAGGTCACGCAATTCGGTTTGGAGGACGATGGATTGTTCCAGCTTTGTCCTGAAATTTGGAAATAGCTCAAATATATCGGATTCAGGTTCAATAAGCCGGGCCAACCCGGCGAGAACTTGTTGAAAACCTTCGTTTAGCAGCGAATGGGCCGTTTCCATGCGGGCATAAACCGTCGGAGACGGCCGGATATTTGCAACACCGGAAAGTTCCTGCGTATAAACTTTTTTAAGTTCGATCGAGGCAGTATAAGATGCCGCATCGAGCGTGGCAAACATTTCGGCATCGTCGTTAGGGAACCGTTCCAATCTGGAGTTGATGTAGCCCGTAAGCTCGACAATTTGTTCGTTCACACGCGAAAAGATCAGCAGCGCCGGCTTTAGCGGCTGATCACGTTCGAGCATCGTTCCGATAATGCTTAGCCACAGCAATATCCGCCCAAATCGCGGCAGCACGAGGGCAAGTTCTGCATGCTCCGCGGTCAAAAACTCCTTATTTTCTACCAGGTCTTTTAGCGGCCGCGGCAGATACGTCGTGCCGGCCGTCTCTGCAAGTCGGATTAAGACCGCGAACGCCGGGGACCGGTTAAGGCTCGCGGACAGAACGTCAGCGCATGCTCTCCACTCACCGGCACTCGCCGAATCGGCTTGGGCCAGGCCCTCGCTCAGCAGGATTCCCTGCCGCAAAGTCGTCATCAAGTCTGTAAGTTCGCCATACGTAATACCGGGAGCCAGCAAGTCATTTCGGGATGATTGGCCGCAGACCGAACTCAACAGCATACCGCCCGTCAATGCACATCGTCTGAGAACCGAATGCACCAGCCGGAATTCCTTAGTTGGGCCATGCGATTCGACCAATGACCCAGGGTGTTCCGTCAGAAAGCTCTCCAGCCCCGAGAGCCAAATGCCAAGTTCGGTTATCAAAGAAACGCGGTCTGCGCGGCGCGGGGCAATTTGCCGCCCACTGTCAAGCGACGTATCATTATCGGGGCAAACTTCTACTTGTTCTTCAACAAACACGGCTGACAAAGGGGATTTCCTCCTGGGGGGCAGGTCGAGATTGGCGGCGGCGGCCTAAAACCGCTATATAAATAATAGCCTTTGTGGGTTTGAATTGGCAACATAAATTTGGCCGGCGGCGAATTCTAATAGACTCAATATGCCTGAAACCTTGCTAATAGCGACTAACAATCCCGGTAAGGTGATCGAGTTGCGGGACTTAATCGGCCCGGTGTCCTGCGAATTGCTCACACTTGCGGACTTTCCCGCTATCTCCGAAGTCCCTGAAACCGGAAACACTTTTGACGAAAATGCTCGGATCAAGGCCATCGGCTATGCCAAGCGGACGGGCCGCCACGCCCTTGCTGATGACTCTGGCCTTTGCGTCGATGTGCTCGACGGCCGGCCGGGCGTATTGTCGGCGCGATATGGAGGCGAAGAAACCAGCTTTGCAGATAAAATGGCACTACTTTTGGCCGAAGTGAGCAAGAAAGACTCAGCCTCGCGCCGGGCGCGCTTTGTCTGCAGCATTACGATCGCCGCCCCGGACGGGGTTGTATTGGCCGAGTCCAAAGGGATTTGCGAGGGCAATCTGGCAAGGTCTCCACGTGGAATTGGGGGATTTGGTTATGACCCGCTGTTTATTCCAGACGGGTTTAATGAGACCTTTGGCGAACTCGACGCTGCAGTTAAAGCGAGAATCAGCCACCGCGCGCAGGCTTTTCAAGAAATAATCCCATTTTTACGGCATTTCATGCTGATTTGACTTGACCTTGGCCGCGTTGGGCCTTAAAATTCCACTCTTGGAATCGTTTCTTAGTTGAAACTGACGGGGCGTAGCACAGCCTGGTAGTGCGCTCGCTTTGGGAGCGAGAGGTCGCAAGTTCGAATCCTGCCGCCCCGACCATCAGCCTTTTCTGAGATTGGTGTTTTTCCCTTTTTTGCCGGGGTTATTGCGGTAAAATTACTCGCTGAGGATTTTTATTTTCACAACCAAAAACTGGAGGTTACTCAAATATTATGGCTCGTATGACACAGACGGAAATTATTAGCAGTCTTGCTGATTCGACAGGTGCAAAGAAATCGGACGTTAAGGCCCTGTTCGATGCTTTGGCCGCTCTCGCGACAAGCGAAGTTAAAAAGAACGGCGAATTTACCCTGCCCGGATTCGGCAAACTCAAGAAGACAGCACGTAAAGCCCGCGAAGGACGCAACCCGGCAACAGGCGCTGTTATCAAAATCCCGGCCAAGACGACTGTCAAGTTCAGCATCGGCAAAGCTATGAAAGATGCGGTCGCATAGGCATACCGCATAATGTGAGTGTTTTTCACGTGACCGGCAAATCTTGTGGTTTGCCGGTCGCTCTCTTTTAAATAATTTTGCGTCCCTGACGAAAAAAAGTAGTGACATTCGTGTTTTTTTTTGTTACTATCACGTTACAGTTGATACGAAAGCTCACGGGGATGATATTTTTTCAGCAACGAAAAGGCTGGAGATTTCAACTTATTTATGTGGAAAAGCGTTATGTTTCATGCTTTTCTTGGAGTTTAGCCGGTAACGGCGCAGCTCTTATCGATCGAACGATAGAATAACCGAAACAAGGAGAAGAAAAAGTGGCAGCAGCTAGACCAATGACATTGCAGGACAGAGTTTTGCAAATAGACCATATTCAGGCACGCCGGTTTTCAAAATTAACCGGTGAGGCCGTGGATATTGCGGCAGAAGGCATTATTAGACATCTTAGGGCTTGTGCCCGGATGGACGTTAATCCGGACGCATCGGCCGTTCGCGAAATAATCGACGACGCCTTAAATGGCAGACGCGTATTTGCCGAAACATCTAACGACCTTTTGGCCGCCTAGATTTCATATTTTTTCAAGCAATAAAAAATTCGACCGCCGATTGGCGGTCTTTTTTTTTGCTCAATTGGCCGCTTCCGATCTCTTTGCGGATAGTCTGTAAATCACATATTTTCCAAACGTCTCACCATCGTCACGTACGTACCATTTATCTATGTTATCAAAGTAACCGGGGGAATCTGTCAGCAAAACGAGATAGTCGAGCCGCGGTATGCCGGGCCGAAAAGCATTGAAATCCCTGCAATATTCATCAAAATTGCGCACCTCTTCATCGATCTCGCCAAATGTCAAAGGCTTATATTGTGAATTTAGCCTATCGGTATGACGGCCCCAGCCAAAAAGGGCGATCATCGAAACAAAATCATCACCGCTTTTTAGGCCATCGGCCAATTGACGCGGACTAACGCCTTGATAATAAAGCAGTTGGTAATATCTTTCCTTGTTCTCCTGCCACGTCACTCCGGCGAAAACATGCTGGTGCCGCGCCCATAAAACCGATTGGGGAGCAACCGTCGGCAGGTCGTCAGCCTCGGCAATCCCCAAATGAAGAACTACCCTGTTGTGAACGTCGGGGTCGTCTTTGCCGAGTTCGGTCAAACGCCTCGCCACCGGTAATGCCTCATCACGAATCACGTTTACATCGTCCAAAACACGCACTGTATAATGACATTCAACAAATCCCCAAAACGCGGCGACAACCGCAAATGTCGCCAGGACCAGTCGGCTCGCCAGACGCTCGCGGCCATCAGCCGTGCGCCAAATGATTCCTAGCGTCACGGCCACCGCCAACCCGGCTACGTAATTGCCGATAAACACCTGATAATGGATCGGCTGCAGCGATTGGCCAGTGACGATCTGCTGATTGAACAGAACAATTGGCGTGAGGGCCAGCGAGATCGCGAAAAGCGTTCCGCTCTCGCGAAATCGAAACATCTTCATTAAGATGCCGGCCGCAATAACCGCCAAAACCACAAAGCTGATCAATTCGGGTACACGGGACAAGTCAGGCGCTCGGGTATGGACGAGCATTTGAACGTCGTCCATCGTATGCGAGCGTTTTGAGAGCAGATAGGCGTACGGAGCCAACATTAAAATGCACCCGCTGCCGATCAGCATCAGCCTTTTGATCGACCTCCAAACTCCGTCCGGCCGCCCGATCAGCCAGCATATCCCGAGACAGCCGAACCAAGCAACGGCGGTCGTCCAAACATAAAAATAGGAAAAAACGGTATATCCGAAGGCTAGAATTGAAAATGAGATGAGGAGCGTCGGTACGGCGCGGTTGCTTGCTGCTTCATCCTCGCGCGTCGAAGCATTCTCCGATACGAGAGGCCGGCCTATTAGTTTCCAGACCAACGCGACTAAAACAAAGAAAGCCGGGAATGCCATAGCCGGTACATACCGCCGAAATCCCGGAAAGTACGGATACGAATAGCTGCTTCCCATTATCTCGCCGATTGCCCCTTCGCCGGCAAACAGAGCTCCGCCGGCCAATACGGCCAAACTTCCGGCCATCGCAAACAGCGAGTCGTCCGTTATCATCCCGAGCAGCCAAAATATCGCGAGCGCGGTCAAAAACGCCGCCGCGGCACCCGATATTGTCATCGCCCAAGGCGCCCCGATCCCCAAAATACGCGCCGGAACAGCTATCGTATAAGGCCCCGCAAACTGTATCGAAAACAGAGATTCCGGCTGAGGCGACTCGGCCGAATCATCCCGCCCCGTGTAAGGATCGTTCTTACGCGGCCGCCCGTCGATGAGAGCCTTCAGATACGAGGCATACGCCACCTCGTCAATATCGTTGTAGGCATAATGCCCATTCCACTCCGCCCCGCGCAGATAGACCATTTTCATTTGCGGATACAGAGAAAAGATCGCCAAGAACAAGCCCGCAATAATACCAAATCGCCAACGAAGTTTCATAAATGGACAATTACCAGCGGACAACCGACAATGGAGACACGGACAAAGTTCGAAGAGATCAAAGCCTTTTCATTTTCCATTTTCCGCTATCGATTGTCCATTTCAGATATGAGCTTACTAGACACAATAATCGCTGACCTCACGACTGCCATGAAGGCCAAAGACGCTGACCGTTTGTCGGTGTTGCGAATGGTAAAGGCTAACTTGATGAACCGCAAGATCGAAAAGGGCGGTGAGCTTTCGGATGAGGAGATATTAAAGGCCTTGCAGTCGCTGGTAAAACAGCGGCGTGATTCGATCGACCAGTATGAGGCCGCCGGACGCGCCGAGCTCGCCGCAAAAGAAGCCGCCGAGATCAGCGTGATAGACGTTTATCTGCCACAGGCGGCTACCGCTGACGAGATCGCCGCGGCCGTTGAAAAAGCGGTCTCTGAAACCGGAGCCGCCTCAATGAAGGACATGGGCAGCGTCATGAAAGTCGCTCTCGCCAATCTCGCAGGCAAATCCGCCGATGGCAAACTGGTCAGCGAAGCCGTAAAACAACGCCTGCAGGCAGCCTAGCCAAAAATATTCCTGACCTTGTCAATGAACGACTGGTCGGTAAAATCGACGTCCTCGATCTCGGCAAGCTGTTCGAGCAGTTTGCGTTGCTCTTTTGATAGCGATTTCGGCGTAACAAGGGTCACCGCGACAAACAGGTCGCCGCGCCCGCGGCCGCCGAGGTTTGGCATTCCATGGCCTTTAATACGAAAGACCGTGCCGGTCTGCGTTCCGGACGGTACTTTCAAGTCTTCCTCACCGTCGAGCGTTTTAACCTTGATTTCTGCTCCAAGTGCTGCCTGGGCAAATGTAACTGGAACGGCCGCATAAAGATCGGCGCCCTGACGCTCAAAATTTTCGTGCGCCTTAACGTGGAGCACGATAAACAGGTCACCGGACGGGCCGCCGCCAACGCCGGCCTCGCCCTCGCCGGTGACCCGCAGGCGCGAACCTGTCTCAACCCCGGCCGGAATCTTGATTTCGATTGTCTTTTCTTTTTCTATGCGGCCTGCACCATGGCATTTCTTGCACGGCGTTTTGATTATTTGCCCCTTGCCCTGGCAATTTGAGCACGTCCGCATGACGCTGAAAAAGCCCTGCTGGTAACGCGTCTGCCCGCTGCCGCCACATGTAATGCAGCTTTCCGCCGTAGTCCCCTTTTCGGCTCCGGTTCCGGTACATTCCTCACACGTCTCAAGCCTCGGGATGCGAAGTTTTTCATCCTTGCCCGTCGCCGCGTCTTCGAGCGTGATCTCAAGGTCGTATCTCAAATCGGAGCCACGCTGAACCGTAGTCCGCCGCCCGCCGCGCTGGCCAAACATGTCGCCAAAGCCAAACATGTCGAAAATGTCCTCGATATTAGAGAACCCCGGATCAAATCCCGCCCCGGCCCCAACACCCTGGTGCCCAAACCGATCATACGCCGCCCGCTTCTGCTGGTCCGACAGTACCGAATAAGCCTCAGCCGCCTCTTTAAATTTATCTTCCGCCTGCGGGTTGTTGGGATTTTTGTCCGGGTGATGCTCGACCGCAAGCGCACGGTACGCCCGCTTGATCTCTACCTCGGTCGATGTCTTAGCGACGCCTAAAATCTCGTAATAATCTCGTTTAGCCATTGTTATCAAATTCCAGACTCCCGATCTGAAATTTCAAAAAACGCCAGCCCAACCTTGATTGAGCTGACGCTTCTATATTTTGCGGCATTCTCCGCGATTTCTCAAGGTCAAAGCTGGGAACTAACGTGCTCTCGAAGCCAAGCGTCTTGACATGAGCCCTAGGGAACGTGCACTGGCAGCAAATGATTAAAGCAAGTCATGCATACTACTTGTCAGGGTGCGAGATATTTTATCGCGTATTCCAACAGAATTCACCACCCACAACCCGCTCGTGCCATCGAACACAATTGTTGGGCCACCAGTCCAAGCCCAGGGTTGTCCCTCCTGAGATTCATCGGCGGCTGTTTGGCACCAAATCGTTTCTCGCCTTCAATATGCTCCGCCGCAAGCTTTCAGCGATTTGATATTCTGATAGAAGGCCACTGAGTTCGTCTCGGGAGAACGGCGGTCGTGAATAGACATTCGCCAGAAACTTGGTCCCCCATGGCTCGGCGACCTCTGCAACATTTCGAAGCCTATATTGGTCTGAAAGCCACTTTCGCTTTGCGTTATACTCGGTCATCTCCGCCTCGTATTTGGACTTTGCGACCGGATTTGAACCTTCATCATTCCAATACGGATTTTCTGGGGCCGAGAGTTGCTTTTGTAATGCGAGATAGGGATCGGCAGACGTATCTCTTTCGCGTTCAAGACGCGCCAGTAGACGAAGCCAAAGTTTCGAGCTATTGCGAAGCTTTAATGCCTCCGCCTCGTTGAAACTAGGGAGGTTTGCATAATAACCGAGACTCATTACAAGATAACGTTCCGATTCAAGACTGTAAGTATCCGCCCTTTCAAGCGCTACAGTGGCGTATTTCTCACTCAAACTGCGGACCTCAGGATGACCGTCAGCTATACGGCTGTACCCAAAGGTGTAAATCACCTCCAAGATCAATTTCGCATATCTTTCGCCTCCGGTCGTTGCCCAAACAGCCTGGATCTCATCGCCCTCCTTTACTATTCCCTCAAAATTGCTCTCATCAAATAACTGCCGGATGCGAGCGCGCCTCGATTGATATTCCGCTTCCGGGACGTCCGTCGCGTTGTCAACGCTTCTCAGCCGAGTATTTTGCGTTGGGCTGACCAACGCGTTCTGCCGGTTGTTAATTGCAGCCTCGGAACTCGCAAAAAATCTAGGGAAAGCAACCACGCAAACTGCGAGAAAACCACCAACAATCAGCACCGATGCTATTCCAAATTTAAAGACAAATTCTTTCATAATTCACTCCTTTTACCACGTCCCCCCAGTTGAGATCGTGGCGTCATTGACGCCAAATGTTACGGAAACCCCGCCTTTGGAAATGGTTGCATTCCCGGATTCATCCGTAGTTAGCAGCTGATTGACCGTGAAAAGGGAACCGGGAGTTCCGCCGCTGTGGTAAAACCAAGGTATCGGCCAATTCCAGAAGCCATCCCCGTACGGGGTTGGTGAAGGGGTCTCGGGATGGAACATGTAACAGGTGTCTTCGTTGAAACCCCTACATCCAGTTGAGCCATTGCAGAGAAGGATTTGATTCTCTGAGCCTGCCGCGTGGGGAGTGCCTACGCCATACAAGTATCCCAATGTTTCAGCGGCGCATTCGCCCTCGCTAAATGAGATATTCTTAAACGAGACATTCTTCGGTTCGAAATAGACAATTGCTTTGAAACCAGCGCTAACCCTGCCCTGCGTATGCCTACGGCCAGTGGATAGAGCAAAGTTCGTTCCGCTTGGCTTAATGGTCGTAACGTCCTCAGTGATATTCTTGTCTTTCGACGGTCCGGAAAGTACATTCAACCTGAGAGTCGTATTGCCGGGACTCGCAGGTGCCGTGAACTCTCCTGTTCCGTCATTATTTGTATTTGGCGGAATTGTTCCCGATCCAGACGCGATCTCCCATTGTAAACCTCCAGCCTGTGAACTGGTTACACCAGACGGTGTAATGGTAGTAGACAAATTGACAAGTTCTTTTAAGCCAAAGGTCGTCGTAGCTCGGCCCGTCCAAGTGTCAACAGGCGCAACAACCTTTGCGAGGTCGAAAACAATCACATTCACGGTAACCGACGGGTTTCCGGAAGTAGCAACGACCGTCTTAAAATTGCTCGTGCTTGGCGAAACGGTGCTGAACTCTACCGATAACGTTTGACCTGTGCCCGTTGCACCCGAAGTGCCGCTCCAAGTCGGTTGCCCGCTTGGAAAGGTGGCGTTTGTAGGATTCGGAATGGCTTTAAACTCAACGGTTGTGCCTTTCAGTACGTAGAGCGTGCCGGAAATATCTACATAGTCCGAAGTGCCCGGCGTCTTGTATTGAATTTTCTGTACTGTCACCTGAGCGGTCACTGTTGCATTCCCGCTTCCTCCGAGTTGGATCGTGTAATGGCCGCATGAGCCGCAGGTGCCGCCATCGCCGCCGTCGTTTGGGGCGAGGATTTCAGAGGCTGGTTCGGAACCTTTGAAACAGTCTGGGGAGTTGGCCTCGAATGGTCGCGACTCGCAAGGTTCGGTTGTGTAGCGGACTAAACCGTCCCATGCTGCGGTGATGGTGGCATCGCCGGCTGTCTGTGCAAATGCAGTCCCGTTTGAGTCAATCGTGACACAGGAATCCGTACTGCTCCATGAAGCAGCACCTACCAGCCACTCGCCGGTAAAACCGCCGTAACAGTTCTGTGTACTCTCATATGCTTCGAAGTTCACGGCGGAACCACCTACCTCAAGCTCGGAAAATTCCGGCGCGATTCGTCCCGATCCCTCAATGACGCTATCGTAGCAACAGTTTACGCAAGCGTAGTTATTGACGATCTGTTTGGTCAGGTCAACCTGTTCCGAACGGCCCATCAAGGCTAAGTCGGCCCATCGGTCGGTAAGCGGAAGATTATCTTTTCGCCGAAGCGACCACTGGAGTTGCCCGCTAGAAATGGAGAGCGGAATAGTCCTGCCGAAGGTATCAGGTATCTGATCGTCACGAAGCTTCTGGGTGTCTATATGAACAGTTTCGTGGGCAGCGATCGATCGTCGCCCGATCGTGTACATTCCGCCATTTTCCCAAAAAAGAGTCACAGTGTAGTCTTCTTCTAAATCACTGATATTTTTGATGTAAGTTTCGGTGACCGAGCTTGCTTCGATCTGCCACGGATAGCCGCCGGTCGCGCTCCGCTGATTCAGCGGGTCCCACATCGGAACGCGGAAGACCTGATTGTGGTCATTGCTGTTGCTATGCGATGCGACGAGGATGCTTCCCGGAGCAGAGGTATAAGCTGCCTCGATACTCGCGACTTTTATGTTTTCCGCGGCGACTCGCTGGACGATCTTGTTTGTTTTTACTTCACGCATTTCTCCCGGGCTTAAATCGAGAACGGGCAAGTCGATGTTTCCTTGCGTTCCGTTATTGCGCGTATATGGAATGTTGACGGTTACATCGGAGTCGGTGGTTCCGACATTTCGCACGACGATCACAGGATTGAATTTGAGAGGGCCGATATCCTCGATCTGAAACCCGACACCGTGATACTCACTCGACTTGCCGCCCGCAGGATTCGAGAATTGTGCAAAGTTTGAATAGCCCTTTGTTGCTTCGTAGATAAAGACGCGAGCCAATAGCGATTCCGGCGCGCCGCAATGTTCGAGCGACAGTGCGACAATATCCGAATTCAAAAATGAGTTGCTTCCGGGAAACTCCTCGCGAATATCGAATTGTTTCGAAGAATGCGGAGCAATTGTGAGACTTCTCGGCGCGCTCGATTGATTTGGCTTCTTTGATAAGATGCCGGTCACCGTTAGCGGAGAGCTGCCAGTGTTTGTTAGGACAACGCGAACATCAACGTTGTTCGATGGCATCCACCAGAGCGTTTCGAGCCGCGTCGAATTAAATTTCCCGATCTCAGCAAGCTTTTCTTCGAATGTAAGGCTTCGTGCCTCGTCGGTCAGGTAGATCTGAGCGCCGAGTACGAGGTCTTTGCCGTAATGAACGAGCTTGACATTGCCCGACTGAAAACTAGGACCGCCGATAGTCGCCCAATCCTGTAGATTGATATACCGCCCAGACTGCGGCTCGACATAAACCGGCTGAAGCTGAAGTTCCTGTCCGTCGAAACTGTACAAAGTCGGCTGAACTTCAAGCTGAACCGGGCCTTTGTTATTCAGCAACAGTTTCGCCTCGACCCCGTTCTCAAGCGTGTAGAACGAGCCCACCAATGTGTGGGGAATATCGGGAGTCGGGCTGGCCGCAGATGCTAGCGATTCTTTTTTCTCGGCTGCCGTTGAGATAACCGGCGACTCGTCGATTATCGCAGGCATTTCATTGGCGTTTCTGAGATTGCCATCGCCCCCCCCGGAAGAAGGCCTAAACCTATACCAAAAACCGAAGTACAAAACAGGAAAAAGCCAACAGGCCTTATAAGGAATCCGTGACTGGTCATCGACATCAATGCCTCCGCATCATACGGGGAGAAAAGGCTACTTTTCTCTCGCGTGGGTTAATCGAGATGTGACGCGGTTACGGCTGCCCGCATCACGTGAATTTTGACGACTACTCATGCAAGATATTCCTGTTTCGCCTGGATGTCAAGAAAAATATTTTTGCTATTTGGCGTGCCGCGCTTTACTTTTTTGATGCGAGGCGGCAACAGTCAAGAGAGCGAACCGCGGCAACCCGGGTTCGACCGGTCAAACTTTAAGATGAGAAAACTCTTACTCCTAGGCCATGTTTAGCATGGCGGCGGTGATGCGGTTTGCTGCTCCCTCGACGCGGGCGAATTGGTCCTGGATGTCGTGTATGGTACCGGTGGACAGCATTTCCTCGGCTTCGTTGAGGACGCCGTTGATTGATTGCTGTTCCTGGAGCTCGAGCGATTTGCCTATCTCGGCCATCGCGCGTCGGGAATTGCGAATGAGGGTGTCAAGGCGATTCTTTTCGACGATCAGCTCTTTTTCGTCTCGGTCGCGTTCGATCGAGGTTTCGGCCTCGATGATTAG
>Ga0138256_10001308_pt1 | contig 26872 bp, 25 predicted proteins | sample KNB2016incub_MG_FD_105486 | JGI IMG/M metagenome (GOLD analysis project Ga0138256, IMG submission 105486) | Active sludge microbial communities from wastewater in Klosterneuburg, Austria - KNB2014incub_MG | ecosystem: Engineered > WWTP > Activated sludge > Unclassified | place: Austria...
CCTGGGCGAGATGAACCCCGAGCAGCTGTGGGAAACCACCATGGACCCCACCGTGCGCCGCCTGCTGCGCGTGCAGATCGAGGACGCCATCGAAGCCGACCGCGTGTTCACCACCCTGATGGGCGACGAAGTCGAGCCGCGCCGCGCCTTCATCGAGACCAACGCGCTGCGGGCGGCGAATATCGACGCTTGAGGGCAATGCCACAACGAGGTGCGCCAGAAGCTCTCGCGCCACCACGTCGACGTCGGAATCGACGATGCCCGAACAGATCGCCTTGAGGTTGCCCTCCGACGCTCAACGTGGATCCGCAGGAGCCCGAATGCTTCCGATCCACCATCGTGCACGGGGATTGCCAATGTGCGGTTCGCACGCGTCGTCCACGAAGCTTGGCACTACTGATCCAACCACTTCACGGACGCATCAACCCAGCATGGCATCCAGCCGCTCCTTGGTCTCGGCCAACTCCTGCAGCATGTCCTGCACCACCTGGCGCACCGACGATTCCTCGTTCATGTCACCCACCAATTGCCCGACCGGGTAAGTCAGGAACGCTTCGGCCTTGACGCGCTCCACGCGCGTGCGGCCGTGTGCCCACCACAGCATGTTTTGCAGGGGCGCCGGCAGCGTCCGGGGCGCACCGGGCCGGTCCCACGCTTCGGTGAAGGCGTTGCGCAGCGTGCGGCACGATTTGCCGGTGACGGTCTTGGTGAGCACGGCATCGCCCTCGCCCGCTGCCAACAGCTTGGCGCGAATCTCGGGCACCAGCTCGCTCTGCACCGTCTTGAGCCAGATCGAGCCGCACCACGCCCCTTCGCAGCCCAGCGCCAGTGCCGCGGCCAGCTGGCGCCCGCGGCCCACGCCACCGCCACCCAGCACCGGCAGGGGCGCCACCGCATCGGCGATGCGCGGCCACAGCACCATGGAGCCGATATCGCCGGTATGGCCCGCCGCCTCGGTGCCCACGGCCACCACCAGGTCGCAGCCGGCGGCGCGATGCTTGAGCGCATGCTGGGCCTTGCCGGCCAGGGCGCCGACCTTGATGCCCAGCGCGTGGGCACGTTCGACCAGCTCGCGCGGCGGGCTGCCCAGCGCATTGACGATCAGCTTGATCGGGTGGCGCAGACAGATTTCCAGCATCTGCAGGCTTTCGCGCGGCGTCATGTGAAAGCCCGCCAGCAGCTCGCGCGCCGCCCGGTCGGCCTGCTCGGTCGGCAGGCGCGGGATGCCGGCATCGTCCAGCAGCTTTTGCACAAAGGCCACGTGTTCGGCGGGCAAGACGTCGATGTCCACCTCGGCCACATCCTCGTAGGTAGCGGGCATCAGGATGTCCACGCCATACGGACGGCCGCCGATGTGCGCGTCGATCCAGCGCAAGTCCTCTTCCACCCGATCGGCGCGGGCGCGCGCCATGCCCAGCACGCCCAACCCACCGGCCTTGGACACCTCGACCACCACGTCGCGACAGTGTGAAAAGGCAAAGATCGGCGCTTCGATGCCGAACATCTCGCACAGGCGGTTGTTCATCGTCCACTCCAGCGCGGGGCGCGTTTTTCGGCAAAGGCGCGCGGGCCTTCCTGCGCGTCTTCGCTCAGGTAGACACTGTCGAACAGCGGATAGGCGGCGCGCAGCGCCGCCGAGCGGCCCATCTCGCTGGACATGTAGACCAGCTCGCGGGCCGCGCGCACCGTCAGCGGCGCGTTGGCGGCGATGGCGCGCGCCATGGCCAACGCTTTCTCGCGCAACTCCGCCAGCGGCACCACGGCGTTGACATAGCCCAGATCGTGCGCGCGCTGCGCCGTCATCGGCGCGCCAGTGAGCAGCAGCTCCATCATGACGCGCTGCGGCAGCATGTGCGCCAGCGGCGCCGCCCAGGGCATGCCACGGCCGACCTTGGCCTCGGTGATGCCGAACAGCGCGTTGTCGCTGGCCACGCACAGGTCGCACATCTGCGCGAACAAAAAGCCGCCGGCGTAGGCGGCGCCATTGACGGCGGCGATGACCGGCTTGTCGAGCCGGACGGCGTCGCCCAGGATCGGGAACATGTCGCGCGGCGGGATGCGCAGGCCGGTGGCCGCTGCCTGCTTCAAGTCCATGCCGGCGCAGAAGGCCTTGTCGCCGCTGCCGGTGAGGACGGCCACGCGCAGGGTGTCGTCCTGCGCGAAGCGCTGCCAGGCCTGGCGCAGGCCCTCGATGACGCCGCTGTTGATGGCGTTGCGCGCCTGCGGCCGGTCGATGGTGACGACGGCAATGCCACCGTCCTCTACCTCGAACAGGATTTCATCGGTCAGTCTCATACGTTTTCTCCCAGGACCTGGCGCGCTTCGGTCAGCAGGCGCTCGCGGTGCTCGGGCGCGGCGATCTGCACCAGGGCGTGCACGCGCTGGCGCAGGCTGCGCCCGCGCAGATGGGCCACGCCGTGTTCGGTGGCCACCACGTCGACGTCGCTGCGCGCCGTGGTCACTGGGCCCGACAGGCGGCTGACGATCTTGGAGTCGCCGCCCTTGCCGGCCGCCGGCAGCGCCACGATCGAAACGCCGCCTTCGGACTGCGCCGCCGCGCGGATGTAATCGACCTGGCCGCCAACCGCGCCGATGTGGTCGCTGCCGATGGCCTCGGCGTTGATCTGGCCGGTCAGGTCGACCTCCAGCGCCGAGTTGATCGAGACGAATTTCTTCAACTGCCCAAGTACGCCGATATGGTGTGTATAGCGGGTCGGGTGCAGGCGGATTTGCGGGTTGCGCTCGGCGTAGCGGTAGAGCTTTTGGGTGCCGAACAGCACGCCGCTCACAGTGACACCGGGGTCGATGCCCTTGTGCGCGTTGGTGACGGCGCCGCTTTCCATCAGGGTCATGGCCGAGTCGCCGACCATGCCGGAATGGATACCCAGCCCGCGCCGGTCGGCCAGCATGCTCATGATGGCTTCGGGCACGCTGCCGATGCCCATCTGCAGCGTCGAGCGGTCGCCGATCAGATCGCCCAGGTGGTGCGCGATGCGTTGCTCCAATTCGCCAAATGGCGCCGCGGGCAACTCCAGCGGTGGGCGGTCGGTCTCGACGGCGACGGTGATATCGGCCGCCGTCAGCAAGCGGTCGCAATGCACCCAGGGCACCTGGCGGTTGATCTCGGCAATCACCACGCGCGCCTGGGTCATCGCCGTGCGCACATAGTCGTTGACCAGACCGAAGCTGTATTCACCTCGCTCGTTGGGGGGGCTGAGTTGCAGCACCACCACGTCCGAGGCGATGATGCCGTCGCGCAGCAGGCCCTCGATGGACGAGATATGGCAGGGGATCGGATCGAGCGCACCGGCGCTGGCCAGCTTGCGCAGCGCGCCGATGCCGCCGATGCCGGAAAAACGCAGGTGGTCGACGTGCTCGGGCTGGAAGCTACGCGAAAAACCCGAGCCCATGAACAGGCGGGCGCCGCTGTAGCTGGCGCGCTGCTGTACGAATTTTTCGGCCAGGCTGAGCGCCTCGCCGCAGCCCTGCTGAAAGATGACGCCGTCGCCCGGGCGGATGTAGCGCGCCAGATCGAGGCTTTCAAGGGTCTCGGTGCGCATCACGCGTCCTGCGTCGACAGCGCCAGGACGTGCTGCGCGCGCTTGAGCGTGGGCCCGTCGATCATGCGGCCTTCGAAGTCGATCGTGCCCAGGCCCTGGGCCATCGCCGCCTCGTAGGTGTCGACCAGGCGGCGCGCGTAGTCGCGCTCCTCGGCGGTGGGCGAGAAGGCGCGATGCGCCAGCTTGACCTGCCCCGGCGTGACGCAAATTTTGCCCTCATAGCCCAGGTCGCGGCCGCGCGCCGCGTCGGCCAGGAACTGGTCGTCGTTGCGGATGTCGATCACCGCCTGGTCGATGGCGATGCGCCCAGCCCCCTTGGCCGCCATCACCACCATCGAGCGCGCGGCGTAGACCTCGTCGCCGCGCGGCGTGCGGCGCCCGCCGATGTCGGCGGCAAAGTCCTCGGCGCCAAAGAACACCGCGCCCAGGGCGTCGATGTCGCGGCACAGGGCGACGGCGTTCAGCACGCCGCGCACCGACTCGATGCCGCCGACGAGGGTGCGGGGCTGGCGCCGGGGCGCCTCGGCATCGCGCCGGCGGATCCAGTGCAGCGCCGGGAACGCCTGTTCGGGCGTTTCCAGCTTGGGTATGACGACGCTATCGACGTCGGCTGTAAAGGCCACTTCGAGATCAGCCAAGTAGTGCTCGGAATCGGGCACGTTGGCGCGCACCGCGAGCATGCCCGTGAGGCCGGCGGCGCGCACCTGGGTCACGGTGTCGTGCAGCATCTCGCGCGCGCGGCGCTTCTCACCCGGCGGCGTGCCGTCCTCCAGGTCGATGACGCAGCAGTCGGCGCCAAAGCGCGGAAACTTCAGCACCAGGTCGGGCCGGTTGGCAGGAGCAAAGAACAGGGATCGAATCATGGCGTGACGATTGAGTGGGAAGGGTCGAGTTGCGCCGCCGCCGTCCTGCAAGCGGGCGCCGAATGGAGTGCTCAGAATTTCGAAAAATCCGGGCGGCGTTTTTCGACGAAGGCGTTGACGGCCTCGACGTGATGTGGCGTCTTGTGCGCCAGCGCCTGCAGGCCAGCCGACATTTCGAGCAGCGACGCGAAGTCGAGTCGCTCGCCTTCGCGCAGCAGCTTTTTGGCCAGGCGCAGCGTCACGCCGGGCTGCTCGGCGATCTGCGCGGCCAGTGCCTGCGCTTCGGGCAGCAGCTGTCCGGGCGGCACGACGCGCGACACCAGGCCGATGGCCAGCGCCTCGGCCGCACCCAGCGTGCGGCCGGTGTAGGTCATCTCGGCGGCCATCGCCTTGCCTACCACGCGTGGCAACAGCCAGGCGCCGCCGTCACCGGGAATCAGGCCGACCTTGAGGAAGCTCTCGGCAAAGCTCGCCTTGTCGGAGGCGATGCGCATATCGCACATCGTCGTCAGGTCGCAGCCGGCGCCGATGGCCGGGCCGTTGACGGCGCAGATCACCGGTACCTCCAGGTTGTAGACCGCCAGCGCCAAGCGCTGCACCCCGTTGCGGTACCACTCGCGCAACTCGACCGGTGTGCGCTCGAACAACTGCTGCATGTCCTTGAGGTTTCCACCGGCAGAAAACGCTGGCCCGACACCTGTGAGGATGACGACGCGCACCGACGGATCGGCATTGATGCGCGCGCAGGCGCTGGCGAACTCGTCGGGCGCGCTGTTGCCGGTCAGCACGTTGCGCGTCTCGGGTGAGTCCAGCGTCAACGTGACGACGGCGCCGCTGTGCTCGTAGCGAAGAAAGGGTTTCATGATGGATCAGACTCCGGTGGGCAGAAGGCGCTCTCGCAGGAAGTCGAGCGTGAGGGGCTGGTCGGCGGCCAGCACGGCGCGGCCCAGTACGCGCCGATCGCACGCACCGCGATCTCGCGCTCCATGGGCACCGGCAGTGCGTGGTAGCCGTGCAGCACGAACAGATCAAACGCCTCGGCCAGACCTAGGCCCGCGCCGCCGCGCTCGGCCGGCACCAGAGCATCGAGAAAGCCGGAGCCTTCGAGCGCCCACCACAGTGGCACCTGATCGGCACCGCACTCGATGTCGCGCACGCACGCCGGCCGGCACTGCTCGGCGAGCAGACGGTCCAGGGATTCGGCAAATTCGTTCATCGCAGACCCAATCCACGTGCGAGCATGCGGCGCAAGGAGAAGGTGGGCGCAAACTGCGTCACGTAGACCAAGTTGCGGGCCAGTTCGGGTGGCGGCAGCGTGTCGGCGGCGCCGAGCAGGTCGGCAATCAGAAGGGGCAGTTGCTGCTCGAACTCGGTTCCCAGGCCCTTGACCAGCACGGCTTTGGTCATTGAATTGGCGCCGGTAGCCAGCTGCAGCGTCACCAACTGCCCGACCAGTGCAACCGCGGCATCGTCCCGGCAAGCGCTGGCGCGCAGATGCCAGCCAGGTGTCGAGCAGCACGATGCTGGAGTAGATGCGCTCGGGGCCAGTGCGCTCCCAGGCCAACTCGGCCGTAACCTGCTGCCAGCCCGTGCCCTCGGCACGGAACAGGGCGTCGGCAGGCAGCAGCAGCACGTCGTCGAAGAAGACTTCGCTGAAATGACGATCGCCGGCCAGGTCTTCGATGGGCTGCACCGTGATGCCCGGCGTGCGCAGGTCCAGCAGCAGCTGTGACAGGCCGCGCTGGCGGTCATCGGGCTGGCCCGAGGTGCGCACTAGGGCGATCATGTGCTCGCACTCGGGGCCGTTGGTGGTCCAGATTTTCTGGCCGTTCAGACGCCAGCCGTCGGCCACACGCGTGGCGCGCGTGCGCACACTGGCCAGGTCGGAGTCGGCCTGCGGTTCGCTCATGCCGATGGCAAAGAACGATTCGCCGCGGCAGATGCGCGGCACGTGCAGGCGCTTTTGCGCCTCGCTGCCGTAGCGCAGGATCATGGGCGCGCTCTGGCGCTCGACGATCCAGTGCGCCGACACCGGCGTGCCGCGCGCCAGCAGTTCCTCGACGACGACAAAGCGCTCAAGCGGGTTGCGCCCGCCACCTCCGTATTCGCGTGGCAGCGCCAGGCCGATCCAGCCACGCCGGCCCAGCTCGCGGCTGAAGGCGGCGTCAAAGCTCAGCCAGGAGCAGGCGCGGCGGTCAGCCGGTAGGCCGGTCAGGGCCTCGGTCGGCGGTCGCTGCGACGACCTGATCGGCATCACTTGAGGTTCAGTCCAGCCTTGAAGGCGTTGAGCACCTCTGTGCCGCTCTTGCCGCGCCGATCCAGATTCTGTGCCCACTCGGTCGCGACCTGTGCGGCGATCGGCTCCAGCGCCTGCTGGTCAGCCGCCGACAGCGGCGTCAGCTTGACACCAGCGGCGCGCGTCTTCTCGACGTCGGCCGCCTCGTCCTGCTCGACCTTCTTGCAGACGTTGCGCGTGAACTCGTCACCCATGGCCGTCAAGTCGTTCTGCAGGGTGGCCGGCAGTGCCTGAAAGCGCTTTTCGCTGATGACCCAGTTGGCGACGTAAGAGCCAAAGTTGGAGCCGATGGTGCCGGTCTTGGACAGTTTGTCCACCTCATAAGGCGCCAGGCTGTTGAACGGAAACAGTACACCGTCGATGGTGCCACGCGAGAGCGACTCGTAAACCTCGGGCGTAGGCATCAACACCGGCACGGCCTTGAGCTTCTTGAGCAGTAACTCCTTGGCTGAGCCGGATGCGCGGACCTTCATGCCCTCCAGGTCTTTCAGGTTGGCAAAAGGCTTGCGCGTGATCACCTGGTACGGAGGCAACACGATGGTGAACAGTAGGCGCACGCCATTGGGCGCGAACTCTTTCTTGTCCAGCAACCCGCCGGGCTTGGCCAGATTCCAGTAGGCCAGCGTGGCTTGACATGAACCGGTGTAGGGCAGCGGCAACTCGGCAACCACCGACAGCGGCATTTTGTCCGACACAAAGCCTGGCCCGACATAGGCGATATCAACCAGACCCGACTGCGTGAGCGACAGCATGTCCTTGGCCTTGCCCAGCTGCTCGGCCGGGTAGTATTCGAATTCGATGCCCTTAGCCGCTGGATCGGCCTTCAGCCGCTCCATCATCGGAGTTGTGAAGTACTTGGGGAGATAGTGACCGACAGGGAACGAATCGGCGACCTTGATCTTGGCCTGGGCCACGGCAAAACCCGGAGCGCACAAAGTGGCCACGGCAAGGCCAATCGAGAGCAATTTGGTCATGAAATGTCTCCTTCTTGGTGAAAAAATATCAACCCGCCATCTTCGATGGCAACCACAGCACAATCTGAGGAAACGCCGCCAGCGTGACCACCAGCATCAAGTGACTGAACACGTGCGGCCAGACGCCACCGAAGATTTCGGCCAGCGGACGCCTGGCGTACCGTGCAACCACAAACACGTTTAAACCGACCGGCGGCGTGACGAGGCCCACTTCGGCCATCAGGATCACCATGACGCCGAACCACACCGGATCAAAGCCCAGAGCCTTGATCACCGGCAGCACAATCGGCACGGTCAGGATTAGGATCGCCACCTGATCCATCAGGCAGCCCAGGATCAGGTAGCCCAGCATGATCAGCGCCAGAATGAACCAGCGCGACACGTCGAGCGCGCTCACCCAGGCCACCAGAGCTTGCGTGCTTTGCGTCAAGGTGAAGAAATAGCCAAAAACCTTGGCGCAGACAATGATCATGATGATCATGCAGCTCGCATGGGCGGCGTGCAGCAGTGCCTTCGCCATCGCGGCACGCGTGAACTTTCGCTCCCACAACACGATCAGAAACGCGCCGAACGCGCCCAGGCCGGAGGCTTCGGTAGGCGTGGCGACGCCGGTGTAGATCACCCCGGTGACCGCCATGAACAGAAACAGCATGGGCCCGACCACACGCAGTGAAGTGAATTTTTCGCCCAGCGTATAGGCCCGCCCACGCGGCGCAGCCTCGGGTTCGATCAGGACCAGCACCCACACTGTGCCTATGATGACCAGCGTGACCAGAATCCCTGGAATCACACCACCGATCAGCAACGCACCAATACTGACGTCGGCGATGATGCCGTACAAGATCAATGCGATGGACGGCGGGATCAGCATGGCCAACGTGCCCGATATGGCCACGACGCCGCCGCTCAGTTTGGGGTCGTAACCCTGCTTGAGCATGGCCGGCAGGGTGGTCGAAGACAAGGTGGCTGCTGATGCCGTGCTGGAGCCAGAAATGGCACCAAAGCCTGCACCGGCCAGCGCCGTGGCCATGGCCAGCCCGCCCGGCACGCGCCCCACCCAGGTGGCGGCCGCCGCGAACAACCGGTCTGCGACGCCACTCATGATGACAAACTCCGCCATCAGGATGAACAGCGGCACCGAAATCAGTTCGTACGATTCGACGCTGGACAGCGGCGCCGTCGCCAGGACGCCCGATACGGCCTGCCAACCACCCACCAGGTACAAACCCAGAGCACCGGTAAAAGCCAGGGTGAACGCCACAGGCATGCCGATGGTCAGCAAACCAAACAGCAAGACGGTGATCAGGCCGGCGATCATTCCGAGCCCGCCTCGGTGCCTGAGATTGGCGGTAGCGCCTTGATTGGGCGCCCTGTCGCCAATACCCCCACGTAGCCCACAGAGTTCAGCGCCAGACGCAGGGTCAGCATGCCGAATCCGATCGGCAGCACCATGCTGATGGTCCACGTGGGCACCGCCAACCCGCTGCTGGCTTGGGCCGCGATTTGAAACTCATCCAGCGTCTTGGCCAAGGCCAGCCAGGTCACCAACGCAAACACCGGCAATGCCAAGACCGTGCCAATTGCCTCGAACACGTAGCGCGTTCGGTTCCCCACGTAGTTATGCAGGATGTCCACCGCCACGTGTGCGTGGACCTTCAGCGTGTGCGATACGGCGTAGAAGAACACGCCCGGCATCAGGTAGTGGTTGATAACCTCGTACGACCAACCGATAGGCGCATTGAAAAGATAGCGACAGCCCACATCCGTCACGACCAGGCACATCAGGAGGAACAGAAGCGCGCTGCCGATACTGACGAGCACGCCATCAATGACGTCGATGGCCCAGCTCAGACCCCGGTACCACATGGGCCCCAGGCCCGCCTCAGCGCTTGCAGCCTTCATGATGCCGGCCTTCTGTGCATCAGCGCCGTGCGCCGGCAAACGGCCACCACGTCGTCGCGCTGATTCACCCCGACATGCTCGAACTCAACCAGCCCCGAATCCGGCCGCGACTTGCTGGGCCGGACTGAAATCACCTCGGTGCGCGCGCGGAGGGTGTCGCCGTGAAACACAGGCTTGGGAAAGCGCACCTCGCCCATGCCCAGATTGGCCACCGTCGTGCCCAGCGTGGTGTCGTTGACACTCATGCCGACCAGGATGCCCAGGGTGTACAGGCTGTTGAACAGGCGCTGCCCCCACTCGGTCTGCTCCGCAAAGTGCGCGTCCAGGTGTAGGGGCTGCGGGTTCATGGTCAGCAGCGAGAACAGGGTGTTGTCCATCTCGGTCACGGTGCGCGACCAGGGGTGGACGAACTGCTGACCCACATGAAACTCCTCGAAATACAGTCCGGCCATGGGGCTCCTCAGTTCAGGGTTGACAAGATTTCGGGCGCCACGCCCCAAGCCAGGGCCCAGTCGCGGGCGTCACCGCCCTGGCCGGGCGCGCTGGGCACGCCATTGGGCGTGACGCTGAAGCGCGGCACGGGCGCTGGCTGCGTGACGCCGTCGATCTGCACGAAGCTGCCACGCGCTGCATGGTGCGGATGGTGCAGTGCCGTGCGGGCGTCGAGCACCGGTGCCACACAGGCGTCCGAGCCCTCCAAGTGGGCACACCAGTGGGCGCGCGGCTGGCTGACAAAGATGGCGGCCAGACGGATGCGCAGTTCAGGCCAGCGCGCCCGGTCGTCAAAATCCGGCAGGCCGTCAACAGCCGCGCCCGCGCCGCGCAGGCGCTCGATCAGCACGGCGCGAAACTTCTTCTCGATGGGCGCGATCGAGATCCAGGTGCCGTCGGCACAGGCATAGACCTCGTAGTAAGGCGCGCCCGAATCCAGCACATTGGTGCCGCGCGGCCCGGCGTGCAGGCCGGCCGCCTGCAGGCCGTGCAGGGGCGCCATCAGCGCTCCCACGCCGTCGATCATGGCAGCGTCCACCACCTGGCCCTGGCCACTGGTTCGCGCATGCAGGATGGCCGCTAACAGGCCCATGGCCAGCAGCAACGAGCCGCCGGCGAAATCGCCCAGCAGGTTCAGCGGCGGCGTCGGTGGCTGGCCCGACCGGCCGATGGCATCCAGCGCGCCAGTCAGCGCGATGTAGTTCAGGTCGTGGCCGGCCGCCTGTGCCAACGGCCCTTGCTGGCCCCAGCCGGTCACGCGGCCGTAGGCCAGCTGGGGGTTGTCCTGCAGGCAATCCTGCGGGCCCAGGCCCAGGCGCTCCAGGGTGCCGGGACGAAAACCCTCGATCAGGGCATCGGCATGGCGCACCAGCGCCCGCGCTGCGGCCAAGCCCGGAGCCGTCTTCAAATCCAGCCGGAGCGTGCGCTTGCCGCGCTGCGACAGATCAAACGCCAGCGGGCGCTCGATGCCCACATCGCACGCGCCCACCCGCTCAAGGCGCAGCACCTGCGCGCCCATGTCGGCCAGCAGCATGCCGCACAGGGGGCCGGGGCCAATGCCGGCAAACTCGACCACGCGCACGCCGCGCAGCGGGCCACTTGCATTCACGCCTTGGCCCGCAGGGTTCATGCCCGCTCCTGCGCTGTCACTGCCGAGATAGCGGCGCGCGTCTGCAGCAGCTGCTGCACTTCGGCGGCGCTGAAGCCGGCCTCTTGCAGCACCTGCTCCGTGTGTTCACCCAGGTTGGGGGCCAGCCGTGGCGCCGGGATGCGTGCCGCCTGCCAGCGCGGCGCCAGGCGCATGGAGCGCACAGCGCCTTCCGTGGGGTGCTGCACGGTTTGGAAAAATCCCGTGGCCTGCAGGTGCGGGTCTTGCAGCACGCTGTGCAAATCGTGCATGGGCATGAAGGGCACGTCGGTAGCCTCGAGCAGCTCAAACCATTGCTGCGTGCTGCGTTGCTCGAACACCTGGGCCAGCCAGCCATAGACGTGGTCAATGTGCTGCGCGCGGCTGGCAAAGCTGGCAAAGCGCGGATCCTGTTGCGGCAGGTCGCTGCGCCCAATGCCCTCCAGAAAGCCCGCCCATTGCTTGTCGTTGTAGACCAGCGCGCAGATGTAGCCGTCGCGGGTGCGATAGGGTCGACGCTCGGGTGAGAGCTGGCGGGCGTAACCACCCCCATCCAGGGGCGGCTCGAAGGTCAAGCCGCCCAAGTGATCGCCCAGCACGAAACCCACCATGGTCTCGAACATCGGGACGTCCACGCGATCGCCAAAGCCCGTGCGCTGGCGCGCCAGCAGGCTAGCCAGGATGGCCCCCACCGCCGTCTGGCCGACGATGCGATCGGCAATCGCCGCGGGCACGTAGCGCGGGATGTCTCCGCTAGAGCGCGCCATGAGATGCGGCAGGGTGGCCGCGCCCTGGATCAAGTCGTCATAGGCCGGGCGCGCGGCATAGGGCCCGTCCTGCCCGAAGCCAAACACGCCGGCATAGACCAGGCGCGGATTGATGGCGCGTACGCTGTCGTAGTCCAGCCCCAGGCGAGCCATGGCCTGCGGCCGCACGTTGTACAGCAGCACGTCGGCCGTGGTCAGCAGGCGCCGCAGCGCAGCCAAGCCATCAGGGTGCTTGAGATCGAGCACCACGCTGCGCTTGTTGCGGTTGGCATTGAGGAAGATGGGGCCCATGCCCTCGTGGTGCAGCGGACCGATCTGGCGCACCAGGTCGCCCGCCGGCGCCTCAATCTTGATGACGTCGGCACCCATGTCGCCCAGCGCCTGGGACGCGAACGGCCCCATCAACACCGAGCTCATGTCGATGACGCGGATGCCGTGCAGTGGCGGCTGCACGGCTTCGGGGGAGGGTGCGGCGGAAGGGTGGTTCATGGCTGTTGGTTTCGCTTCGGCTCAGACATACAGGCCCGCGCCCTGCATCACACCGGCGGTCAGCACGCCCAGGTGGTGAAAACGATCGCCCCGGCTGCGCTCGATCGCCAGCAGGCGCCGCACCTGATGCGACAGCGCCAGCTCATCGGTCATGCCAATGCCGCCGTGGATCTGCACCGCCTGCTCACCGACAAAGCGGCAGGCCGCACTGACCTGGGCCTTGCAGGCTGACAACTGCGCGCGCTGCTGCGGCTCCAGCGCCGGCGCGCACACCAGGGTACCCGCCAACTGCGCCATCGAGCGCGCCAGTTGCACCTGGATGAACAAGTCCACCAGCCGGTGTGCGATGACCTGAAAACTGGACAGCGGCGCACCAAACTGCTGGCGTGTCCGGGCGTAGTCGCGCGTGGCCTGCAGTACCGCCTCAAGGGTACCCACGGCCTCGGCGCAGTCGGCGGCCAGCAACAAATCGTGTGCCCGGGTCAGGCCGGCCAAGACGCCACCCGCCGGCTCCAGTCGGGCCTGACCTGGCACCCACAGCTGGTCCAGGCGCACATCGACCAGCGGCTCGCCGGCAATGCCCTCTCGGCGCTCGAAGTGCAGTCCTACGCTGCCAGACTCGACCATGAACACCGCGATGCCGTGCTCGTGGTCCAGGGCGCCGTCGAGCCGTGCGGAGATCAGCAGCGCGTCGGCGTCATCGCCCCAGGGCAGGGCGGATTTGCCTCCGCTCAGGAGATAGCCATCGGCCACCGCACTGGCCCGCGTCTGCACACAGGGCAGCGCGTGACCCGACCCGGCCTCGGCATGGGCCAGCAGCAGCAGGGCCGAGCCGTCGCACACAGACGGCAACCAGCGCGCCCGCTGTTCGGCACTACCTGCGGTTTGCAGCAGCTGGGCCGCAGCCAGGGCCGGCGCATAGGGCGCCGCGACGAACTGGGCGCCCATGGCCTCGATCAGCGCCAGGGCCTCGCGCGGAGACTGTCCCAGGCCGCCGGACTCGTCGGCCAGCATCACGCCCAACCAGCCCATTTCGCCCAGTTGGCGCCACAGCGCGCGATCCAGACCGGCTCCCGGCGGTCGCTCCCGGTGGCGCGCAAAGCTGCATTGCTGGACCAGAAAGCGCGCGGCACTGGCTTGAAGGGCGCTGGAATCGAGACTGGAAGGCTGCATCGTCTACCTCTGCTTCACAGGCCCAGTGCAAACTTGGCCATAATGTTGCGCTGCACTTCGTTGGAGCCGCCGTAGATCGACAGCTTGCGCCAGTTCAGGTACTGTCGCACCAGGGCCGCGAAGCTGGGCAGATCGTCGCCTGCAGATGGCACGGCGCCGGCATCTGCGGCCTCGACCAGCAACAGCGACAACTGCTGTGCGATCTCGGTACCGCGAACCTTCAGGATCGAAGGCTCGACACCCAGGCTCTGGCCCGCCTGCGCCGCCGCGATCAGGCGCAGCGTGGTCTGCTCCAGGGCCAGCACATCAACCTCGGCCGCGGCAATGCGCTCGGCAAAGCGCGCATCCTGCAGCAGACAGCGCCCCAGGGCGTCGGGTTGCGCCGCCAAGCGCTTAAGCAAGCGCAACTCGCGCAGGGAGCGGCCAATCTTGCCGGCGTTGAAGCGCTCATGCCCCAGCAGGGCCTTGGCATAGCTCCAGCCGTGGTGCAGCTGGCCGACCACGCGCTCAAGGGGCACGCGCACTTGATCGAAGAACACCTCGTTGACCTCGTGCGCGCCATCCAGCAGGATCAGGGGGCGCACCGTGATGCCCGGAGTGTCTATGTCCACTAGCACGAAGGAAATGCCCTCCTGCGGCTTAGCCTGCGGGTCGGTGCGCACCAGGCAGAACATGCGGTTGGCGTAGTGGGCATAGGTGGTCCAGGTCTTCTGGCCGTTGATCACCAGTGTGTCGCCATCCACACGGGCACGCGTGCGCAAGCTCGCCAGATCCGAACCGGCACCCGGCTCAGAATAGCCTTGGCACCACCAGTCCTCGCTGCTCAGAATGCGCGGCAGGAAGTAGTCTTGCTGCGTAGGCGAACCGTGCTGCATCAGCACCGGCGCCAGCATCTTGGGCCCGAAGGCAAACACCTCGGGCGCGCCGGCCAGCCAGCATTCCTCTTCGAAGATATAGATCTGACGCGGGCTCCATCCTGTGCCGCCACGCGCAACCGGCCAGGCCGGCGCCAGCCAACCACGAGCGTTGAGAATGCGCTGCCAGGTCACGTAGTCGGTCTTGTCCAGCGGCTCGTGAGCCAGCACCTTGCGGCGCAGAGCGGAGGGCAGGGACTGGCTCAGAAAGGCGCGCACCTCGGCGCGAAAGGCGCGTTCGGCGTCCAGATCGTGGGGGTGCATGACGCCTCAGTCGATGGAGATGTTGTGCTGGCGGATCAGCGCGCCCCAGCGCTCGCGATCCGCCTTCAGATACTCGTCCACCTGGTGCGAGCTCATGGCTGGCAGCATCAGCACGCCGGCCTTGGTGAAGGTGGCGCGGAACTTCTCGTCCTGGGCAAAACGGCCGATCGCCTCCTGCAGGCGGGCGACCACCTCGGGCGGCGTGGCTGCGGGCACGGCCCATCCCAGCCAACTGGCTGCATGGAACGCGCTATACCCCGATTCCTGCAGCGTCGGAACGTCGGGCAACCAAGGCAGGCGCTTGTCCGATGGCACGGCCAGTGCCTTGAGTTTTCCACTCTGAATGAAGGGCAATGCGCCGGGCAGCACATCAACGTAGAACTGCACGTCGTTGGCCATCAGCGCCGTCAGCGAAGGTGCGCTGCCCTTGTAGGGCACTTCGGTCATGCGCACGCCCAGATCACCCTCGATTTTCTTGGCGGTGAGGTATAGCACGTTGCCCTGTCCCAACGAGGCGTAGTTGAGCTTGCCGTCGTTGGCCTTGGCGTAGGCCGCGAAGGAGCGCAGGTCGGTGGCGGGCGTCTGCAGGTTGGTCACGGCCACGGTGGGTATCTCACCCACGACGGCGATCACACGCAGCGCCTTGATCGGGTCGTAGCTGAGATTCTTCATCACCAGCGGCGTCACGGTCATGTTGCCGTTGGACGCCATCAGCAGCGTATAGCCATCGGCTGGGGCGTTGGCGACCATGCCGGTGCCGATCATCGCGCTGGCGCCGGCCTTGTTGTCCACCACGATGGGCTGTTTGAGCTCACGGCTCACGCCGTCGGCCAGTGCGCGGGCCAGGTTGTCGGTGATGCCGCCGGGTGCGTAGGGCACGATCAGTTTGATCGGTTTGTCTGGATAGGCCGCGTGAGCGGCGCCTGCCAGCAGCAGGGTCCCGGCGCAGGCGGCCGAGCACAAGGTTTTGATCAGGGCGTGCATGTCGTCTCCTTTTTGATAGGGTGAATAAGGCCGCCTTTAGCGACCGGTAAAACGGGGCTTGCGCTTGTCGCCAAAGGCGTTCACTCCCTCGGCGAAGTCCTCGGTGCCAAACACCACGGCTTGCGCCAGGCTTTCCTTGAGCAGGAATTCGCCAAAACTGTCTTTGTAGGCGCTGGCCATCAGTACCCGAGCCAGTCCAAATGACACGACAGGCCCGGCAGCGATCCTCTTGGCCAGCATCAATGCCTGTCCCAGAAAGTCGACCTGCGGTAGCACCCGGCTGACCAGCCCCAGCGCCAACGCCTCGCGCGCGTCCACGCGCCGATTGCTCAGCAGCAGGTCGTTGGCCTGCACCCGGCCGACGGTTCGCGGCAGGTGGTAGAGCAGGCCCATGTCGGGCAGCACGCCGACATTGGCAAAGCCGGCCATGAAGTACGCGTCCTCGGCGGCGACCACCACATCACCCATCAGGGCCAGCGACAGGCCCGCTCCCACCGCAGCCCCGTTGACAGCCGTGACGATGGGTTTCTCGCATTCGGCCAGCAGGCGAATGCTGGCGTGCGTGAGTGCCATGCGCCGACGCACGCCGACCGTGCTGCGATCGCTCTGCATGGTGCGCAAATCGCCACCGGCGCAGAACACCGCGTCGCAGCCGGTGATCAGCAGGCACCGCAGGCTGTCATCCTCGACAAAGCGCCTGGCCTGTGCGTTCAGCGCTTGCTTCATCTCGGCACTGAGCGCGTTGCGCACCTCGGGCGCACGCAGCTGCAGCTGCAGCACGCCGTCGATGACCTGCGCGTCCAGAACGGCCTGGGTCATGCCACCACCTCCTCATCCAGTGCATGGTTGCGCGCACCCAGCAGAGAGATGCCGCCATCGACCGGGATCAGGGCGCCGGTGATGTAGCTCGCATCGTCGGAGCCCAGGAACAACGCCATCGCGGCGATGTCCTGCAGTCGGCCCAGCCGGCCCAGCGGCACGCGCCGCGCCATGCTGGCGCGGGCACGATCCGAAGCCAGCTTGGCTAGGCCGGTCGTACCTTCCACCGGACCGGGCACGATGGAGTTGACACGGATACCTTGCGCACCCCACTCCATGGCCAGCACGCGCATGATCTGGTCCACCCCGGCCTTGGCCGCGCAGGCATGCACCTGCAGTGGTGCCGGGTTGTACGACTGCGGCGCCGAAATGTTGATGATCGATGCACCGGGCTGGCGAAGGTAGGCGTGGGCGGCGCGCAGCACGTGAAAGGTGCCGATGAGGTCGATGTCGACCACGGCCCGAAAGCCGTTGGGCGACAGATCAAGCGCACGCGCCAGGAAGTTGCCCGCCGCACCCGACACCAGCACATCAATGTCGCCCCACGCGGCATGCACCTCGGCCAGCACCTGCTGCACGCGCGCGGAGTCGCGCACGTCACCCGTGTACCCCAGCACCGGCTGACCGTGGCGCGCCAGCTGCGCCTGGGCCGTGACCACGCGGTCGGGATTGCGGCTCATCACCGCCACGCGCGCGCCAGCTGCGGCATAGGCGTCGGCAATGCCCAGGTTGATGCCGCTGGTGCCACCCGAGACGAACACCGTGCGGCCGCTGAAGTCGTAGCGGGGTTTCATGCCGCCCGCTCCTGCGCCGGGGCGCCCAGGGTCTGCACCAGCGCGTCGAGCGCGTAGGCACCCTGGCCCAGCGGCAGAGCCAGCACCGGATTGAGGTCGATGCTCCGCAGGCTGCCGCCGGCGCGGTGTGCGAACACCGACAGGGCGGACAGCAGGCGCGCCAGCGCCGGCACATCGGCGGCGGGACGGCCCCGCAGACCGCGCAGCACGGCCGCGCCGCGAATCGACCCGATCAGGCGCTCGGCCTCGGCCGCGTCAAACGGGCAGCGGCGCAGTACCACGTCGCCCAGGGCCTCGACAAAGATACCGCCCAGACCAAACACCGCCATCGGCCCGAACACCGGGTCGCGCTGCACGCCCATCAGGCACTCCACGCCACCTTGCAGCTGGCGCGCTACCAGCACGCCGTCGATGCGGGCCGTGGGGGCATGCTGTGCGGCGCGCTGGCGCAGCAGCTTGAAGCCGGAGCGCACAGCGGCCTCGCTGTCCACGCCCAGCAGCACGCCACCGATCTCGGTCTTGTGCGCGATGTCGGGCGACACGATCTTGAGCACCACGGGCCAGCCCATTTCACGCGCCGCGTGCACCGCGGCATCGGCGTCGCGGCACAAGCGTTCGGGCGCAAAGGCAATACCGTGCTCAGCCAGCAGCTGCTTGGCCTGAACTTCGGACAGCGGGCCGGAGGGCAGCGCGATGGCGGGCCCGGCTGGCGGCGGCCCCAGGGGCGCACGTGCAAAGGCTTCGCCCAGCCGCCCCATGGCGGCTATGGCCCGGGTGGCGCGGGCCGCGTCTTCCAGCACCACCAGACCGGCTTGGTCGTAGGCCCGGCGGCGCTCGTCGCCCATCGTGGCCGAGACCACGAACAGGCGGTCTGGATGCTGGCGTTGCACCGCGCTCAAATCGGCCAGCAGGCGAGCACCCACATCGGGCACGTCGGCCAGCTGCGCGTAAAAGCTCAGCACCGAGCTGTAGCCACCGTCCTGCACCATGGCCGACGTGAAATGGCGCACCAGGCTGGAGTCGTTGACTGCCTGCGCCGTGCAGTCGACCGGGTTGGCAGGCGAGGCGTAGGGCAGCAGCGCGCGCAGGCGCTCTTGCGCGGCGGCGGGCATGGCCGGCATGGCCAGGCCCTCGTCTTCGGCGATGTCGCTGATAAGCACGCCGACCCCGCCGCTGACCGTGGCCACCCCCAGGGTGTTGGCAGCCGGGTAGATGCGGCGTGTGGCGACGTAGGCCACATCCATCAGCTCCTCGGCCGAGCGCACCTGCACCACGCCAAATTCGCGCAGCACGGCCTGGGTGACGGCATCGTCCCCCGCCAGCGATGCCGTGTGCGACTGCGCCGCATGGTGGCCGACGGCGCTGCGTCCGACCTTGAGCAGCACCACCGGCTTGCGCGCACGCTGGGCCGCCGCCAACGCCGCGACAAACACATCGGCCTGGGTGACGCCCTCGACATAGGCGGCGATCACGTCGACCTCGGGGTCCTGCACGTACCAATGAATGATCTCGCCCACTGTGACATCGGCCTGGTTGCCGGTGGTGACGCACTGCGGCGTGCCGATGCCGCGGTTGCGCGCCAGCGTGACCAGGTAGGAACCAAAGGCCCCGGACTGGCTGACCACACCAATGCGCCCCGGCAGGGGCCAACCGCCTTCAAACGAGGAGGTGAAGGTGGGATACCAACCCAGCGGCGCGTTGAACAGCCCCAGGCAGTTGGGCCCCAGCAGGCGCATGCCATGCTGGCGCGCGGCCCGCGCCACCTGCTGCTGCAGCGCTGCACCCTGCACGCCCACTTCGGCAAAGCCGGAACTGAACACCACGGCGGCACCGACCCCGCGGGCGCCCAAGGCCTCGACCGTGGCCAGTACCTGCGGGGCGGGCACCGCCACGATGGCTGCCTGCGGTGTGGTGGGTAGCGCTTCCACCGAGGCAAACGAGGGCAAGCCCTGCACCTCGCTGCGCGCGGGGTTGACCGGATAGATGGCGCCCTTGAAGCCGCTGCGCCGCATCCAGTCGATGGGCCGCCCGCCAATGCGCCCGGGGTCGGACGAGGCGCCGATCACGGCCACGCTGTCCGGCGCCATCAGGCAGCGCAGGCTGTCCATGCCGGGGGCCCTGGCGTTCATATCGGGTCCCAGCTGAACACGTCGCTGGAGCGATCCACGCCGACAAAGCTGGCGCGCAGCGCCGGCATGGCGTGCTCGGCCACGGTTTGCGGCGTCCAGCCCTCGCCCCGGTGCACCGAGCGCAACGGCCGTGGCTGACTCATCAGCACGATCTCGTTGTTGCGCACGGCAAACACCTGTGCGTTGACCTCGTGCGCCGCGTCGCTGGCCAGATAGACCGCGACCGGGGCGATCTTGTCCGGCGTCATCTGCTTGTTGCGCTCCACGCGCGCGGCCTTCTCGGGGGTGTCAGTGGGCACCGAGCTGGTCATGCGGCTCCAGGCAAAGGGCGAGATGCAGTTGGAGCGCACGTTGAAGCGCGCCATGTCCAGGGCGATGGATTTGGACAGCGCCACGATGCCCAGCTTGGCGGCCGAATAGTTGGCCTGGCCCATGTTGCCGATCAGCCCCGAGGTCGAGACCATGTGGATCAGGCTGCCCGACTGCTGCTCCTTGAAGAAGCGGGCCGCGGCGCGGCTCATGTAGAAGGCGCCGTGCAGGTGCACCTGGATCACGGCCTCCCAGTCGGCCACGCTCAGGTTGTGGAAGATGCGGTCGCGCAGGATGCCGGCGTTGTTAACCACGCCGTCGATGCGGCCAAAGTGATCGACCGCGGCCTGCACGATGCGCTCGGCGCTGCTGGCCTCCGCCACGCTGTCGGTGCTGAGCACGGCCTGGCCGCCGGCGCGGCGAATCTCATCCACCACCTGCTGGCCGGGCGCGTCGTCGCGGCCATCGCCACTCAGGCCAGTGCCAATGTCGTTGACCACCACCGCCGCCTGCTCGCGCGCCATGGCCAGCGCGATGGCGCGACCGATGCCGTTGCCGGCCCCAGTGACCACCACCACTTTGCCTTGCAGCATGCCTTCTGTTTTCAAGAATCCGCTCCTTGCTGGATGTGCCTCAAACCGTGGCCCCGGTGCCCAGGATCACCGTGGCCTGACTGGACAGCTCGCCGCCGTTGCCGTGCGCCAGCGCCACTTCGGCGCCGGTGATTTGCCGCTCGCCGGCCTCGCCCGCCAGCTGGCGGGCGGCCTCGACCAGGGCGAACAGGCCGTACATGCCCGGGTGCACGCACGACAGGCCGCCGCCGTTTGTGTTGACCGGCAGGGCGCCACCGGGGGCGATGCGGCCGCCCTCGACAAAGCGGCCGCCCTCGCCCTTGGGGCAGAAACCCAGGTCTTCGAGAAACAGGATGGTGTTGATGGTGAAGGCGTCGTACAGCTGCACGACGTCGACATCGCGGGCATGGATGCCGGCCTGAGCGTAGGCTCGCGCGCCGGATTCGGCCGCAGCCGTGACGGTGAGATCGGGTGCGGCCGAGATCATGCGGTGGTGAGTGGCCTCGGCCGCGCCCAGCACGTACACCGGCTGCAGGCACAGCTCGCGCGCGCGTTCGCCGCGCGTCATCACCAACGCCGCGGCGCCGTCGGTCACCAGACAGCTGTCGCGCACGCTGAGCGGCGACGACAGCATACGCGCGGCCAGGCACTGCTCCACGCTCAGGGGCTCGCGCGCAAAGGCCTCGGGGTTGCGCTGCGCCCACTGGCGCGCCGCCACCGCCACCTGCGCCAGCTGCGCGCGCGTGGTGCCAAACTCGTGCATGTGGCGCGAGGCGGCCAGCGCATAGGCCGAGGCCGGCACGAGGGCCTTGTAGGGGGCCTCGTAGGGCGAGGGCAGCAGTGACCTCACCAGCTTGCCGCTGGCGGTACGCTGGTTGCTGCCGTAGGCGATCAGCGCCACGTCGCACTGGCCCGCTGCCAGCGCCAGGGCAGCCCACAGCACATAGGTCTGGAACGACGAGCCGCCGACGCGGTTGTTGTTGGTCAGGCGCGGATGGATGCCCAGGTATTCGGCCAGTCCCAGGCCGGAGAAGAAGTCGGTGGGCAGGCAGACAAACAGGCCATCGACGTCGGCTGGCTTCAGCCCCACGCGGCCCAGTGCCAGCAGGCTGGCGCGCACGGCCAGCTCCATCGAGCTTTGCCCGGGCGCTTCGCCGATGCCATGGGTGGCGGTGGAGACGATGGCCGTGGCGGCGCGCGGAAAGGCGTCACGCATGGGCGTTCTCCCGCGGGCGGAACAGCAGGGCTGGCACATCGTCGATGCGGCCCACCTGCGCCGTGACAGCCAGGCCAATGGCCACCTGATCCGGCGCCAGGCCTTCGACGCGGCCCATCACGCGCGGGCCCTCGGCCAGATCGACCAGCGCCACGGTGTAGGGCGCGACCGGTGGCCGCGGGCTGATGACCGTGACCGCGTACACCAGGCCCTCGCCGCAGGCTGGGACCCACTCCAGGTCGGTGGCTCCGCTGCGCGGCTCGGCGACGCGCGGCGGAAAGATGAACTGGCCGCTGCTGATGCAGCGCTGCAGCAGAAACTGCCCCTGCTCCAGCGCCGCCAGCCAGCTGCGCTCGGGCAGCAGGCCGGCCGGGACAGACACGTCGGTCGTCATACTCAGTACGACTTGGGCAGACCAAGCACACGCTCGGCGATGTAGGACAGGATCTGCTCGCGACTGACCGGCGCGATGCGCGCGATCATGATTTCGCGCAGGTAGCGCTCAACGTGGTATTCCTTGGCGTAGCCAAAGCCGCCGTGCGTGAGGATGGCGCGCTCGCAGGCATGGAAACCGGCTTCCGCACCCAGGTACTTGGTGGCGTTGGCCTCGGCGCCGCAGTCGCGCCCCTGGTCGTACAGCCAGGCGGCCTTGCGCATCATCAGGTGCGCGGCTTCCAACTCCATCCAGTTGGCGGCTAGCGGGTGCTGGATGCCCTGGTTCTGGCCGATGGGGCGGTTGAACACCACGCGCTCCTGGGCGTAGGCCGCCGCCTTGCGCAGCGCCACCTGGCCGATGCCGATGGCCTCGGCGCCGATCAGCACGCGCTCGGGGTTCATGCCGTGCAGGATGTACTTGAAGCCCTGGCCCTCCTCGCCGATGCGGTCTTCCACCGGGATCTCCAGGCCGTCGATGAACAGCTCGTTGGAGTCGACCGCCTTGCGCCCCATCTTGTCGATCAGGCGCACGGCGATCTTGCTGCGGTCCAGGTCGGTGTAGAACAAAGACAGGCCGTGGCTGTGGCTCTTGCAGTCTTCCAGCGGCGTGGTGCGCGCCAGCAGCAGGATCTTGTCGGCTACCTGGGCGGTGGAGATCCAGACCTTCTGGCCGTGCACCACGTAGCGGTCGCCGTGGCGCACGGCACGGGTCTTGAGCTGGGTGGTGTTCAGGCCGGTGTTGGGCTCGGTGACGCCAAAGCAGGACTTGACCTGGCCGGACACCATGGGCGGCAGAAAGCGCCGCTTTTGTTCTTCGGTGCCAAACACCAGCACCGGCATCAGGCCGAAGATGTTGATGTGAAAAGCCGAGCAACCGCTCATGCCGGCGCCGGTGGCGGCCACGGTCTGCATCATCAGCGCGGCCTCGGTCACGCCCAGGCCCGAGCCACCATAGGCCTCGGGGATGGCGATACCCAGCCAGCCGGCCTGCGCCATGGCGGCGTAAAAGTCACCGGGGAATTCGCCCGTGCGGTCGCGCTCGAGCCAGTAGTCGTCGCCAAAGGGCGCGCAGGACTGGCGCACGGCCTCGATGATGGCCTGCTGGTCGGGGGTGGCTTCAAAGGACATGGGCTGGAGCGCGTGCGGATGCGGCGTGGTCAAATTGGGAATCTCGGGGTTATTCCGATATACGAACAAGCATTTCGATAACAGAATTATGGGAACCGCATCCGCGCGCTGTCAACGGCCCTGCGGGTAATTCCTGATCCGACCTTTCCAGCACCTGCCTGCTCCCGCCATGACCAAACCTTCCCCTGACGCCGACAGCGATCGCCTGGCCCCGCCGCGGGCTCCCGTGCGCGTGATGCAGGTCATCTCCGCGCTGGCCGGCCAGCGCGACGGCCTGTCGCTGGCGCAGCTGAGCGAAGCGCTGCAACTGCCCAAGACCAGCCTGTTCAGCCTGCTGCGGGCGCTGGAGGCCGGTGGCTACGTGATGTCGGAGAACGGCCACCATCGCCTGGGCCCCGAGACCTACAGCCTCGCCGCTGCGATCCAGAAGACCGACGGCTTTCCCGGCAACGTGCGCCCCTGGTTGAGCGAGCTGCACAAGGCATGCAATGAAACGGTGCTGGTCGGCGTTCCGTCCAACGACTGGACGCAGCTGATCTACGTCGACGTCATCGAGGCCAGCAGCTGGCTGCGCTATTCGGCCAACGTGGGCGCGCGCCGGCCGCTGTACTCCACGTCTCTGGGACTGACCATGCTGGCATTCGCTTCGCCCGAGCGACAGCAGCACTACATGGCATCCACCCCGCTGAACGCGGTCACCCACCACACCATCACCAGCCGCACGGCCTTGCAGCAGGCGCTGCGCCAGATCCGCGCCGAGGGGTGCGCCTGCAGCAGCGGCTCGATCGAGGGGGCGACGGGCGTCTCGGCGCCGGTGTTCGACAGCAGCGGCGAGCTGCAGGCCGCGGTCGGCATGGCCGGGCCCACGGCGCGCTATGAACGCAATGCCGAGCACTTCGAGGCCCTGGTGGTGCGCTGCGGCGAGCAGATGTCTCGCGCCCTGGGCTTCACCGGCGATTACCCCAGCGGGCCGCGGACCGCGGCCCCAGCGCAGCGCAAGGCTCGCACCTGATCGATGCCGTTCGGCTGAGGACCACCCCCTGCCGCCAGAGAACCCGTGGCACCCAGGCGTCCCACCCTTCACCGAAACCAAGGCGCTGCGGGCGCTGAACATCGACGCCTGAGGGCCCGACGCCGGCGGGCTGGCGCCGCGCGCCGAGGCCAGGCTTGGCCTGCGTCGCGCACCATGATCCATCACCGTCCTGCCGATGGGTTTGTAACCAATCGTGCAATTCATGTAAGATCCCCGGGATCAATCATGGCATTCAACACGAGGGGGGTTGCAATGGGTCTGGTTCGCATGATGTGGGTGGCGCTCGGTCTGCTGCTGGGCGCGTGGGGTTCGGCCGGGGCGCAGACGGTGGTCAATCACCCGTACAACTCCGGGCAAGCTACCTATACCCTGAATTCCGGGCCAAACACCGCCTGGTTCAACTACTACGACAACGGCGGGCCAGGGGCCAACTACTCCCATAACAGCAGTTCGGCCACCAGCATCGTCACCTTCGTGTCGGCGCCGGGCACCACGATCGACGTCAACTTCAGTCAGTTCAACGTCGAAGGTGGTTGGGACGGGCTGTACATCTACGACGGCGCCAGCACGGCCGCGCTGCAAATCGGCTCCGGCAATGGTTCCCCGTACTGCAACAGCAGCACCCCGGGCGCATGGTGGGGCACGGGGCTGCCCGGCAACGCCGGCCCTGGCCTGATCCGCTCCACCGGCAACGCCATCACGTTCGCGTTCTGCTCGGATTTCGCCATCACTGGCAACTGGGCCGCCCAGGTGCGCACCACCGAGGCCATCACCCTCAGCAAGACCGTGGGCACCACGCCCGGCGTGTGCGCGGCCACCAGCAGCCTCTCGGTCGACACCGGGACCACGGTGTACTACTGCTACACCGTCACCAATACCGGCTCGACCACGCTGACGACCCACGATCTGGTGGACGACCAGTTGGGCGCCATCTTCACCGGCCACAGCCACAGCCTGGCGCCCGGCGCCAGCATCAGCACCGTCACGCTGGGCATCAGCGTGCCGGCCGTCATCAACACCACCACCACCAACACCGCCACCTGGACGTCGGGTGCCCTGTCGGCCAGCGCCAGCGCCACGGTCACCGTGCCCAGCTACAACGTGTCGGCCAGCGTCAGCGATCCGGCGGCCGGCAGCGCGTCCTGCGTGCCGCCCACGGTGCTGTCGGGCGCCAGCAGCGTGTGCACGGCGACCGCCAACGCGGGCTACGTCTTCACCGGCTGGTCGGGCGACTGCTCGGGCAGCAACCCGGTGTGCACGCTCAGCGGCGTCCAGCGCGATATGGCGGTCACGGCCAATTTCAGCGCGGCGTTCACCGTCACCGCCAGTGTCAACAACCCGGCCGGCGGCAGCGCGGCATGTGTGCCGGCCCTGGTGGCGGCCGGCGGCAGCAGCACCTGCACGGCCACCGCCAACGCGGGCTATGTGTTCACCGGCTGGTCGGGCGCCTGCTCGGGCAGCAACCCGGTCTGCACGTTGAACGCCATCGCGGCCAACACGGCGGTCACGGCCAATTTCAGTGCGGCGGCGGTCAATCCCATTCCCACACTGGAAAGCTGGGGCCTGCTGCTGCTGTCGGGCCTGGTCGGCTGGCTGGCCTACCCGGGCCGGCGCCGCGCCGGTTGAACCGCGCCCGGGCTGCGGTGGGGGCGGCGGCGCCCCCGCTTCAGCCCGGGGCGCTGCCGCGCATCACCTCCAGCGCCAGGCAAAGGTCCTGCCAGGCCTTGGCCTTGTCGGGCAGGGCGCGCAGCAGGTAGGCCGGGTGGTAGGTGACGATCACGGGCACGCCGGCGTAGTGGTGCACGCGGCCGCGCAGGCGGCCGATGGGCTCGCCGGTCTGCAGCAGCGACTGCACGGCAAAGCGACCCATGGCCAGAATGACCTTGGGCTGCACCAGCGCGACCTGGCGGCGCAGATAGGGTTCGCACTGGGCGATTTCGTCCGGCTGCGGGTTGCGGTTGCCGGGCGGGCGGCACTTCAGGACGTTCGCGATGTAGACCCCGCGCTTCAAGTCATTGGGGCCTGCAGCGTCCGCCGGGTCAGCGCCAGAAGCTACCGAATTCATAGCGTCGTCGGCCTGCCGCGAAAGCCCGATGGCGGCCAGCATGGCGTCCAGCAACTTGCCGGCGGGGCCGACGAAGGGCTGGCCCTGGCGGTCTTCGGTTTCGCCCGGGGCTTCGCCCACCACCATCCAGTCGGCGCGCCGGCTGCCGGCGCCGAACACGGTTTGGGTGCGGCCGGCGCACAGGCCGCAGGCGCGGCAGGCGGCGACGGCGGCTTCCAGCCGCGGCCAGTCCATGCGCTCGATGCCCTCGGGGCGCGGGCCGAGCGGGCTGTCCGCCGGGGCCGCGGGCGCCGGGGCGGGCACCACGGGGGCCGGGCGCGGGTCGAGCGCCGGTGGGCGCGCGGCGCGGGCTGCCGGTTCAGGGTCAGATGGGGCCGCAGCGCGCGCCTGATCGGCGGCAGCAGCTCCTGATTCAGGAGTGACGGGTGCCACGCGCTCGGCCGGACGCTGCCACAGCCGCACGCCCATTTCGGCCAGCATGGCGCGCTGACGTGCATCCAGCGCCAGGCTCATGGGGCGGGCTTTCGCTGCGGCGCCATCAGGGCTGCTCCAGGCGCAGGTTCATGAC